>Ga0307379_10010853_pt1 | contig 12026 bp, 11 predicted proteins | sample UN2MG_FD_202237 | JGI IMG/M metagenome (GOLD analysis project Ga0307379, IMG submission 202237) | Soil microbial communities from Risofladan, Vaasa, Finland - UN-2 | ecosystem: Environmental > Terrestrial > Soil > Coastal area > Acid sulfate soil | place: Finland: Risofladan, Vaasa | collected... | reverse complement strand
TGTTTCTATAGCTTTATGGACTAGTTCCTGTCGCCGGTGAAGTAGTATTACTTCTGAGACCTGGTCACCTATGGTATAGACTGGATTCAGTGCGGCGCTCGGTTCCTGGAATATCATTGATATTTTGCTGCCCCGAATTGCTCTTATTTCGTCCTCGTCTATAGCCAGAAGGTCCACCGGTTCATTTCCACTATCGGCATTGAAGTAGACGCTGCCACTTTCTATACGGCCCGGGGGGGGGATTAGTCGCAGAATGGACAACGCGGTTAACGTCTTACCGCACCCTGTCTCTCCTACAAGACCGAAGGTTTCTTTTTGTTTGATGTCAAGGTCTAAATTGTCTAGCGCTTGAACAACGCCATCATAGGTATAAAACTTTACTGTCAGGTTCCTGATTGTCAGCAATTCATTCATGGTTACTTTCTGCTTAACCTGGGGTCAAGGATATCTCGGAAGGCATCACCCAGGAGATTCCAACCCAGAACAAAGAGGAGGATAAATAGACCAGGTATAGTAACTGTATACCAGTAGGCTAGAGGATTACCAGGTGGTCCCACAATCCAGTTTCTGGAAAAACTTATCATTTGTCCCCAGTCAACGTAGCCTTCTGGTGCCCCAAGGCCCAAGAAGCTCAGAGCAGCTGCCGATAGCACAACGGCACCGATATCCAGAGAAGCCATAATCAGCGTGGGGTAGATAGAATTGGGTAATATGTGCCTGGTGATTATTCTAAAATGTGAGCCACCTAGTCCCCTGGCTGCCTCCACATAGTTTTCTTCCCTGACCGCCAGGATGTCTCCCCTGATGAGCCGCGCATACGAAGGCCAGGAGACAGTGATGAGGGCGATAATCACGCTATTCAAGCTAGGCCCAAGGGCGACAGTGATAGCCATGGCCAGTATCAGGGCGGGGAAAGCCATAAATATATCGGTTACTCGCATGATGATTTCGTCTGCTACCCCACCGAAGTAGCCGGCGATACTACCCAGCACGATACCTACGACCAGCACCACTCCGATTACGATTAAGCCTACTCGAAAGGCTGAGCGGGTACCCCAGATGACTCCATAGAAGATGTCGTATTGACCCTCAGTAGTACCGAAAAGGTGTTCTGCATTCGGGGGTTTAGGTATGGGGGAGTAGCCATCTCGCGGTATCATATAGGGGTCAATATGACCCTCTGGAGGTGGGGCTATGATGGGAGCGAAGATAGCGATAATAATAAAGGTGAGAAGAATAGCAATACCAATAATTGATAGCGGATTCTTGCGTAACTGATATAGCGTAAATCTCAGACTCGTCATGTCACCTTGCCCCCCAGTCTCACCCGTGGGTCTATCCGGGCATAAAGCAGGTCAACTACGAGATTGGTAAATACAAAGAGAACACCATTGAACAGGGCAAAGGCCAGGACACCAGATACATCCAGGTTAACAGCCGATTGCCAGGTCCACCAGCCAAGCCCTTTGTAGTTAAAAATGGTCTCGGTAATGACCACACCATTTACCAGGCCAGCGAAAATATAGCCCGAAACCGTAAGCACTGGAATCAGGGCGTTTCTCCTGGCGTGTTTGTTGACAACGGTGTTTTCATCCAGTCCCTTGGCACGGGCGGTAAGAATATAACCCTTGCCCAGTGATTCCAACATGCTGGAGCGCATGAGGCGCATGATAAAAGCCATACTTACTATGGTAAGGGTTGTCACCGGCAGGACCAGGTGTCTCAGGCTATCCAGTAAAACCCATCCGTTGCCGTTCAGGATAGCATCCAGGAAATGAAGCTTGGTGTATTGAGTGAACGCCTCGGAATGCACCAGGATGTTCATCTCAGTGCTCAGCCTCTCCGGCGGGAATAACCCAGTGAAGAGGCCATAGAAAACCATCAGCAACATAAGACCCAGCCAGAAGGTAGGCAGAGACCAGCCCACGATAGCTCCGACTCGGGTGGCGTGGTCAATAGCCTTGTCCTTGTGAGCAGCCGCCTTGCTTCCCAGGAAGATGCCACCGAAGATGATGAGAGGTGTAGCAAATATAGCCAGTTCCAGAGTAGCCGGTAGGAAATTCAGCATAGCACTGGTAACTGGCTGGGAGACAACCTTGGACCAGCCCAGATTGCCCTGGAATATCTGGTTAATCCAGTGGCCATACTGCACCCATACCGGCTGGTCAAGGCCATACTTTGCTATCATGTCCGCCACGCTGGCAAACTGCTTGGGGTTAGTTACATAGAGGGCAACCCTTTCTACAGGTGAGAACAACTGCAACAGGGCAAATATCAATAGAGTTACACCGAACAATACCGGAATGATGAGCAGAAGTCGGCGAACAATGTAAGCCCTGAGTTCCAAACTCAATTCCCCCTACAAAAGCAAGGAAAAGCCCCCCACCGAAAGGAGACCCTTCCTTGCTTCATATGTGTGTTACTCCAATCTATACTTTAACTTAATATCTCTTGTCTGTTCTTGGGTTATTACTCTTTGCTCAGCTCGTACAGATTTCCAAAGGGACCCGGCAGGCAGGGGTTGAAATACCACCCTTTAACCCAGCTGCGGAAATACCGTCTTCCCAAAGGCTGAGCCGTAATAAAGCCGGGCACATCGTCGAAGTATAGCTGGTCCAGCTCTCCGTAGATGCTTGCTCGCTCTGCCGAGGTGGTTGCCGAAATTCCGTCGGCGATGAGTGCATCTACCTCAGAATTGCTGTAATTCTGCAATCCACCGAAAGTACCACTACTGTGCATGAATGGATAGACGAAGTTGTGGGGGTCAGGATAATCTGCTAGCCAACCCAACGAGTACATTGGCATTATCCCCGTAACCATGTTCGTCAAGAGTGTTGGCCACTGCATGGCCTGGATGCGGATGATATACTTCTCATCAATGCTGTTGAGGTTTTCCTGCAGAATCTCGCAGGCGGTTTTCCGGGCCAGGTTACCGACATTATAGGCCAGGGTAAAGGTAAATCCCTTCTCTCCGACCTCTCCACCCCACGCTTTTTCCAGATACTCTGCCGCCTTGTCCAGGTCCTTGGCATACTTCGGCGCGTCAGGGTCATAGTAAGCGAGCCCCTCAATAATTGGGGAACCGACCTGCTGTGCCTCACCCATCAAGGCATCTCTAAGGAATGTTTCCCAGTCAAAGGCATAGGCGAATCCCTTCCTGACGTTGACATCGGTGAAGAAATCCACCGGGATGCCATTGCCATCCAGCTGGCCGCTGCCAATGAAGGCGCTCTCAGGGTCGATGGCAAACTGGAAAAAGAAGGCATCTGCCGACAATGCGGGCAGGTCCTTATAAATCAGCAACCCCTCTACACCCTCCAGCTCCTCAATATTGGCTCTGGGTACATCAACCTGGTCAGCATCACCGGCTACCAGCATAAGCTTCCTGGTCGTCCACTCAGGAACATCCTTGATGACTACTCTCTCAAAACTGGCCGGCTCTTGCCAGTAGTTATCGTTCCTCACCAGTGATATATCCACACCCGGCTCCCATCTCTCCAGCTCAAAGGGACCGGTGCCGTTCATTATTGCCTGTAAAGGCGAGCCGCCGGAGGCTGGGTCATTTAGCTCCTCATAGGACGCCTGCGTGCCATCCCAGTCACCGTTGGCTATGCACCATTCCATGTCAACAATTGAGCCCCAACTACTACAGAGAATCTGCAGGAAAGGTTCATAAGGAGCAAACAGATTGAATACCACCCAGTCACCGTCTACCTCAACAGCACCAGTTATATCCGCAAGTGGGATGAGTCCATCATCTGTTCGCGAAGTACCGATGCCAAGCAGTGGTTCAAAAATCATCCACTGCGGTCCGCCAGCGTAATCCTGCACCATACCTCTCTCAAAAGAATATTTCACATCCGATGGGGTTAAATCATTGCCATTGTGGAACTTGACACCCTTTCGGATCTTGAAACTATAGGTCTTGCCGTCAGAGGACATATTCCACTCCGTAGCCAGCACCGGCACGAACTCACTCGTGCTCTCGCCGTCAAAGAAAATCAGCGGCTCGTAGACAGCTTGTATTATCTCCGCACTGGCGGTATCGTAGCAATAGGCCGGGTCCATGGTGTCAGGGCCGCCGATGGTAGCATAGATAAAGGTGTCAGGGTTTTTGATTTCTTCCTCCTCCTCTTCTTCCTCTTCTTCCTCCTCCTCCTCCTCTTGCTCCCCTGGTACTGCCTCGCCGCAAGAGGCCAGCACTAAAGCTGCCACCAATAAGAAGCTCAACACACACCATAAAACTTTCCGTTTCATATTTTATCTCCCTCCTGTTTTTTGTAGTTTGAGATTGTTTTACTCACACTAACGCTTTCCTCCTTCCTTCTTATATTTAGTAGACGACTACACAAGTTTATCACAATCATAAATCTAAGAACAGATTTGCTAAAAACAACCTTATTTCTTTCCGATTCTGAACATCTTAGTACCGCATGTGGGACAAACGCCTTGAGTTGCCGGCCGCCCATTCTTCATGGTTATAGCTTTAGGGTCTTTCATTTCCTTCTTGGCGCGACACTTCATACAGTATGCTTGCATTGGCCTACCTCCTTTTTCCATAGAGAATATACTGTCGCCTCTGGAATGTCAACAGCCTACTCAGGTGACAGAAGCTCGTTTTGTTTCATAATGAGATCATAGAGATAAAAAGGAAGCTTTTTATAGTTTGACAAATGTGGTTACTGGAATAGAATGTAGATAGTACACGTTAAGCAGAATTTGCCATGGTTTTCTTGGAATTAGTTGCTGAAGATCAGCAGCGACCCTAACCGTATCGAACTCACAAAAGTTGTCGGTGACAGTTATTCGAATCGTAGCGCCTCCGCAGGATAGACTTTGGCAGCCTGTCGCGCCGGTAGGTAGGTGGTGAACAACGAGGCCCCATAGGCGATGATAGCTATCGCCACGATGTTGACCCAAGGAACCTGATACGTGAGGCCTTCGAAACCATCGCTCATCATGTCGATGATCTGTACGGAGAGGCTGGCGCCTAGAGCAATGCCGAGACCGATGCCCAGCAGAGCCACAAAAGAAGACTCCAGCAAGAAGGAGAACTGCACCATGCTCTTCTGAAAACCCAGGGCCCGAAGCACGCCAATCTGCTTTCGGCGCTCTACCACAGAGCGAGCGGCAATAACCCCCAGAGCGGCGATGCCCACCAATAGTCCTAGGCCCATGAAGCCCTGGAGAAGGTTGTTAATCATTAAGCTGGCACTGGCATTCTCACGGATCTCCTCTGCCATCACCTCTGCCTGCATACCGTGCTCCACGAAGGTCGCCTCCAATGCCTTAGCTGTGGTTTCGGCGTCAATGCCGTCCTTGAGCTGGAACATGTAGGCAAGGGGCAGTACTGACTGAGAAAGCAGAGAATTCACCGTATCTTGGGAGGTGATCACGCCGCCAGCGTAGAAGGCCTGTTGGCCCATTACCCCGATCACCCGAAGCCTTTGCTCACTACCGGTATGTGGATCCTGCGCTTGGATGAATACTTCTGGCAAAATCTCGTCCTCCATAAAGAACCCCTCCAGCTGGAAGTCCAGGGTGGGACCACCCATGTTGTAGTTAACCTTCGTGGGCACCAGAAGGGCGTTGACCACTACCGTCCCAGACTCTTCCTGAAGGGCTTGCCACACCTCCTGTGGTGAATCGTAACCCTCGGCCATCATGGCGAACTTGTAGTTGATGCTCCCAGTATAGCCTGAATCCACCCCCTGTAGGTATATGTCGGTAAGTGCCTGATCTGTCTCCTCCTGCTTCACTTTCACCAGCGCTCCGTTTAAACTGCCGATGGCTTGGAAGTCGTTCGGAGTCACACCATCAGCCGTCTGGAGCGCAGTATGGATGTTGGGAATGGGATTGGTATAGCTGGTGTTGGCCCGGATGTCGTAGCCGCCGGATAGTGTCTCTGTGTCCTCGAACATTATACTCATACTATTGATGATGAAGGCCATCACGACAAGGGTAAACACTACCAGAGAAAACATGGTCAGGGTAATACCGGTACGGAATCGGTTCTGCATCGGGTAGGAGGTAGCGGTCTTGAGCACCGGAGATAGTCCCCGGATGCGCCCAAAGAAGCGCACCACAGCCCCCAGTAATATGTCTGAATTGTAGATGACAGCCCACACCGCTCCAACTACCAGCATGATACCGGAGAGGAAGAACATCTCGATGCCCTGCTGCATCTCCGGCAGAATGGACTCCAAGATACCAGACGGAAGGAGCCACCACACCACCAGGCCAAGTCCCGCCACGGTAAAGGCAGTGCGCTCCGGCAAACCGAAGCGCCGGGCCAGCAGCGGCATGCCGATTATGACAAGCGAGACCCCCAGCATGAAGGAGGATAACTGTTCACCTTGAAGGCCGAAAATGGTCAGGAGGAGTCCTACCACCGGCAGCAATATAGCCAGAATCAATCCTTTGATAGTCTTACGACTGATGCTGGGTTCGGGGATGTCACGGATGGCCCGCACGATGTTCAGGCGGCTTACCCGCCAGGAGGCAATTATGACCAAAACGAAGGTTAGCACCGTTCCCAAGGTATAAGCTATGACCACGCTCCGCCAGTTAAAGGCAAAGGTCAATTCAAGGTCCACCTGGCCAAAGGCAATGGCGATGATACGAACCATCCCCCATCCAGCTGCCACTCCCAGCAGGCTACCTATGATTGCAGCGATGAGAGCATATATGGCTCCCTCGAAGGCAAACATGCGCACTATATGGCCCCGCTGTGCACCAACGGCACGGGCGATGCCCAACTCCGATTTCCGCTCCGCAGCCAGCATGATAAAGATGAGGAAGATGAGTAAAATGCCCGCTGCGATGGAGAACTGCGCAAACACGAGGAAGATAGTAGAGAAGGTGCTACCCGCCTCGTCGGCAGTATCTAGGGCGTCCTGCTTTACCGGGTCTGCCTCCAGTTCACTTCCTTCTAATAGTGGCTCTAGGCTGGATAATACCGTTTCAGTATGCTGAGCACCCTGGATGGCATCTCCCTGGTTCGTGATAATAATAAAGTTTATCTTACCCTCGTTGCCCGTCAGTGCCTGTAGCTGGGAAAGGGGCATTACCAGAGAAAACTCACCAGAAGGGTTTGCCCCCTTCTCGTATATCCCAGACACCTCTAGAATGGTAGGGAGAGTCCCTAAATACGTGTAAACTGTGCCACTTGGGCCTATGTTCAGCTCGTTGGCTAACTCACTACTTATATATACCTGACCAGGAGCCAGGGTAGATAAAGAGAGGAATCCCCCCTGTTCGTCCTCCAGACGGTCAAAGCCGCTCATCCACTCCTCGGCATAGCCGAGGACGTTGACCTGGGCTTCGTTCAGTCCAGTATCAAGCACGACGACCGGAGCAACCTCAGCAGCCAGAGGTGCTACACCATCCACCTCGGAAATGCCCTCAAGTCCCTCCCTCACCGTCTCAAAATAGGCCTGGTCGTAGTAGACAGGCTGGCCAGATGCCTCTCGTGCTTCTACCTGCACCACCACGTCTACCTCTCCGATCTCCTCTAATGCCTGAACCCGAATAGAATGGGTCAGGGTATCACCAGTGGTTAAAGAGGCGGAGAAGAGCAGGGTGGCTAGCATCAGCCCCAGTACAATGAGAGCCGCTTGTGCGCGGCGCCGGGGAGCGTTGCGTACCGCCAGTTTGAAGATCACCCGATTTCGTATGGCAACCACGATCATAACAGCCACCCCCACGCCGAAGATGATTAGTAGGGCTACCATAAGTTGATCGATAGGTATACCAAATAGCTTCTCCATCCCTGTCTCCTATTGCTCTCAGTCAAAGTGTCTACATTAATGGCGGGAACCTAGGTACACACCGTACCGGGGGGTTCAGCAATAACAACCTCGTAGTGCTCACGACCGGGTGGCACACGATAAAAGGTCACGAACTTGGCTAACTGTTCCTCGTAGTATCCACTCGTCAGACCGGCCGTCGCTGCTTCCTCACTCGCCCACAGACTCACGACGAGACCCTTGCCTTCCGGGGTGCGCATTACATACATACCCTCGTATCCTTCCTGTTTTCGCGCCTCGGGCATGATCAACTCCTTAAACTTTTCCAGCGCATCATCTAGGTTAATTCTGAGCGTGTCAATCTCAAATAACGTTGCTCTTGCGAACATGTTTTTCCTCCTTCAGCATCGTTCCGTCCGTTGCCAAATAGGGCAGGTTTTAACTGCCACCCGTGTAGACCTCCTCCACGATCTGGCCGTCCGCCATCCGGAGGATCCGATGTGTCTTGCGGCCTACGGCAAGGTCATGGGTGACGATAACGAAGGTCTGCGACTTTTCCTTATTCAGTCTGCATAGCAGGTCAATCACCTCGGTAGCGTTTTCGCTGTCCAGGTTACCTGTGGGCTCGTCGGCCCATACAATAGCAGGCTCGTTGGCTAGCGCCCGGGCAATTGTCACCCTTTGCTGCTGGCCTCCGGACATCTCTGCAGGGCGCTTGGGAGCCTCTCCTGCTAGGCCCACGAGAGCCAGAGCCTCCTGCGCTCGCTCACGGGCGTTCCCTGGCTTCACCCCGGCCATCAGGAGGGGAAGTTCCACATTCTCCACTGCGCTGAGGACCGGCAGCAGATTGTAGGACTGGAAGACAAATCCCATCTTCTCGGCTCGGTAACGGGTGCGCTGCCTGTCAGACATAGTATGAATAGAGGCGCCATCAATGACCACCTGGCCCTGCGTGATGTCATCTAGCCCCGATATGACGTTAAGGAGAGTTGTTTTGCCGCAGCCAGAGGGGCCCATGACAGCTACCATCTCGCCCCGTATGACGCTCAGATCAATACCCCTGAGGGCGTTCACTGTTACCTTGCCTGTGTCAAAGGTCTTGTGAACCCCTGTCACCTGAATAATGTTGCCATTTTGCATAAGGCTCCTCCTTATTTGCCTGCTTCAGCTCAACTGCCACGAGGATACGCCACTTCCGCTGAGAAAATACTAACCTGCCCAGTCCCCGAAACCACCGTCACGGAGTGCTTGTTACAAACTTTTTCTTATCGTTTTTGCAGATAATCTGGGTTACGTTGCGGCCTGACATAACTGCTATAGGTGTACCACCGCCTGGTTCGACCCATTGTCCGGCCATATAGAAATTCGTGAGTCCGGGTAGGGTCTTGCTCATACGTATGCCCGCAGTTTCCGTTGTGGATTCCCAACCTACCCATCCACCCCGCCAGTTACCGGTATAGCGTTCAAAGGTCATCGGCGTCGCCACGTCACGCATCTCCACTTGAGCTGCCAAACCCGGGAAGCGGTGGTCGAGGGCAGCAATCACTTTATCGGCGATCTGCTCCTTCGCCTCTTTGTAACGCTTGGGGTCCTGTCTTAACTCCTTCCAGTAATCATAATCAGCATCTTCCAGTTTAACTCTTAACACTGTCTTGCCCTCAGGTGCTAGGCTGGGGTCGAAGTTGTAAATATGGACAGGTATCCGCGTTAGAGTATGCCTTTCAATAGTAATCGGCTCATCGAGGGTAAAATATGTTCCGTAAACTGAATACGGCTCGTCGAATAAGCGGGCTACACCCAAGCCTATATATATTATGGGAGGTACTGGAGAGAAGTTGTTGTAGTAGCCTTGGATTTTTTCGTCAATATACTTTCCGTCAAGCATATCGAATATGGTTGTACGGCCATCGGCGGCAGAGATGACAATGTCGCTGCCATGTTCCGTCCCGTCGGCCAGTCGCACGCCGACAGCTTTACCGCTCTCTACCATTATTTTGGTGACCGGCGCCTTATATTGAATTTCTCCTCCCAGATCACGATAGCGTCGTTCGATGGAAAGGGCAACCTGTAAGGAACCGCCCAAAGGAAAACATGTTTCCTTATTATGCATCAAGGCTAGAGACGAAATCCAAAGAGACATAGGCATGGATGGGAAATTACCATTAAGTATTAAAGCCTCACGTAAGAAAGGATTTTTAAACCGTTGAACATAGTCTTGGATTGAAATCTTCCCCCATTGCTTCTGAAACCGTAAGAATGGGCGCATGGTAAATATCATCTTCAGCCCGTCCGTGAGGCCCATTAGCTCAGGCGCTTTTAAAACTGGTAGATTAAAGCGAGTGGTGGTACGAGCTGCCTCAATGAGTTCTTCGATAATATCATTGTCCTCCGGGGCAAGCTCTTTCAGGTGCTGCTCAAGCCGGTCGATGTCGGTATAGAGAACGAGGGTTTTACCTCCTTTCCCTTCGACACGTGCCGACTCCTCTAGGTGAACTACAGATCGCCCCTGCACCGCGCCCAGTTCCTCCCACATTTGGTAGAATCCAGTTCCTGGGTTAGATCTGTACCACCATTCAAAACAGCCATCTATTTTATACCCCTTGCGTTTCCAGGTAGTGCACAGTCCACCCGGAATAGTATGCATCTCGAAAATTTGGGTACGGTAGCCGTTCATCTGGCCGTAGCACCCGGCAGACAGACCAGCGATTCCGGACCCAATGATGATTATTGACTTATCCATTGCTTCCTCCTCTAGTAAGCCTATTCCTTATCGATTATTGTGCCATATAAGCTGATCCACTTATGCTTCTGAGCCTTCTACGGGAACAATTATCGCCATAACTATATAGACCCAGAGTTCCGCATAATAGGGACGCTACGAAGATTACCCTAACAATAGTGGGGTCCATATCGAAGTACTTCGCCAGACCACCGCACACCCCCCATATCTTACGATCCGTTCGACTGCGATAGAGTTTATTTGCCATAATGCCTCCCTGTTAACCTAGACAATACATCAATTCTTGCTCTCGCCTGTTTCTTCTACCTTTTCAATTTCGATAGTACATTCTTTGACCAGAACGGCAATTGCCGCCAGTGCAGCTAACAACGGAGCTGCCAGCACTACTACGGCAGCCGCAGGAGCACCGACACTTAACGGAATGTCTATTAAGGTTTTCTCTTCATGTATCAAACGAACTCTCCTGATATTCCCCTGACGTACAAGCTCCTTAACTTTCTCAACGAGGTTACTTCCAGATACGGTAACTCTCTCTTTATCAGACACTTCTTACCTCCCTTACATATTTATGAGCATTTTAGGTTATGTATTATATGCTGTAAATGTATTTAGTTTACTTTAGATTGAATATCCCGTCATTGTGTAACTAAATGACAAAACGAGCTTTTGTTGACCTCGACTGAACAGAAATGCTGTCATGAAAACACTGATCTCTTGGAGCACAATAACGCTCCGGCTACTCAACGGGCCTGGAGAGGAATTCTGCGGCGAGCGCAGCACGTCAACCAGGATTCCGCATGATGATTTACGACCTACGCACCGCAAAATAGACCATGAAGCACCCTCCTATTAGCACTACTATGCCTCCGACAAGAAGCCCCACGCTTAAACCAAATATCAAAGGAATTTTCACCTTGTAGATTACGCTCAGGTCAACACCAGCAGACCCGTCATCGTTCATCAGCACAATTGAATGGCGACCAGCCTCTGTTTCCCACGCCATGGTCTGGGTGCCATTGCCATGCGATGATGCCGTCCAGAATGTTTCCGAAGTAGGGGCTACGGGTATGGAGTTACCCAGGTGTTTAGTGTAAATTATATCGTCGCTAGATAGCTGCCAGCTAAAGTCGAGAGAAGTCATCTCGTCATAAGCAACGTTGCTAAGGTAGGCTTCGACATCTGACTCGTCAGCTACGCCGATGAAGATTCCTTTTGAGGAGTCATTGCTCCTGCCTTCGATCTCAAAATCGGTGATTATGCCCATCCAGTTCACTACTCTTAGCGCTTCTTCATCTATATCGATTGGTCCGGTAATAACGGCATGGGTATCCCTTTCAATGTTTATTGTGTCTGAATTTATAAACTCTTCGTCATCTACGTGGGTTGCATCCACCCAGATTAAAGCTCCACCACCAACCAGGAAACCAAATGATATCAGTAGTACAATGATTCCGAAGACCAGAAGTATAATCTTTCCTGCGCTCATAATTGCACCTCTTAATCACTTATTGTGATGCTATCCCCCCAGTTTGCTGGGA
>Ga0307379_10010849_pt1 | contig 12030 bp, 27 predicted proteins | sample UN2MG_FD_202237 | JGI IMG/M metagenome (GOLD analysis project Ga0307379, IMG submission 202237) | Soil microbial communities from Risofladan, Vaasa, Finland - UN-2 | ecosystem: Environmental > Terrestrial > Soil > Coastal area > Acid sulfate soil | place: Finland: Risofladan, Vaasa | collected... | reverse complement strand
GGGGGTCTTGGAGAACGGACCTGACCCGGTGTGCTCCATGAGCCACACCACCGGCCAGCGGCGGTCGATGATCGAGTGCGTCACCCAGGAGACGGCGATGATGATGGCCATGTCGATGCGAAGCATGCCCACGCTCTCGGGGGTGAGGGCGTCAAGGTGCATCAAGCACGCTGCCGAGAAGATCATCCACATGGTGAAGTGGTAGCCGACCATGTGACGCTGGTTGGCCCACCACGAGGTGGCCTTGTTGGCCGCCTGCTCGTCGGTCTGGACGATCCAGTCCCCGATGAAGTGGCCAGCGAGCACGATGGGGAGAAGGTCAAGCATCGAGGATCGCCTTCACGATCGCGTCGCCGATCCAGCCGATGGCCGTCGGCGGGATCATCGGGTGCTCGTAGCCGTCGTTGATGTTGTCAAGCGCATCACAGATGGTGACCTTCATCTGAGAGGGGGTCGGCTGGGACTCCACCAGCCCCAAGAGGTGGTCGTACACCTCGATGTGGGCGCCGTACTCGCCCCACTTGGCAGCGATGTCGGCGCGCAGCGAGTGCTCATCGAAGCGGTGGTTGGACGGCACGTCTGCGCTGCCCATGTTGTGCCCCTTGGGGAGCCTGCAGCCGAAGGAGCCGCAGAGTTCGTCGGTCATGACCACATCCTCCTGATGCCGTGGTAGAGGTGGCGGCGACGTTCGGTCGCCATCCACCAGTCGATCCATCGCTGTCGCCAGGTCGGCTTCATGTCTCCATCCACCCGACCATTACCTTGAGGTCCTCAGCCACGACGCCACCTCCGCGTCCATCGCTTCCAGCGATACGTCCCGTGGTCACCTCGGTGGCCTTGGCGCTTGGAGCAGCCGCGACGCACAACGATCTCGTCGCCAGGCTCGATGGTGGGGACCAGCGTCTCGTGGCCCTCCAACAACCGTCCGTTCAAGAAGATCCCCTCGGGGAACACCTCCACCCTAGATTCGGCGGGGAGGAGGAACTCGGTTGCGGGGAACACGGTGCTCCGCAGGCTCCACCCCGCGATCCTGTCGGCGTCCTTGTTCGTCATGCAGATGGGTCCGCGCCAGTCACAGGTGGTCATCACGCGTCTCCGTGCTGCAGGAAGCCCAGGAAAGCCGCTGCGCGATCAAGGATGCGGCGGTCGTGGTACGGGTGCGATCGGTCGTAGCCGCCCTCGTTGGTGGGGCCGTAGGACTCAATGGCGAGTTCCAGCGCTGTGCGGTTGCGAACGAACCCTCGATCCATCTGCTGCTCACTCATCGTCGGACTCCGGGGCGTACAGGTCGAATCCGATGGCGGTAGCGCCGAGCATCGACTCTGCTACCACCAGCGTGGTGCCCGACCCGGCGAAGGGGTCCACCACCATGTCGCCCGGCTTGATCCCCGAGGCCCGCAGGCATCGCTCGGGCAACTCGTAGGGGAAGGGAGCGGGGCCGCGACCCTTGCCCGACGAGGGGGCGAAGTGCCACACGCTGCCGGTCTCGGCGTACCGTTCGAGCGCCTCGTGGTCCCAGCGGTAGTCGCGGGTCTTGGCGAAGCAGTAGATCATCTCGTGGGCCGGGCGTACCCGACGGATGTGGCCGAGGGCCTCGCGGCGCTCGATCTTCTTGTCCCAGATGATCTCGGCTCGCAGCAGCCACTCGTCTGTCAACATCCGGTTGACAAGGCGGCCATGCACGTTGCACCACGTCATGTTGGGCAGGCCCGTCTCGCCCTGCTTCCACTTCTTGCGGCCCTCCTTGGTGCCCCCTGGGTTGTAGTCGCCGCCAGCGCCGCCCGACCCTGATGCCGTGTCCCAGATGTTGAGCCACAGCAACCCGGTGGGCTTGAGCACCCGCTGGCACTCGGCCATCACGTTGACGATGGAGGAGAGGTAGTCGTCCAGGGACTCGCCCCGGCCGATCTCGGCTTCGTCGTCGCCGTAGGCGCGCTGGCCGAAGTAGGGGGGGGAAGTGACGATGGCGTCCACCGAGTCATCTTCGAGCGGGATGCCGGTGTTCACGTCGTGAATCCTGATGTCCATGGGCGCCACCATAGCCGTCAGGTGTGACGCCCGGTAGACAGTGGCGTCACACCCCTGGGCTAAGGTGTCCGACCATGCCCAAGATCAAGAGCAATCCCACCACCAAGTTGATCACCGATCAGATGGCCGAGTACGGCATCGAGTTCGGTGAGCGCTATCGCGACGGCGCCTCGAAGTTCGAGGGCGTCGTGGTGGCCTTCTACTTCTACGAGCACGGATGTCTGCGGGTGAACCTGCGCGGTCGGGACTTCTCGACCGGCGGAGCGTTGGAGCAGTCCTTCGATGCCCCCGAGTTGGTGCGCGTGACCGACGACGTGCCCGTGCCGAAGGGCACCACCAAGGGCGGGCCTCGCGGCCTGGCTCCGACGAGTCGCCCCGGTCCGGTCTGATCATGGCTGACGACGAGCAAGCCGAACGCTGTCCCGAGTGCCTTGCTGGCACCAACAGCGAGCACAAGTCCTACTGCCACGCGCCTTGCCGCGCTGGTGCCAGCGTGGCCATGGGCCGCGTCGTGATGCTGTCCAGCGCGCTTGACGCCCTCCTGGCCGACCAGGGTTGCAACGAGGACGGTTCCTACGCCTTGGAGTCGCAGCGCAACGCCGAGGCTCTCTTGGATTCGATCCGGTCATGATCATCACCACGCTCGACGTGTTCTGCGACGGCATCGCCGAGGACCACATCTCGTGTTCCGATTGGACACACGGCGTGGTCAGCGGCACTACTCGCACGGCGCGTCTGGCGGCGGCCGAGGCTGGCTGGGTTCGCAAGAGCCTGTTCGGCAAGGTGCGCGACCTGTGCCCTCGATGCCAGAAGGAGTTGACCAATGGCTGATCGTCGCAACATCGACCGCGCTCTTGCAGCGCTGCACTCCTTCATGGCCGACGAGTCGGGGATGTGGCCCGACGACGAGCGCACCATCGAATCCGCCATCGCCGTGCTGGCCAAGTACCGATCAGCCGCCGACAAGCGAAGGACCTACTGATGACCGATCACTGTGACAACACCCCCCAGGTGTTCTGCACCCGGACGCCCGGACACACCGGCCTCCACACCGACGGCCATAACGTCTGGAACAGCCGAGGGGAGATGTTGGACGGCGATAACTTCGCGGTGCCCCTCGACGGCAGCGAGCCGGTTGAGGTCATCAGCGTCCACAGGAACCAGAGCGACACTCGCTGGTACTACGAGGTAGACCACCCTGAGTGGGGCCACACCGTTGGCCCGGCCCGCTATGTGCATGAGTGGTCGGCCCGTGATGCTGCCGAGGGGTGGATCTACATGCAGAAGATGAGGGCAGAGGACGCGGCATGAGGGATTACACCTCCATCTCCGTCGGCATCCGCCAGATCGATGGCCGTCTATTCGTTGACCGCAACGACCTCATTGCGGTCGTTGGGGAGATCGATCGTCGGGGTGGCCGCACCAACAAGGTGATCGATTTCCTCTCGACTCTGGACCCCGGCTCACCTCAGAACAACCTTGACGTGGAGGGGCCATGAGCCGCTACGCCGCGAACACCGAGGTGACCTCGGACAAGAGCCGCGCCGAGATCGAGCGCGTGCTCGCCCGCTACGGCGCCGATCAGTTCGGCTACGGCTGGGACCGGGACAAGGCGATGATCGCCTTCCGGGCGCATGAACGCCAGGTGCGATTCCTGCTGCCGCTGCCTGACCGCAACGACGACGAGTTCCAGTTCACCCCAACCAAGCGCGATCGGCGTTCACCCGATGCTGCTGAGCGCGAGTGGGAGAAGGCATGTCGCCAACGCTGGCGCGCCCTTGCCCTCGTGGTGAAGGCCAAGTTGGAGGCCGTGGAGTCCGGCATCACCGAGTTCGAGGATGAGTTCCTCGCACACATCGTGCTGCCCGACGGCTCGACGGTAGGAAACTTCCTACGCCCGCAGATCGCGGAGGCGTACAGCACCGGCACGATGCCCTCGATGCTGCCAGCGCTGGGGCCGGGCTGATGAACCTCTACTGCGCTCTCTGCTGGTTCCTCCCCGCCTGGGCCGAGTCTGACGCGGTGAAGGCCGTGTCGATCGCCAACGGCTACGCGCTCTGCGAGGACCACATGGACATCGAGCCGACCCCGGCGGCGATGCACGCTGTCATCGCTCGCGCTCATCAGGAGGATAGGGACCGTGGGTGACTGCGACTGGATCGAGTTCATCGAGTCCCGGCCTCGGAACCGCAAGACCCGCTTGGCAGAGGTGCGGGCCAAGCAGCACGGCATCCTGTTGGGCTACGTCAAGTGGTACAGCCCTTGGCGCCAGTACGCCTTCTATCCCGAGGCCAGCACCGTGTGGACCCCAGAGTGCATGGAGGCCGTCGCCGACTACATCGAGTCACTGATGACCGACCGACGAACAGGAGCAGCATGAGCAACGACGATCAGATGATGGAAGCGGCGATGGCCTACATGGCCGACATCAAGGCAGTGGAGGCTGCCCTGAGCGGCTCCTGTCTCGAAGGGGTCACCTTCGCCAACGGGAGTGGCGCTGCCGAGGTGATTCTGGCCCGGCTCGCCTCGGAGGAGAACGGCCGACGCTTGCTCATCACCATGGATGGGTGGAACGAGTTGGAGGAGCAGCGCGACGTTGCCCGCGCCGAGGCCGAGCGGCTCCACCAGTTGCTCGATGACATCGACACCCTGCGCGACATGTTCAAGGTGATGCCATCGATGATGGTGGCCGAGCAGTTGGCCGAGCAGAACCGCAAGATCGCCAATCGCTCCCTCGACATCTCCGACAAGCGTTGGGACGGCCCCATCACGACCGACGGCTACCAGTTCTGGTGGAAGGGCGACCCCAAGCCCGAGGGGTGGCAGGAGCCGCCCGAATCCATGGAGCCGAGCGATGGAGCGGGCTGATGCCTGATGCCGAGCGTGGGCTGGTGATGCCGTTCATCGCCACCAAGTCCAACGGTGGCTCCCTTGATGATGAGGCATACGCCTGCGGCTGGGAGTGTGGCTCCCTGTGCGTGATGATCGCTCAGGCCGCCGAGTTCGGTGGCGTCACTTTGAGCCGCTACGTCCACACGGTGAACGTGCCTCAACTCGACCTCCTCGCCATGCAGAATGGCATGAAGGTGGTTGCTTCCGAGGTCTGGGAGGATGACGATACCTACACCTGGGTAACGATCTCGAACGTGCTGGGACCCGATGGAGAAGAAGGTGACGACGATGAGGGACGGTGAGTGGGAGATCACCACCATCGAGGAAGCCGAGAAGGTCATCAACATCCAGCAGCGCTGGCTCGTTCAAGACGCAGAGCGCCTCAGTGCTCTCGCCGACCGCATCCGCGAGTTGGAGCGCCCGAGGTGGCGCCGCCTGTTGTTCGGGAGGGCACCATGGTGACCGACACTCCCGACCCCTCCGTGGTGGAGGCCCGAGAGGCGCTGTGGCGCTGGTACGCCTTCGGTGAGTTCGAGAAGATGGATCTCGACGCCATCACCGACGAGCAGTACGACCAGATTGAGAGCAGCATCGAGGCCGCTATGGAGGCCCTGTGTGACGCGGCTGGCCATCACTACATCTTCGACAACTGTGGCAAGCCCGAGCACCAGTTCTGCCTCTACTGCAGGAACCTCATCCCCGAGGAGGAGATCGAATGATCACCTACGAGTACGAGTGCCGGACCTGCGGCAAGACCCACATGCTGCGTGAGCGCGGCCTCGACGGGGAGGCGTGTTCTCGCGAGGGGTGCGCCGGGACTCTCAAGCGGGTCTACTCGGCCAACGTGTTCTGGCCGCAGTCGATGCGGGGACACTAGGGCTTGACATCCGGCTTGTGTAATGCAAGTGTAGTGCACATGAGCAACCGCCCCACCCCAGAAGAACTGAGGGAGGAGGCCAGCAAGCGAATCATGTCGCTCAAGCCGGAGCCAGGTGTAGGAACCAAGGCATACGGTACCAGTGTCGCTTCGCTAGTGGGCAACCTGTCCTCCCGTTCCTATGGAGCGCGTGGTTCTCATCGGCACACGATCCCCACCGTGCGCGTCTCAGCCGAGTTGGCCGAGGCCGTGGCGGAGTTCGGTGTTGCCAACCAGATGAACACCTCTGACTCGGTGAGGACCCTCATCGAGATCGGCTACCACGCTTGGAGCGAAACCCATGAGTGATTCCATCCCCGTCCACATCTACTTCGTGCTGGATCGATCCGGCTCGATGTCGTCCATCCAGCACGACGTGATCGGCGGCTTCAACCGCTTCGTCGCGGAGCAGCGCGAGCAGCCCGGCAAGTGCCGCCTCACCTTGGTGCAGTTCGACAGCCAGGGACCCCACGAGGTCATCCTCGACGCGGTGAAGATCGCCGACGTGCCTGACCTGACCACGCAGTCCTTCCAGCCCCGCGGCGGCACTCCGCTGCTCGATGCTGAGGGCTGGACGATCAACAAGGCCATCGACCGCGAGAAGGCTCGGGGTGAGGCCGACAAGAAGGCTGAGGCCATCCTGTTCGTCACCTACACCGACGGCGAGGAGAACCAGTCCCGCGAGTGGACCAAGGAGGCCCTGACGGCCGCCAAGGCCACCGCCGAGGAGCGGGGTTGGACCTTCACCTACCTCGGGTGCGGCCACGACTCCTACGGGCAGGCCCACTCCATCGGCACCGTCGCCGCTTCGGTGCAGAACTTCGCTGGTGACTCCCAGGGCGTCAGCGCTTCCTACGCTTCCCTGAGTGGAGCCGTCGGGGTCATGCGTGGTCGCGCCACCAAGGGCATGCGTACCGCCTCGGTGGACTTCTACGAGGAGACGGGCAAGGGCGCCGAGGAGGACCTGGCAGCCCGCACCTGATACGCGATTGCGTATCGCCATGTGCGGAAATCCCGACATCTGCCCCCCAGGGGCCAATGTGTGGAAATCCCGACATCGCAGAGGAGCGGCGGCCCGAAGGGTGCCCGCCGCTCCTCTGCTGTCTACGGCGTTCGACAGAACGCCATCTCGAAAAAAAGCGCTTTGCGCTTGGTAGTAGGGGGCATACCTGAGAACGATCGCCGGAAGCCCCGTCACACCCTTGGTGTACGGTGTGCAGCCTATGGAGACGACGACGGACATGACGACGGACGACCAGGCGGCCACTGAACTCAGGAATCTGATCGAGCGCACGCTGGCCGGGGCCAGGGTCCCGAGGGGTACTCGCACCCAACTCTCCACCACGTTGGAGAGGGCCATGCGCGAGAACCTGAGCCTGGTGCGTCGCTATGTTCGGGCGCTGGCCTACGACGGCCGGGCGGCTGAGATGATGGAGAGGTACGCCGAGGGCCAGACCCTCGATGAGATCGGAGAGCACTTCGAGGTCACCCGCGAGCGGGTGCGCCAGATCCTCACCTCGACCTTTGGTGACTACCGCTCGGTGGTGCCGCAGGACGTGCGTCACGAGCACTCGCTCCGGCGCTTGGCAGAACGCACCGCCAAGTGGGACGAAGCCCACGGCGCGCAGATCCTCGACCTGTTCAGCGAGGGGCGCTCTGACGCCCAGATCGCCGAGGGTCTCGGCATTCCCCGGACCAAGGTTGCCGACTTCCGGTCGCGCAAGGGGCTGCGACACACGCGGGGTGTGGATTGGACCGACGACGACATCCTCGACGCCTTGTCCCGGTGCTCCAAGGAGATCGCCCAAGGACTCACCATCTCTCGCTACAGCGAGTGGCGCGAGTCGATCGGTCTGGACAAGGCGCCGTCCTACCTCACGGTGCTGATCAGGTACGAGACGTTCGAGCAGGCATGCGCTGAGGGCAACGTCCCCTACGTCGGTAGGTCGAATGCTGAGCGCCGCAGCGACTACATCACTCCCGAGGTGGCTCGTGAGTACCTCAGCGAGTTCTTGGATTGGACCATCGCCAACAACAAGAAGGCGACCAGCGGGACCTTCGCCGAGTACCGCGAGGACCACAGTGGCGTCCCGTCGATGGCGGTGATGAGTAGGCGTCTCGGTGGCTTCCGGTCTGCCCTCGATGACCTGATCTCTCAGCGCGCTGGGTGAGCGTCCTCGTGGACGGCCAGCGAGTAGAGATCACCCGACGCATGCGTGCCCGCGCCCAGCGGGTCGGCCAAGAGCGCCAGGACTTCCACGACAAGCGCGGCACCGACAACGCCTACGGTCTCGGCGGCGATGCCGACCATTGGCTCAAGATCAACATTCAGGGCGCCATGGCCGAGTTGGTGGTGGCCCACGTCGTGGGTACCGAGGACGCCTGGGTTGAGTGCGTCGAGAACTACCACGACCTCAAGGGCGACGTGGTGGACCACCTGCAGGTGCGCTCGACCTACAACCCCAACAACGGGCTGATCTTGCACCCCAAGGACAAGGACGACGATTGCTTCGTGCTGGTCTACCTTGACCGTGACCACGACTTCGCCGTGCTGCGCGGATGGCTGTGGGCGCATGAGGGCAAGAAGGACGAGTTCTGGCCGGGCAAGCATCCCGACCGACCGTGCTTCACGGTGCCGCCCCGCCACCTGAGTCCATGCCCCGTCCCGGTGTGGCGGGGGCAGGTCATCCATGCCCGGTCTCCTGACGACCAGATCAAGCGAGGGCGCGCCAAGACGAAGTGCGTGAAGCGCACGGCGGCCAAGGGCCTCGACCTCAACTGCCCGCGCTGTGGCTGGTACACCAACCACCTCACGATTCCCTACCACGATTCTCAGTGGCGCCTCTACGGCGGCATCTGCGGCGAGTGCTGTGCTGAGGCCGAGAAGCACTACGACAAGAACGGCTGGCCCGAGCCATGGTTGCCGCCCGACGAGGAGGTCCTGAGTCCCAACGCCGCCGAACACGCCATCAAGGTGGCCTTCGGCATGGCTGAGGCCGAGAAGTCGAAGAAGTTGAAGAAGGGCGAGGTCCCCGAGAACCAGACGAGCATGGGCTTCGGCCCTCAGCCCGTCACACCTGAGGAGTAGAGTCGCCCCCCCATGGCTAAGCGTGCTGATCGAATCCCACCCAATGATCTCGCCTCCGAGGAGTCGGTCCTCGGAGCGATCTTGCTACAGAACTCCGTGATGGAGAAGATCGTCCACCTACTGTCTCCGGCTGACTTCTACAAGCCCGCCTACGGATTGATCTATGCCGTGTTGGTGGACATGTGGAACAAGGGCATCCCCATGGACGCGGTGACGGTCGCTGACAAGTTGAGGGAGGACAACTCCATCGACCGCATCGGCGGCCCGGCCACCCTGATCTCGCTCCTCACTCACACCCCGGCAACATCGAGCGCACCAAGGTATGCGGACATCGTGATCAGGATGGCCACCTACCGTCGGGCGCTGCGCGTGGCGCACGATCTGCTTGAGAACTCCTACGAGCAGGCTGGCGATCCCAACGACATCATCGATGAGGCCAGGGTCGCTCTTGGCACCATCGGGGTCCGCATCGGTGACGTTCCTCCCGACGCCTTCGTGTTGGATGAGTACCTCTCCCGTCCCGACAGCGAGCGACCCGGTTGGGTGGTCCCCGGACTCATCCGCGCCGGGTGGCGCGTCATGGTGGTGGCGGGTGAGGGCGTGGGCAAGACCGTGCTGTTCCGCCAGATCGCGATTCTGGCCGCCCAGGGCGTGCATCCCCTGCACTTCCAACAGATCGATCCTGTCCGCACCTTGATCGTGGACTTGGAGAACCCCGAGGATTCGGTGATGGACGTGTGCATCCCGATCAACGATCGGGTCAAGGGCCGGGTCAAGGATCACTACCAGGCTGACCGGGCATGGCTGTGGCATCGCCCGGCTGGCCTCAACCTGCGGAGCCGCGTTGATCGCATCGCCTTCGAGGCGGTGATCGCCCACGTCCGTCCCGAGTTGGTCTGCATGGGGCCGCTCTACAAGGCGTATGAGGTCAACGCTCACGAGAACGACGAGATGGCCGCCCGCGAGATCATGCGAGTGTTCGATGACCTGCGAACGCGATACGGCTTCGGCCTCATGTTGGAGCACCATGCGCCGAAGGAGACGGCGGGGTCCAAGCGCAAGTTGATGCCGTATGGTTCTTCGCTGTGGCTGCGCTGGCCCGAAATCGGGATCAACCTCTACCCCGGCGACCAGGGAGTGGAGACGCTCCACCTTGGTCGCTGGCGTGGCGATCGTCTTGAGAACGAGTGGCCCGAGTCGATCAACCGCACCGACCAGTTCCCTTGGACGGGCACCTGGCCGACGGGCTACTTCGGTAGCAACCCCGAGGCGAAGAAGTTCGAGCGCTCTGAACCCATCGCCGAGCCGGTGAAGCCCGGCAGGCAGTCATTCCCCGACGAAGAACCGTTCTAGGAGAGGTCTATGTCCAACGGCAGGAGCATGCGACGGAAGATGTCGGGCAAGTCGGGCAGTAGCCCCGGCAAGTCCCGACGCCGCCAGATGAAGCGCCAGCGCGCAGCGTGGCAGATGCAGGCGGCCCTCGCTCAGATGTCAACGGCAACCGAGCCGTTGCTGGAAACCATGCGTGACGCTTTCGGCGGCAAGAAGGAGAACGATGAACCAACAACCGAGGATGGAGTGGGTGCCGAGGAGGAAGTCAAGGACGGACCGGATGGGTGAGGTCTATGGGGCCGTCGTCGTGTTCGTGACGCTGACCTTCATCACCCTCTTGGCTGCAGCCCCCATGGTGTGGGTGCTTCGACACGTCTACTCGTGGGCGCTCGGCTACTGAGTATCATGGAGGCATGACCTCGCTCGGCCGACTTGTGAACTTCGATGAGCGCAGCCGGAACTATCCGATTCGCCATCTGGTCGAGGCCAAGAAGCCCCGGTCCTACACCTGGCGATGCCGGGCCTACTTGGACCAGGGCAGCGAGGGTGCGTGTGTCGGGTATGCGTGCGCCCACGAGTTGGCGGCACGCCCCGTCGAGGTCGATGTCGATACCGCTCTCGCTCGCTCGATCTACCTCGACTCACAGCGCATCGATCCGTGGCCTGGCGGCGCCTACCCCGGAGCCAAGCCGCAGTACGAGGGAAGCAGCGTGTTGGCAGGGGCCAACATTCTCCGCAACCGCGGGTTCGTCCCTCAGTACCGCTGGGCGTTCGGCCTGCAGGATCTCATCTTGTCGGTCGGCCACCTGGGTCCAGCGATCGTCGGGATCAACTGGTACGAGGGCATGTTCAACACCGGGCGCGATCACTTCGTCCGCATCGACGGCGACGTGGCGGGTGGCCACGCCATCTTGGTGCGCGGGGTCAGTGTCCGAAAGCAGGCGTTCGTACTGCACAATTCCTGGGGCACCGGCTGGGGTCGCTATGGGCAGGCGTACATCTCGTGGAGCGACATGGAGCGCTTGCTGCACGAGGACGGCGAGTCCGTCATCCCTCTGCGTCGGGCCTACGCGTAAGCGCCGGGACCACCACTGAATCCCAATCGCTGGGGCGCACGACTCGCGCGTCCATGCCGCAGGCTTGGAGAACGGCGATCCACTCGTCCTGCTCGGGAGTGGTCTTGCCCAACTCCTTCTTCATCTCCCAGAAGATGAGGGTGGGCGCCTTGGCCAACACGAGGTCAGGGAAGCCCTTGGCATCCTTGTCGCCAATGAAGAACTTCTGACCGTTGGCGCGCGTGACCTGCTTGCGCGAGTCGTGGAAGTGAGCGACCTGCCAGCCCGAGAGCCGTGCCAACTCGATCACCTGGCTCTGGAACTCCTTCTCTGAGAGAGAGCGCCAGGCGCGTTCTTGGTCGGTGAGGCGTCGTCCCATGGGACGCCACCCTAGCGCTGTCACGCCCCCCGAGTAAGGTGCGCCCATGATCCTGTATTGGGCGTGGCCCCCCGACGGGGCAGGACATGCCGTGCGGGCGGCCTCCATCTGTCGGCGTCTCCGTAACGAGGTGCTGGTGGTTCGCGGGAGCAACGACCCCAAGATCAACCGCGCCCTCGATCACTTCGAGATTCCCTACGTCGTGGTGAACGGGAAGGCGCAGGCGGCCAAGTGGGTGATGAAGCATCACTCCAACGACTTCATCGTCTACGACGACTACCCCGGCACATCTCAGGCGCTCGACCGAGCGGCTCGGCTCTACCTGTGGAGGATGAACCGT
>Ga0307379_10010848_pt1 | contig 12030 bp, 9 predicted proteins | sample UN2MG_FD_202237 | JGI IMG/M metagenome (GOLD analysis project Ga0307379, IMG submission 202237) | Soil microbial communities from Risofladan, Vaasa, Finland - UN-2 | ecosystem: Environmental > Terrestrial > Soil > Coastal area > Acid sulfate soil | place: Finland: Risofladan, Vaasa | collected... | reverse complement strand
CGCGGCGCGCTGCCTGTCGGTAAGCTCTGCGATCGGGGAACCCCCGCCGATTTCTTCATAATACGTCTTAACTTTCCGGGCGCGGACTCGGGAAACGATCCAGGCGAACAGCGGCTGCGTTACGGGCGCCAGGGGAAGGCGGATCAGCTCCCGGTCGGAGAGGAGCCGGGCCAGGAAAGGGCGGATGGCGGAAAGCGAATCCGGTCCCCCCATGTTGAGGAGGACCACCCCTGTAAGCGGTGCGGGTGCAGACGGGGACGCCCCCCCCTGCGGAGCGTTCACCCCTTCCTTCCGTGTCGGCGGACCGCCTCCACCATGGCGACCGCGTGTTCGGGGTTGGTCGGCGGAAGAATGCCGTGCCCCAGGTTGAAGATGTGGGAGGAAGCGGACTGCCCGCGGTGCAGGACGTCGCGCACGCACTCCTCGATCTGCTCCGGCGGCAGAAAGAGCATCGTCGGGTCCATGTTTCCCTGGAGAGCCGCGTTTTCTCCCACCACCGCCGCGGCCCGGTCGAGCGGAATTCTCCAGTCGACCGCGATGACGTCGACGGGGAGGGTCCGGATGGCGGGAAGAAGCGTCGAGCAGTCGTTGGCGTAGTGGATGACCGGCACGCCGTCGCGCCGCAGCCCCTCCACGACCTGGCGAGTGTACGGCAGTACGTACTTCTCGTAGTCGCCGGGGGTCAGAATTCCCGCCCAGGTGTCGAATACCTGGATCGCCTGCGCGCCGGCCTCGATCTGGGCGTTGAGATACGCGATGACCGTTTTCGCGATCTTTCCCATGAGAGAGGTGAAGACGTCGGGCGCCTGGTACATGAGGGTCTTAAGCTTGATGAAGTTCCGGGAGGTGCCTCCCTCCACGATGTAGGAGGCGAGGGTGAAGGGGAGGCCGGAAAAGCCGATGAGCGGGACCTTCCCCTCGAATTCTTTCCTTAAGATCCGGATCGCCTCCATCACGAAGGGAACCTTGTCGGACGGGTCGGGCACGGCGAGGACGTCGACGTCGGCCTGGGTCCGGATCTCCTTCCCGAGGATCGGCCCCTTCCCGTCGTGGAACTCGAGGGGGACCCCCATCGCTTCCACGGGGATGAGGATGTCGGAGAAGAGGATCGCCGCGTCCACGCCTAGCCGCTTGATCGGCTGGATCGTCACCTCCGCCGCCAGCTCCGGCGTCTTGCACATCGTGAGGAACGAGTTCTTCCCCCGGATCTTCTGGTATTCCGGTAGATACCTGCCCGCCTGCCGCATGATCCAGACGGGCGTCACGTCGACCGGCTCGCGCCTGCACGCTTTTAAGAATCGATAATCCGCCATCATCACCTCTCCTAAGAACAGGGACGTTCCTAAGAAGTTCGAAGCACTGGCGTCCACCAGTTCTTAGGAACGTCCCCGTTCTTGGGTTCCGTACCCGGGTTAATTATTTTTAGCGGTCTTTCCCGCCTCGACCGCCGACGCAAGCCGCCGTTTCGTTCGGATGGGGACGTAGTCGCAGAACGGTTCCTCCTCGAGATAATCATCCAGGACGGCGTCGGCCCGGGCACGGCATCCGCCGCAGACGTTCAAGTATTCGCACTCGCCGCAGCGCCCCTTGTACTTCTCGAATGCCCGGAGCGATTCGAACAGCTCGGAGTGTTCCCAGATCTCCTGGAAATGCTTCTCCTTCACGTTTCCCGCCACCACGGGGAAGTAGGAGCAGGGCTGGACGTTCCCCTTCGAGTCGATGAAGGCGATCGACTGCGCACAGATGCACCCCTTCCCGCCGCCCGTGGAGAAGGAGAGCGTCCTCGGCTCGATCTTGTGCCCCTCCTCCTTGGCCTTCTGCAGCCGGACCCGGTAGTAATGGGGGGCGCAGGTGGGCCGAACGAGCATGTCGCCCTCGTTCTTCTCCATCTGGTAGTGCCACTCGAGGATCTCCTCGTAATCTTCCTTGCTGATCAGTTCGTTCATGATCTCCTCTCCCCGGCCCGTGGGGACGATCATGAACATGTACCATGCGTGGGCGCCGATGCTTTTGGCGAGCCGGTACGTGGCCGCGATGTCGTGCTGGTTCCGCTTGGCGAAGGAGGAGTTGACGATGAACTTGATGCCGTTGCGGGTAAACGTCTCGGCGGCGCGCAACGTTGCCTCGAATGCCCCCGCCTGTTTCCGGAAGTCGTCATGCACGTCCGCGGTGGAGCCGTCCAGGGACAGGGAGACGATCTTGATCCCGCTCTCGTTCATCTTGCCGCAGACCTCGTCGGTCACCAGCGTCCCGTTGGTGGCGATGCACATGCGCAGTCCCTTGTCGGTCCCGTATTTCGCGATCTCGAAGAGATCCTGGCGCAGCAGCGGCTCCCCCCCCGAGAGGACGAGGACGGGGCTGCAGAAGGAGGTGATGTCGTCGATCAGCTTCTTTGCCTCCGCCGTCGTGAAGTCCGTGTCGTGGGACGTCATGGAGGAGGAGGCGCGGCAGTGGATGCAGTTCAGGTTGCAGCGCCCGGTGACCTCCCAGGCGATCCATTTCGGGATGAATTCTTCCTTGGGCACGCGCTTTCCTTTCTTCTCTTTTCGGGCTGCAGCATGGGGCAACGGTCCTGCCCCAAACGCAAGGACTGTCTATTATAAACGAAGAAGGCGCCTATTGCGCCATTTCGGCGTACTTCTTCGCGTTCTCCCCGTCCCCGATCGCTTCGTACGACTTCGACAGCATGGCCGCCGCCTGCTTGGTCGGAATCAGGTCCATGCTCCTTCCAAGCTCCGGGATCGCCGCCCGGTACTCTTTTTTCAGGTAGCGCAATGCCCCGAGCAGGAGGTGCGGCTCGAAGAACTCGTCGTCCAGGCGGACTGCCCTTTGAAGGGAGCTCTCCGCGGCGGGGTACTCCTTAAGAATGAGATGCACGCGGCCGATCGACGAGGGGAACGGCGCCTGGTCCGGCTCCCGGGCAGCCGCCGCCTGATACTTGGCGAGCGCCTCCCCGTACCGTTTCTCCTTCAGCAGCTTGTCGCCCTCGTCGGCGATGTCGTACGCCTTCTGGACTTTCCGAAGCCGCGTGGTCTTTTGGAGGAAGATCGTCTCGTTTAAGGTGTAGTTCGGGTTTTTCACCGTGGCCGGGTACCGATTGGCGATGTAGGCCCGGGCGTTGTCCATCCTCTCCTTGGAGAACGGGTGGGTGCGGAAGAGCCCCTCCACGAACATCGGGTTCTTTCCCCCCTCCAGTTCCGAATAGAAATATTCCTGGAGCTGCACCGCCCCTTCCGGGTTGTACCCCGCCTTGACCATGTAGTCGATCCCCAGCCCGTCGGCCTCGCGCTCCTGCCCTCGCGAGAACCCGTTGTTGACAAGCGATGCGGTGATGCCGGACAGTTCCATTACCCCCGCCGTTCCTCCCGCGGCGATCGAAACCCCCGCAAGGAGCATGTTGGAAGCCAATGCCCGCTGGTATCCCGCCAGGGAATGTTTCGCTGTGACGTGACCGGTCTCGTGCCCGAGCACCGCCGCCATCTCCGCCTCGTTTTTAAGGCCCACGAGCAGCCCCCGGTTGATGACGATGAATCCTCCCGGCAACGCGAAGGCGTTCGGGACGGAGGAGTTCAGGACCCGGTACCGGTAATCGAGGTTGGGACGGTGCGACACCCTGGCAAGCCGCATCCCGACGCCCTGGACGTACGCCTCGAGGGCCTGGTCCCGGTAAAAGCCACCCTGCTGCTGGACGGCGGGTCCGTAGGCTTCCGCTCCCAGGGCGATCTCCTCCTCGGGGGTGAAGGAGACGAGGGCGAGCTCGGATTTTCCCGTGACGGGATTGACGGCGCAGGCGTACACCGCGAGGGCCAATGCGGTGAATGTGAACAGAGAAAGGGCGACGCTCCGTTGCGCTCGATGGTCCATCCTCCCACCTCCTGATCCGGAACCGTTCGGAATTCGGTTTATAAACACATTATTCCACGTGCCTCCTCGCGCGACAACGGGGGGGTGCGCTTTGGCCGGTGCCGCTCCCTCTGGTATATAAGAGAGAGACCGAAACAGGGAGGGGAGCCGATGGGGCGGAGACCGATGGGACGAAAGAGGAAAAAGAGGATCAAGCGGTCGCATCCTCCCGGGACGCTGCCGGGAACCCTTGTGGCACATGCGGAGGCCGACGCGGCGCCTGTCCAAATCTTCCTGTTCTCTTACGATGCGCAGCGATGCGAGGAGAGGGTCCTGCGCCCGGAAGAGATCGCAACCCTATCCGTTCCGGAAAGCGGGGTCCTGTGGCTCGACATCTGGGGTCTTTCCGATCCCGGGATCGTAAAGGCGGTGGGAGACCGGTTCGGTTTCCACCCGCTTGCCCTGGAAGACGTCCTGAATGTGCCCCAGCGCCCCAAGGTGGACCGGTACGAAAATCACCTGCTCATCGTCCTGCGGGAAGTCCGGTATCCGGAGGAGACGGAACAGGTGAGCCTTTTTCTCTCCGAACGCATCGTGGTGACGTTCCAGGAGCGGGCGGGGGACCCCTTTGATTCGATCCGAGATCGCCTGCGGAAAGGGTTGGGCAAACTCCGGTCAGAGGGGGCGGACTACCTCACCTACACGCTCTGTGATGCCGTCGTGGACTCCTACTTCCCGGTCCTGGAGAAGCTGGGCGAAGAGGTGGAGAACCTGGAGGAGACGGTGATCAGCAATCCGACTCCCCCGATATTGAGGGAGATTCGCGGTGTGAAACGGCAGTTGCTCGAGGTCCGTCGTGCCGTCTGGCCCGCCCGCGATGCCATGAGCGAGCTTCTGCGCGAGGATTCTTTCCTCATCCGGCCCGGGACCCGGGTATTCCTGCGGGACTGCTACGATCACACGATCCAGGTGATGGACATGTTGGAGACGTACCGGGAGATGGCTGCAAGCCTGGTCGATGAATACCTGTCGGCGGTGTCCAACCGGATGAACGAGACGATGAAGGTGCTCACCATGATGGCCTCGATCTTCATCCCGCTCTCCTTCATCGCGGGGCTCTACGGAATGAACTTTGATCCCCAGGCCTCCCCGTTCAACATGCCGGAGCTATCCTGGCGGTACGGATACCCTCTCGTACTGATCGTGATGGCGGCGACTGCGGGGGTGTTGATCTACTACTTCCGAAGAAAGAAGTGGCTGTGACGGCAAACCGGGGGAAACGAAAGGGGCCGACGTTCCTGAAGACGGCCCCTCCGGTGCAGGGAGAACCGCTTATCGGGGATTTTCCGAAATCCCCGGTGACTCATTGGCGTGGCCTTCGTCCTCCTCCCAATCCTTGCCCGAATCCCCCACGCCTTCCGCCTCCGAATCCCCTGCCTTCCTCTGCGCGGTGGAAGTTTGCGCCCCTGCACGACGAGCATTCCGAAGGCCTGCCGGTGCCAAAGGGGACTTCCCAGGTGTGATCGCAGTCGGAACACCGGAATTTCCGCATCATCGTCGTCATCTCGATCTCACCTCCTTCGATCCGCAAGGCCTTGCCGTTGACCAGCGCGTCCGCAACGCTCCTGCGCGCGGACTCCACGATCCTGCCGAAGGTCTGGCGGGAGACGTCCATCTTTTTCGCCGCCTCCTCCTGGTACAGCCCTTCGAGATCGGCGAGCCGTATCGCTTCCAGTTCATCGATCGTGACCGTCACCTCCTCCAGGTTCCCCATCGGGATCCCCCGCGGTTTGAAGTAGTGGGCTCCCGGGTCGCATCCCACGAACCGGCACCTTTTCGGTCTCGCCATGTCGTCTCTCTCCCTGCCCTCCATTATGAGCATATGACCATAATGTGTCAAGGGTGCCGTTCCCGTCTCCTCGTCCGGGGACCGGAGCACTCTCTGGTTTGATGCCCGGAGATTTTGCTGCGGCGAATATCCGCAAAGCGCCCCCTCCTGATATGATGACGGTCAATCATCGAAGCGGCCCGGCCGTCAGGATCCGGTTGCGGCCGTCGGAGGGCAGATGCGAGGAAAGGTTTTCTGCCTTGCCGCCTTCGCCGTCGCCATGGCGTTCGTCGAGGCGACGGTGGTGGTCTACCTCCGGGAGATCATCGGTAGCGGGCCGATCTTTCCCATGAAAGAGATCCCCCCGCTGTTGCTGGCGGTGGAGATCTTCAGGGAGGCGGCGACGATCGTGATGCTCCTGTTGGTCGCCTTCCTCTCTTTCCGCGGCGGCGTCCACCGGATGGGGGCATTTCTCCTTCTTTTCGCTGTATGGGACGTTTTTTACTACCTCTGGCTCTTCGTGACGATCGGCTGGCCCACCGGGATCGCAGACTGGGATGTCCTTTTCCTCATTCCGCTGCCGTGGGTGGGCCCGGTATGGTCCGTTCTCCTCATCTGCGCCGGGATGGTCGTCTTCGCCATCCTTTTCCTTCGAGCCCCGGAGGATGCGCGCTTCTCCCCGGGCCTGTGGGGATGGGTGGCGGGGCTGCTTGGATCGGCAACCATCATCGCAACGTACATCATCGAGTGGATCAAGATCGGGTTCGGGGCAGGTGTCCCTGTGCATTTCTCCTTCCTCTCGTTTCTTGTTGGCCTGGGGTTGCTCGGCGTCTCGGGGTGGATCACGTGGCGGAAGCTTCCGGTTTCCCTCCGGTAGCGTGACTAAGAGTCCCGGGGACGGTTTCCTGCATCTCATTTGGTAACTGCGTACCGGAGAGAGGAAAGATGGACTGGTTTTCCCTATTCATCGCCCGCTACGGCGGGGCGGCGATGTTCCTGTTCAGCTTCATCGATAACATCGGCGCTCCCTTCCCCGCGTTCCCGGTGTTCGTCCTTGCCGGGGCGCTTGCAGCCGCCGGGTATGTCTCCCTGCCGATTCTGGTCGCGGGAGCGGTCCTGGGGGCGGTCGTGGCCGACGGGATCTGGTACTACGTGGGTCGGAGGCGGGGAAAGAGAGTGCTTTTCATGCTGTGCAGGATCTCCCTGAACCCGGATGTTTGCGTCGAAAGCGCCGTGGACCAGTTCCATCGCAGGAAGACGGTGACGATCCTTCTCGCGAAGTTTCTCCCGGGGGTCAATTCGGTCATGCCGCCGCTGGCAGGGATCGCCGCCGTTCCGCTGTCCCGGTTCCTGTTCCTCGATTCCCTGGGGGCTCTCCTCTGGGCTGCTGCCGGAACGGGGCTCGGATGGGCCTTCGGGCTGGAAATCGCCGGGTCGGCAAGCACCCTTCAGGGGGGCATGGTGTGGGTCCTGGCCGCCGGACTGATCGCTTATATCCTTTGGGCGATCGGTTACCGGTTCTATTTGGTGAAGCGTTACGCGTCGCCTCGCATCGACGCGGGGGAGCTGTACGAGAGGATGAAGGGGGATAACGCACCGATCGTTCTCGATCTTCGCCGGGACGAATACTACGACAAGACAGAGCGGATGATTGCCGGCTCATTCCGTCTTCGCCCGGCCACTTTCCATCGCTTCGCCCACCACCTTCCCCGGGACCGCGATCTCGTCTTCTACTGCACCTGACCGGGTGAAGCCACCAGCGCCAGTCTGGCGCGGATTCTGATCAAGCGGGGATTCCACCGGGTGAACGTCCTCCACGACGGCTTCGAGGGATGGGTGGCCCGGGGTCTTCCGACCCAACCGGCGGGTCCCGAATGGCAGGTCGATTCCATCCCGGCAACGGTTACGACGCCTGCCTCCCCGGAGACCGCACCGGGCTCCAATCCGCTTGACGTTGCACGGGACACGGGATTATAGTTCTTTTCTGCCGTTTTTCGTTCCCCGGTAGCTCAACCGGCAGAGCGGGTGGCTGTTAACCACTAGGTTGCAGGTTCAAGTCCTGCCCGGGGAGCCAGATGTTACAGTCTGCGAACCGTTATAGGATTTGGTAACCCGTACCAGATCTCGATGGTTTGACGACTATGGATAAGCACCTTCTTCACCAGCCGGTGGAGAAGGTGTTTCTTTTTTGGGTTCGGGGTCAATCCCGGGTTCCTTTGGTTCTATCAAGCTCCTTCCTCACGGCCAGCCCAAATTTTTCGATAAAATAGGGCTTTCTGACGTAGGCGCCTGCGCCGAGGGCCTGAGCGGCATGCACACGATCCGACTCTGAAAAACCGCTTACGATAATCGCCTTCTGTTTGGGAAATATCTCCAGAACCTTCTTGTAGGTGTCCAGCCCGTCCAACCCAGGGTCCATAATCATATCCAAAATCAAAAGATCGCAGGGATGACTCTTCAAGTACATCACCGCCTCTTCACCACTGGCAACGCTTGATATGCCGTAATTCAATTTCTCAAGCATTTTGGTAGCCAGATCCCGCTGTTCCTTGACATCATCCACAATGAGAATGGATTCGCCTTTCCCCATGTATTGAGAAAGGGGGACCGGTTCGTGTTCCGCAGTGATTTCTTCCCTCGTTACCGGGAAATAAAGGGTAAATGTGCTCCCTTTTCCTTCTTCCGACTGAACATTGATGTAGCCATCATGATCTTTCACCGTACCCCAGACCACCGCCAGCCCCAATCCTGTTCCGCTTCGCCCCATGATCTTCTTCGTATAAAAGGGCTCGAAGATGCGTTTCAGATCGTCCTCCGATATCCCTCCTCCCGTATCGGACACGGAAAGAACGATGTAGTCTCCCTTCTGAACCTCATCATATCCCTCGATCGGTTTTTCCAGATATTGACTGACCGTCCTGATGGTCAAGATGCCGCCTTTCGGCAATGCTTCACACCCATTGGAAACCAGATTGAATAAGGTCTTGCCAAGATGTACGGAAGAACCGGAGATGTTCGGCAGGTCAGGTTCGAGATCGTGCTTGATCTGTACAGAAGGGTGGTAGGAAGACAGACCCTGGAACTCCGGTAATTTCGGTAAGTCAGCGATGATCCTGTTCAGATTGACAACATCCCTTCCAAGAACTCCCCTTCTGGCGAGGGTCAACAGATCCTGCACAATCGCCGCTGCCCTCTGGCCTCCTTTCATAATCGCCTCAAGCTGAGGTCTGATGGCGCTCGACTTCTCTTCCCAATCCAGGAGCAGTTCCGAATAGCCGACGGTGACGCCCAGAACATTGTTGAGATCATGGGCAACGCCGCCGGCCAGGATTCCCAGGGCCTCCATCTTCTCCGCCCGATTCAGACGCTCCTCCAGGTTTCGCTTCTCCTCCTCCGCCCGCTTACGCTCGGTAATGTCTCTCGCCAGCCCGGTCGTACCGGTCACTTCCATGCGAAGATTTAAAATCGGGGCTTTATAGGTTTCGACCCATATGGTACCGCTAACCTCGGCTATGAGCTCCTCGACCCCTTTCCCGCGGCGCGTTGACATGATCTCGGCATCATCGGCCCGGTATTTCTCGGCCAACTCGCGTGGCCAAATGTCCAAATCGGTCAATCCAACCACCTGATCGACGGTGCGGCCGCAAGACTTTGCATACTGTTGGTTGATCATGATGTAACGACCCTCGGTATCCTTGAGCCAGGCCAGGAAAGGCATGTTGTTAAGAATAGTCCGCTGCCGCACTTCGGCCTCGGAGAGCACCTCCTCCGCCCGCTTGCGCTCGGAGATGTCGGTGCAGGAGCCGCGGTATCCCGCGAGATTGCCGTTGCTGTCCAGAAAGGGAATCCCGTAGGTCGACACCCAGATCAGCCGCCGGTCTCTGGTTTGTATGATGTTCTCCCGGTCGCGGATAACCTCTCTGCGGGCGAACGTTTCGAACACCTCCGTCTTGAGCGCTTCGCGCCCCTCCGCCGGGCGGAGGTCATAGAAGTGCATCTTGCCTATGATTTCTTCGGGCCGATAGCCCATAAACGCCTCGGAGATATCACTGACAAAGGTATAAAGCCCTTCGGCATTGACTTCCCAGTGCACCGTCCGCGTCTGTTTGGCAAGCTGATGGAAGAGGGCATTCGCCGACTCGGCGCTGTTTTGCGCAAGGCGCAATGCACGGTTTTTACGCGACAAATAAACAATCGACACTGTCACGACCAAAAAGAGCGACGCAGCCAAAAAAATCAGTATGCCAACAATCAAGGATCTGAATTGTTCATAAAAACCGAGGCGTGGATGTAAAAGAATGGCCTGGGAGCGAATGGTATCGGGCAAATCGATACCGTGTTGCTGCAGACTCCTGTCATCAAAAATCCAGGCATTAGGACTCTTGCGTATCGGCGGCAGATCGACAATCGGCTTGCCGTGCTCATAAGCCAAAAATAATCGCGCCGCATTCATGCCCTGTTTCCGGCCGCTCGTCCCATAGCCACCCAGTACGCCTTCGATAATATAAGCATCTTCCATGCTGATAACGATGCGCCCCGTGCGCACGAGGCTCTTCATGATTTCGGACAGGGGAAGAACTTGGTCGTTTTCGTCGGTTATGCCCCCCAGGGTGGTCAGGAAGACATATTTGCCCGGCAGATCGTTAAGCCGTGCCAGGAGACGATCCAATCTCTTCTCGGCGACGAACGTCACGCGCAGACGATAGGGGATCAACTCGCTGCGCAACTCACTCTCGATCGCCCGATAGGTGTTACTGCCATCACCGACAAAAAGAAGGTCGTTGGCATTCTTGTCCACGCGGAGCAGCCACTCGATATTGGGCGCAAACTCCTTGCGTTCAAAAACCCCCGTGAAAAGGGCTGGATCGAGACTGCTTTGCACGCCGTAGTCATTCACCCCGGAAAAGAAAACGGGCACGCCGGGGAAGACGCGGGAGAGGTGGTCACGGACAAACAACAAGGCGTTATCGTCTGTGAGATAGATCGCCGCCAGTTTGGTATTCGCATACTTGAAGCGTAAATGACGAGCCATCTTACTTGCGTACGTCTCGTCATAGGCTCGTCGTTTGGTATCCAGATACTCGGTGCTGACGAGGAATTCCACTTGCACATCGGCTGCAACTGTTTGGATGAAACCCTCGTGCTGACCCCGGGTCCAGGGGTATTCCTGTGAATAGGAATGCACGATTAAGATCTGCCTTGCAGGCTCGGCGTGCAATAGTACGGGCGCAAACAGACAGAGAGCCAGAGCCAGGCAAGATGCACGACCTATGGAACAGAGGTGTTTGACGATAGAAGTTTTCATCATGCGTTTTGCTCCTTCCCTCAGGAATCCTATCGGATATACACTTATAAAACTTGAGGATTCGATTGGATCACACCGATTAAATGATTCGAATCCCTGCTGACCAGTGCCCGGATTCGTCTTGCCCGGGGAGCCCGGATTGTAAACGGACTTCGCCATCGATGGAGGCATGTCCTCCTGCTTCTTCATTAACGCGGGTTACGGAACGATCCATCCGGTGGCGGGTTCCATCCCCGCTCCTTGCCTTGCCGCCATGAAGGGAATCGGCGGCGATCCTGTAATTAAGAGTTGACATTATGTAGGATTTAATCCTATATAGGATTAATGACCAGAAAAACGGGAGAGGCGGAAAAGATTCTTCGCGAGCAGGGAGCAAGAGTTACCCCGCAGCGGGTGGCGATTCTCAAGGCCGTGGAGAGTACCGGAAGCCATCCTGACGCTGATACTGTCTACAGGCATGTCTCCCGGGAGTATCCGCACATTTCGCGGGATACGGTCTATCGGGCCCTGTCGATGATGGAGGAGAAAAAGATCATCGGGTCGGTCCTTTCCGTCGGGAACGCAAAACGGTACGATCCCAACACCGCCAAGCACCACCACCTGATCTGCATCCGGTGCAGGACCATCTTTGATTTCGACGCGGAGAAATTCGACCGCCTGGAACCTCCGGCATCAACGGTCGCGAATTTCCAGGTTTTTCGCACTAGCGTGCACGTGGAAGGCATATGCGACGAATGTCAGAAAAGGAAAGGAGATCAGAGATGAATAAAGATAGCAAGTGTCCGATAACGGGCGGAGCTGACAAACCCACTGCCAGCAGTGGCACGTCGAACCAGGACTGGTGGCCGAACCAGTTGAACCTCAAGATTCTTCATCAGAATTCTCCCATGAGCAACCCGATGGGTGAGGAGTTCAACTACGCTGAGGAATTCAAGAAACTCGACCTGGAGGCCCTGAAGAAGGACCTCTATGCGCTGATGACCGACTCGCAGGACTGGTGGCCGGCTGACTACGGTCACTACGGGGGGCTCTTCATCCGGATGGCGTGGCACAG
>Ga0307379_10010847_pt1 | contig 12030 bp, 10 predicted proteins | sample UN2MG_FD_202237 | JGI IMG/M metagenome (GOLD analysis project Ga0307379, IMG submission 202237) | Soil microbial communities from Risofladan, Vaasa, Finland - UN-2 | ecosystem: Environmental > Terrestrial > Soil > Coastal area > Acid sulfate soil | place: Finland: Risofladan, Vaasa | collected... | reverse complement strand
GAGGGAAGCTCCGCCGGCGGCAGCTGGGAGCAGCTCCCGTCGGCGCTGCAGAAGCTGGCCGAGCTCGGCTCTTCGGAGTCGGACTCCGAGGATCTGCGACTCCGCAAGCGGGTGCTCAACCTCTCCTCGGCGCTGATGGCCACCCTGTCGCCGATCTGGGTCCTCACCTACTCCGCGCTGGGGATCTGGCTGGCCGCCGGGATTCCCTTGGTCTACATCCTCGCCAGCGCGGCGCTGATCTACGCGCACTCTCGGACCGGGATCTATCGCGCTTTCAGGACCAGCGAGTTGGCGATGATGCTGGCGCTGCCCTTCTGCCTGCAATGGAGCCTCGGCGGCTTTGCGAACAGCTCCGTCGTCGCGCTCTGGGCCCTGACCGCACCCCTGGGCGCGGTCTTCTTCGTCGGCCCCCGCCACGCGATCGGATGGTTCGTGACGTTCGCCGCGCTGGTCGGAGTCTCAGCCGCGCTGGACCCGACATTGTCGAGCGGCGCACCGCAGATCCCCGAGGGGATCATCGTCACCTTCTTCGCGCTCAACCTCCTCGCCGTCTCGATGACGGTCTTCCTCCTGCTCGAGTACTTCGTCCGCGCCCGCGAGGCCGAACAGGCCCGCTCGGAACGGCTGTTGCTCAACGTTCTTCCCGAGTCGGTGGCGGTGCGGCTGAAGCGATCGCCGTCGGTGATCGCGGACGGCTACGCGGAGACGACGGTGCTGTTCGCCGACATCGTCGACTTCACCCGCCTTGCTGAGCGGATCGATCCTGACGCGCTGGTCAAGATCCTCGATCGAGCTTTCGCGGGATGGGACGACCTCGCCGCCCATCACGGCCTCGAGAAGATCAAGACGATCGGCGACGCCTACATGGCCGCGGCGGGCGTGCCCGAGCCCCGTCCTGACCATGCGATCGCGGTCGCGCGGATGGCGGTCGAGATGCGGCAGGGGATAACGGTCCACGGCCCCGACGGCCCCGAGGCCCTCAAGGTCCGGATCGGGATCGACAGCGGTCCCGTCGTGGCGGGCGTGATCGGGCGATCGAAGTTCATCTACGACCTCTGGGGAGACACCGTCAACACGGCCAGTCGGATGGAATCGAGCGGCGAGGCGGGTGAGATCCAGGTCACTGACCGGGTCCGGAGGGCGCTGGAGCCGGACTTCCTTCTCCGCCGCCGCGGTGAGATCGAGATCAAGGGCAAGGGCCGGATGACGACCTACCTGCTGGACGGCGCCCGCTAGGCCGAAGGAAGACACTGCGGAGCTACCATCGGCCGATGACGGCGGCGGGCGAATCCCCAACCGAGGCGGCCGACGTGCTCGACGCCGAGCCGCCGGGGTTCACAGACGCTGAGGCGGAAGCGATTGCCGTAGGCCACTTCGGTTTTCGCGGTCGTGCCTCGGCCCTGGCGAGCGAGCGCGACCAGAACTTCCTGATCGTGGATGGAGCCGGCGGGCGGGCCGTCCTCAAGATCTCCAGCGCCGCCGAGCAGACGACCGTGATCGAGATGGAGATCGCCGCCGCGCTGCACGCCAAGCGCGTCGATCCCGAGTTGCCGATAGCGCTGCCGTGGCCGGTCGGTGGCCGGTCGGTGGACGGGCTATCCGGGGCCGCGGACTACCACGCTTCCACCGAGGCGGATGCGGGCGCCCAGCACCGGGTGCGGATGTACGACTACATGAACGGAGAGGCTGCGGCCGACTCGTTCAGCCTCGATCACGATGCGCTCTGGGAGTTCGGGCGCATTCTCGCCCGGCTCGGGCGGGCGCTACGCGGCTTCTTCCATCCAGCGGCGGGACGGGTGCTGCTGTGGGATGTCCAGTATGCCCCGCGTCTGCGACCACTCGCAGAGCAGATCCCCGATCCCGCAAGGCGGGCGCTCGTGGGCCGGGTCCTCGATCGCTTCCAGGAGCACGTCGTACCCCGTTGGCCGCTACTCCGCTCGCAGGTGATCCATGGCGACCTCAGCCTCGACAACACGACCCTGGACGATCGGCGGCGGGTCACGGGCATCCTCGACTTCGGGGACATGAGCCACACCGCGCTCGCCTGCGACATCTCCTCAGCCTGGGCCTCAGCTGTGTGGGAACGCCGCGGCGACGATCTCTACCGGGCGGCCGCCGCACTCCTGGACGGCTATCGAGCCGTCACCCCGCTGGAGGAGATCGAGCTCTCGCTGCTCGCGGACCTGTTCGCCGCCAGGGCCGCCGCGGCGGCGTCGATCTCCGCGGTTCGCGTGGCGCGGTACCCCGACAACGAATACATCGCCGACTTCGACACCGAGGCCTGGCCGTTGCTCGAGCTCTACGACGAGTTGGGGCCGGAGGAGGCCGCGCGACGCTTCGGAGCGCGCTCCTTCTCGCGGGCGGTCCCGATCGACGGATTGCTCGACCGCCGCCGGCGGCGACTGGGATCGGCGCTGATGGCCCCCAGCTATGAGCGGCCCCTACATCTGGTCGAGGGAGACGGCGTCTGGATGTCCGACGCCGACGGCCGCCGCTATCTCGACTGCTACAACAACGTTCCCGTCGTCGGCCATTCCCACCCACGCGTCGTCGAGGCGACGAGCCGGCAGGCCCGGGCGCTGAACACGAACATGCGCTACCTGCATGAGGCGGTGATCGAGTTGGGCGAGCGACTCGTCGCCTCGATGCCAGAGGGCTCCGGCCTCGACACCGTGATGATGGTCAACTCCGGCAGCGAGGCCAACGACCTCGCCTGGCGCCTGGCGAGGTCTCACACCGGCAACGGCGGCGGGCTCTCCTCCGAATATGCCTACCACGGGATCACCGCCGCGATCGCCGACCTCTCCCCCGAGGCCTCGAGCGCGCCGAAGCCGGACCACGTCGAGACGTTCCCACCCCCGCGCGGCGCCGGCGAGGATTCGATCGCAGGATTTGCCTCTGCGATTGAGCGACTCGCCGGTCGGGGCGTGCAGCCCGCGGCCGTTCTGGTCGACGGCGCCTTCACCAGCGACGGCATCTATCCCGCAGAGCGCTCCTACCTGGAGGAGGTCGTCCGTCTCACACACGAGGCCGGCGGCCTCTACGTGGCCGACGAGGTCCAGGCCGGACACGGGCGCAGCGGCGAACACCTGTGGTCGTTCGGGGCAGCGGGGATCACGCCCGACATCGTCACGATGGGCAAGCCGATGGGCAACGGCTACCCGGTCGCCGCACTCGTGACCCGCAGCGAGATCGTTGACCGCTTCGCCGGCGAGGGGGAGTTCTTCAGCACCTTCGGCGGCAACCCGCCCGGGGCTGTGGCCGCCCTCACGGTGCTTGACGTGATCGCAGATCAGCAGCTGATCGGGCGCGCCGGCCGGGTCGGATCCGAGCTGCGGGCCGAGATCGAGCGGCTGGCCGACCGCTACGCCATGGTCGGGGAAGTGCGGGGCCGGGGCCTGATGGTCGGCGTCGAGCTGATCTGCAGCGACGCCTCCTCCCCTCGAGCGGACCCAGGCCTCGCAGATCGGGTCAAGAACGGACTCCGCGAGCGCGGGGTCCTGGTCGGGACCACTGGACCCGACGACAACGTGCTCAAGATCAGGCCACCTCTCGTGTTCGGGACCGAGCACGTCGGGATCCTCAACGATGCCCTGGCCGAGGTGCTGGCGGCGGTGGCGGCCGAAACCTGATCGGGGCCCCGCACTCCTCCCTCCTCCACTGATCGTCCGCGGTGAGGATCCACAGCCCCTCGGCGGCCTTCAGGACGAACATCGTGATCGGCCGCGCTGCGAGCGGCGAACTGATAGACACCCGTAAGGCGTAGAAAGAGCGGCCGAGCTGATCCAGCACCGGCCGCCGCGCCCGGTGTCGACAACCCAAAAAGAACGGAGAACGTCAATGCGGATCGGACCTACCCGGGTGACTGTGGGACTCGCCGCCTTGCTCTCCATTGGTGTGATCGCCGCCGGCTGCGGGAGCGATGACTCGACGACATCGAGCACATCGTCCACGACGTCCACCTCGGCCACGGACAGCGTCGATCAGGCCGTCGACTCCGCGGTTCAATCCTGCAGCGAGGCCGCTCAGAACCTCGGCGGGTCGACAGGCACGGCGGTCGAGGCCGCCTGCAAGAGCGTCGGCAGCGCCTTCCAGCAGGATCTGAGCAGTGCCGGCGACGACGTCGACCAGGCGATCTCAGAGGCGGCGCAGTCCTGCAAGCAGACTGTCAACCAACTGCCTTCGGGTGAAGCTCAGGACGCCCTCTCCAGCCTCTGCGACGCGATCGATAGCGCCGGCAGCTGAGGGGCAAGGGGATCCACTGCATGGGCCCGCCTTGCCGCTGACCATCGCCCAGACCGACCAACAGGTCGTCTCCGAGAGCCTGACGACCGCCGATTGGGTCGTAGCGGCCGCGGTCCTGGTCGGCTCGGTGATCGCCGCGCAGATCGTCAAGCGGCTCGTGGCGAGGGCGGTCGAGGGGGCGGGCGGTGATGAGCGGATCGCGCGGGCCGTGGGTCGCTGGGTCGCCTACGCGATCGTCCTCGGCGGCGTAGTCACCTTCCTCGTCATCCTCGGGGTACGGCTCGGACCACTGCTCGCGACGTTCGCGGCGCTTGGGGTCGCGATCGCCTTCGCACTCCAGGACGACCTGCGCAATCTCTGGTCGGGAATCCAGATCCAGACTCGACGGCCATTCAAGCTCGGGGACGAGATCTCAACAGGAGAGTGGCAGGGCACCGTGGAGGCCGTGACCCTGCGCGCCATCACCCTGCGGACCCGCGACGGAAAGCAGGTTCTGATCCCGAACGCCAACGTGATGCTGCGGGGGATCGACAACCGCACGGTCACCCCCACGCGGCGCACCACGCTCACGGTGGGCGTCGCCCACGACACCGATCTCAAGCGCGCCCAGCGGGTCCTGGTCGACGCGCTTGGGGAGGTCGAGGAGGTCCAGGGCCTGCCGGAGCCGACGGCCTTTGTGGAGGAGTTCGGCGAGTCGACGATCAACTTTGCGGTCCGCTTCTGGCACGGGGCCGAGACGCCGGCAATGTGGAGGGCGCGGAGCGCCGCAGCGATCGCGATCAAGGACGCACTCGATGCCGCCGAGATCGAGATTGCGTTCCCCCAACGCACGGTGTGGATCCAGAATGGACCTGGTCGAGGTGACCGTCGGCGCGAGAGCTGAGACTCCCTCGGGGACGGGGCCCCGGCTTCCTTTTCCCTCGCCTCCGGCCTCGGTAAGTCCACGACGATGCGATAGGGTCATAGTTGCAGTCGCAACAGTCTAGTTTGGAGGGGACCCCATTGAGCCGAGAAGCCGCTGACGGCCCGACGATCACCGTGACCGAGAACGGTCCCTACATGCTCGAGGGCGCCGCCGAGGTTCGCGACGCCAAGGCGGCCACGGTCTCCGAGGCGGGCAAGGTCTTTCTCTGTCGTTGCGGACGCTCTTCGAACAAGCCGTTCTGCGACGGCACGCACAAGAAGGTCGGGTTCGAAGGCACCGAGACCGCCGACACGGGTCCGATCGCCGAGCGGCGCGACGACTACGAGGCTGCCGAGGTGACGATCCACGACGATCGCAGCGTCTGCGCGCACGCCGGCGAGTGCACCGATCGCACCCCCTCGGTCTGGAGGCTCAACACCGAGCCGTGGATCAATCCCACGGGGGCTCCCACGGAGGAGATCAAGTCGACGATCCGCCACTGCCCGTCCGGCGCCCTGACCTATTCTGAGCCGGGCAGCGGTGAGCCGGCCGAGGAGCCGATGAGCCAGGCGGTCAAGGCCTCGGTCGACGGTCCGTACCACGTGCGCGGCGGCATTCCGGTGATCTCCGCAGGCGGCGAGGGCTACGAGGTCCGCAACCGCCAGACGCTCTGTCGCTGCGGGGGCTCCTCGAACAAGCCGTTCTGCGACGGCACCCACTGGAAGGGTTTCAAGGACCCGCAGGGCGACGCCTGATCCTAAGTCGGAATGGATCTGGGGCCAGCCGGCGGTCCAACTCAATCAGTGCCCGGGCCGATGGAGTCGGACCCCTACCGGCTCACCGCCGCTTGCGAAGGCTCAGCCTCTTGGCCTTCGTCTTTGAGTCCGTGCTCAGCTTGGGGCGGAAGCTGACTCGGGCCTTCGTTTTCGCCTTCCCTTTCGCCGCGAGCTTGCGCTTCAGCGCACCCGTCGGGCGTGCGAGCAGGCGGACTTGGGCCTGGGTGGCGCCCTTTTTCACCCGCTTCAGGCCCTTGCCCGCGAGGCTCAGCTTGCCCGGGCCGGGAACGCTGACGGTCAGCTTTGCGGTTCCCTTGCCGCGGTTGCGCTTGACCTTGACGATCCGCAGGCCCGCCCCGGTGTTGACGATCCAGTCCAGCGCCAGCCCCTCGGGGCCGGAGGCGCCGCCGATGAAGGCGGGGTCGATGCCGGAGCCGTCGAGGTTGGCGCGGCCGATCGCGTTGATGTCGTAGTCGGCCCAGAAGACGTGGCTCCCCTCCAGCGCGACGCCGTAGGCGTAGGAGGTCGGGATAAAGCTCTGATCGATCGCCGTGCCGTCCAGTTTGGCGCGGCCGATCGTGTTGGCGGAGCCGTTCGACCAGTAGACGTGGGAATCGCTGACGGCGAGGCCCTCCGGGCGGTCCGCGGTGGGCTGGATGAAGAGCGGGTTGACCCCGAGCGTGCCCAAGTCGCTGTTGCCGATCCGCGAGTTCTGGTAGTCGGCCCAGTAGACGTTGTTGCCGCCGACGGCCAGGCCCCTGACATTATTTGACTGCGGGGCAAGCAACTGCTGGTTGACGCCGGTCCCGTCCAGGTTGGCCCTGCCGATCCAGTCGTCGCTGGCCCAGTAGACGTGGGCGTCGCCGAGAGCAAGCGTGTTCTCGCCTCCCGGGTTCAAGGCGATGTAGTCGGGGTCAACGCCGCTGCCGTCGAGGTTTGCGCGGCCGATGAAACCCGTGTCCCCGGCCCAGAAGATGTGGCGGTCGTTGACCGCGAGGCCGATGCTCGGGCTCAGGGGGAGGGCTACAGCGATGAAGCTCTGGTCGACGGCGGAGCCGTCGAGGTTGGCCCGCCCGATCGTGCCCTCGTCGTTGTTGACCCAGTAGACGAGCGCCTCGGCGCGCGAGGGCAGCGTCAGGCAGAGCGCCAGGATCGTCGCGAGCCCCAGCACGAGCCCACAGGAGCGGAGCCTGACCCCGCTCGAGCCCGAACCGATGCCGCCGCCGCCGAACACGGAAACCAGCGTACTCCTCGAGGCGAGAATCACCAACCCGTGAGCGGCGCCGAATTCGTTCCCGCCACAGCCGACCGAGAGGAACACCAAGGGGACGAGGCAGAGAAGCAGGACCGCGGTCAGTCTCCGCGTCGTCAACTCGAGGGGTCGGAGGGCCATCGAGTCGTCATCCTTCCGAACTCGCGCAAGGAGCCCCCCCCCGACGCTTGCGGAGCCAGGGGTCAGCGCCGCTCCGGCTCGAAGGAATAGGCTCCGCCGGTGAGGTTGAGCGTGGAGCCCCGGGACGGTCTGGTCGACGATCCGCCATCGATCACGCTCGAGGGGGCGGAGGCCGGCGAGTCGATCGAACTCGAGCTCGCGACCACAGACGCCGCCGTTCACCGCTGGCGCTTCTCGGGGAGCTACACCGCGGGCCAGGGCGGCGAGCTCGACCTCGACCGTGCCCTCCTCGCGGATGCCCCCTCTGACGCCCCGGACCCGAGCGCCCCGTTCTGGGCGATGGAGTTTGCGAGCGAGGACGAGCCGCCGGTCGCGTTCACTGCCCCACCCGACTCGCTTGAATACGAACTGACAGCCACCTCGGCCTCCAGCTCCGAGACAGTCAAGCTGACCCGCCGCTGGACGGCCCCCGGCGTCAGCTCGGCGGCGTTGAGCGGAGAGGGCTTTGCCGGAACACTGTTCTCGCCCGAGGCGCACGGGCGATCCGCGGTCTTGCTGATCCCGGGCTCAACGGGAGCGTCTGCGATGGAACCGACCGCCGCGCTTCTCGCATCCCGTGGGTACCCCGCATTCGTGGCCGCCTACATGCAGGAGGAGGGCCTACCGGCGGCGCTCGAGGAGATTCCGGCCGAGATCACCGGACGTGCTCTTGCCGCCCTGCGTGCGGAGACCGGAGCGAAGCGCGTGGCCGTGCTCAGCGCATCGGTCGGGACGCAGGGAGCACTCGCCGCGCTCGCGCTCGACCCCGCTGCCGCGGCAGACTGCGCGATCGCGATAGCGCCCAGCAGCGTCATCTGGCAGGCGCTTCCAGCGAACGGCGGTCGCCCCCCGAACAAGGCCGCATGGTCCCACGGCGGAGAGCCACTCCCCTGGCTTCCGATCCACGGTGAGCGCCTGCTACCCGAGATTGTCAAACACGCGCTTCTGCGGCGCATCTCGCCCCACCCGCGGCCCAGCGCGCTGCACATGCTCAACGCCTACGAGCCCTCGCTCGACAAGACCGAAGACGTCGAGCGGGCAACGATCCCGGTGGAGGAGATCGCCTGCCCGCTGCTCCTCGCCTGCGGCGAGGACGACCAGATGTGGCCCGGGGCGAGGATGGCGGCGGCGATCGCCCAACGCCGGGGTGCAGCGGGTGTAGGCGCCGAAGACGTAATGCTTTCGTTCGCCGACGCGGGCCACTTCATCCGCCCTCCCGTCACGCCCACCACAGTGCCCTGGAACGACGCCCTCGTCTCGGGCGGCACAGCAGCTGGAAACGCACGGGCCCAGTCCGAGACTTGGAAAACGATGCTCTCCTTCCTCGATACGCACCTGACTTCCTGACGGAGCGAGCGGGGCTCGGCGGCAGGGCGGCTGACCCGTAACAACTACGCACTCCGACGCGGGCGCCGCTACGGTTGCCGCAACACCCACGGCGAACCTACGCTCGCCGGGCACACCACTATCGAGAGGAAGACCATGGCCCAGAAGGCAGCTACACGTTCCCGCACGACTGCGAAGAAGACCACGAAGACCACCGCGAAGAAGAGCGCCAGTGCGGCGAAGCCCGTCGATCGGCTGGACGACGCGATCGCGGCGGCTCAGGACGCACTCAAGGACTTGCGGGGCGACCTCAGCAGAGGGCGGCGCGACCTCGTGAAGGACATGGACAAGACCTTGAAGGACGCGCGCAGCAACCTGCGCCGAGTCCGCGGCACGATCGTCGAGGACCTCGGGGAGGTCGGTCGAAAGCTCAGCGGCAGCGACGGCGCCAAGCGCAAGCCGGCGGCCCGCAAGCCGGCGGCTTCGAAGCGCAAGCCCCCCGCACGCAAGCCCGCAGCGGCGAAGTCGAAGCCCAAGGCAAAGAAGCCCAAGGCAAAGCCCAAGCCCAAGGCAAAGAAGTAGGCGCCCGCTCCGCCGGCCCTCCCGTCCGGCAGTTGACGGGCACCGCGGTCTAAGGACTCGGCCGGCGGGTAGTGTGGGACTGGTGGACGTTCCGCAGACCCATTACGCACGCAGCGGTGATCTGCAGATCGCCTACCAGGTGGTGGGCGAGGGACCACTCGACATCGTGCTGATTCCGGCTTACCTGTCAAACATCGAGTTGTTCTGGGAGCTGCCGAGCTTCGCGCGCTTCTTCGGGCAGCTCTCGTCGTTTGCCCGGCTGATCCTCTTCGACCGGCGCGGGAGCGGGATGTCCGACGGGATCGCCGGCGCGACTCCGCTGGAGGAGACGATCGACGACGTGCAGTCAGTGATCGACGCGGTCGGCTCCGAGCAGCCGGTGCTGATCTCCTTCCTCGAGGGAGCCGGCTTGACGGCATTGTTCGCCGCCTCCCATCCGGACCTGGTCCGCGCACTGGTCCTGATCTCGCCGCAACCCCGCCTCGTTGCAGGACCGGGATACGAGTGGGCGCCCAGTGTCGAGGAGCGCGCTCAGTTCGTCGAGGCGATCGTCGAGTCCTGGGGAACCAACTCGCCCGCAAACCCGCTGGCCAGGGTTCTCGCCAGCGGCAGCGAGCGAGGCCGAAGTCTGGCGGCGCGCATACAGCGCCTGGCGATGAGCCCGGCTGCCGCTGCCGCCGCGCTGGCGGCGATCGGCGAGACGGATGTGCGTGATGTGCTGGGCAGCGTGCAGTGCCCGACCCTGGTGCTGCGCCTGGAGGGCGACGCCTACCTCGACGAGCGCCACTCGAGCTACGTCGCCGAGCACATCCCCAACGCCGACTACGTCGAGGTTCCCGGTGACGGGGCCCTCTGGGTCGGCGCCGAGGACGCAATGGCCGATGAGATCCAGCATTTCCTCACGGGGGTGAGGCGACCGGTCGTCAGCGACCGCGTGCTCGCCACGGTGTTGTTCACCGACATCGTCGGCTCGACCGAGCGCGCCGCGGAGCTGGGCGACGCAGCCTGGCGGTCGCTGCTCAAACGCCACGACCGCGTGGTGCGCGAGGAGGTCGAACGCCACCGCGGGCGCTTCGTGAAGTCGCTCGGCGACGGCGCGCTCGCCGTGTTCGACGGTCCCAGCCGCGCGATCAGCAGCGCGATCGCCGCCCGCGACCGGATCCGTGAGCTGGGCCTGGAGATCCGCGCCGGCCTGCACACCGGCGAGTGCGAGCTGCTCCCCGACGACGACGTCGGCGGGCTCGCAGTCCACATCGGCGCGCGCGTCAGCAGCCTCGCCGGACCGGGAGAGGTGCTCGTCAGCAGCACCGTCCGCGACCTCGTCGTCGGCTCAGGCCAGACCTTGACCGACCGCGGCGAGCACGAGCTCAAGGGCGTGCCCGGGCCGTGGCGGATCTTCGCGGCCGCCGGCTAGTCGAGGCCCCGACCCCTCGGCACCGCCGAAACGACGCCGGGTCCTATCCTTCCAAGGGTGCGTGAGCAGTGGAGGGAGCGTTGATGAAAGCCGACTCGACCGAGCCCGAGGTCGAACCGCCGGCTTTCATTGCTGAGTCCGAGCGCCTCGACAGGGCGTTCTCGGTCGCCCGCCGCGCCCATGCGGGACACACCAAGGCCAGCAGGCCTTACCTCCATCACCCGATCGAGGTCGCGGAGCTGCTGCGCGACGGCGGCTACAGCGAGGCGACGATCGCCGTCGGCCTGCTTCACGACGTGATCGAGGATTCGCGGGCCACGGTCGGGGACATGGTCGAAGGCTTCGGCCCGGAGGCGGGGAAGATGGTTGCGGCCCTGACTGAGGACCCGACCATCGAGGATTGGGAGGCCCGCAAGCGGGCGCTGCGCGAGCGGGCTGCCGTGGCAGGGCCTGAATGCATCGCGATCTACATCGCCGACAAGCTCGCCAACCTGAATGACTGGCGGCTCGTCTCCGCAGAGGTCGGCGATCGGGCCGTCGAGTTCTTCAAGGCGCCAACGCTCGACGCCAGGATCCGCGCCTGGCGCGCCGACCTCGAGATGGGCGAACGGCACGCACCGAACCTGGCGTTCAACGCGCGCCTGCGCCGCGAGCTCGAGGAGTTCGTCGGCGAACAGTCGCCCGATTCAGGTCTGGGTTAGCGACGACCCGCTTCGAGGGGCCCCACGAATCAGAAAGGGATAGTTGAAATGGATCTATTCGGACTGAAGGACCACGAGCAACAGCACGAGGATCTAGAACGTCATGTGCGACGGCTCGTCGAGGAGGTCGCGCAGCTGACGATCGATCTCGGCGAGACGCGGATGCAGCTGCGCAAGCTCGGGCTCGAGGTCGAGGGCAAGGTCTCGGTCGACGAGATCGACCCGGCGCTGGTCGGACTGAACGAGGGCATCAAGCGGGCGCGCGAGCAGCTCGGCGAGACCCAGGAGGCCGCCGAGGAGTCCTGGGACCAGCTGAGCAACGAGCTCGACACGGCCGTAAACGATCTGCGCGAGCAGTTCACTTAGAGCTGAGCGCGGAAGAGCCAACCGTCCCGATCGAGGGCTAGGCCGCCCTACGGTGCCCTGAGCCCCTGTCCTCGCTCTGGTCGTAGAGGGGCGCGGCGGCGGCCTCGGCCTGGATCACGGCGATCGAGTGCTCGCAGCTCTGCTTGCTGGTCATCAGCTCCGAGGCGGCCATGATCTCGTTGTTGTCGCCGACGGCGCGCCACCAGTATTGGCCGTTCTCGCTGCGGCGGATGGCGAAGTACATCTGAGCCTCCTTCGCCGGCCGCGGGTTGGGGTTCGGGCTG
>Ga0307379_10010846_pt1 | contig 12031 bp, 15 predicted proteins | sample UN2MG_FD_202237 | JGI IMG/M metagenome (GOLD analysis project Ga0307379, IMG submission 202237) | Soil microbial communities from Risofladan, Vaasa, Finland - UN-2 | ecosystem: Environmental > Terrestrial > Soil > Coastal area > Acid sulfate soil | place: Finland: Risofladan, Vaasa | collected... | reverse complement strand
AATTAGCATTGATCGTTCCCCATGAAACCTTCAGAACTAGTTTATCCTCAATAATATCGATAATATAATCTAAATCTATTATCAGCAATTTTTATGAATAATTAACTTTAACATTTCTATTTTCCTGATCCCTTGGGGTAATGAGGTAAAATGCTGTCATTCAAGAAATCTGCATTACCTATACATAACTTGTTTTTTATAATCTCCTCTTGTTTAGCAGCAGCTCTCCTTCCCATTTCAATATCTGGATTCAAGTAGCCTCTTGTTGTGCTTGCGTCTTTGTGTCCTAAAAAATGCTGTATAAACTGGATAGGCATTCCCTCTTCATCTAGTAGATTAGCGCCTGTGCGTCTGAACTGATGAAACCGTACTTTCCCTTTCAGTCCACAGGCCTCTACGATTTCTGTAAAATGTTGTCGCACAGGTACTCTAGTTATTCGTTGAAAACGAGGATTCCAATAGGTAAAAGCATAGTCTGAGTCACCATTTGTATTTTTCTGTAAGTATTTTAACAAATCGAAAACGAAATCGCGGATTGGGACTTGTTTCACCTCACCACCTGCTTTTCTGCCTTTGACATTTTCAGGTTTTAACTCCAGTACCCTGTCTTCAAAATTAATGTCTTCTTTTTTTAGAGTCTCTACCTCTCCCACCCGCATGTTCTGAAATATTGCTAGCAAAATCGGTGGCACCATGTGAGGATGAATTTCTTTAGCTTTTCGGAGTAACATTAACTCTATTTCTGGTGTTAATGGTTTTTGTCCATTTTTATCAACTTTCGGCATTAAATTGTGTCCATCAAAAGGATTCTTTTTTATCTGGTAGTTATCCATGTCAATTGCCCAATTCAAAACACTTCGCATGACCCGTAGCCGCTGACGTATGGTAGAGTTTTTCAGCCCTAGCTTTTGCTGCTCTGCGATATAAGTTTTAATGCTACCTCTTGAGATTTCGTTTACATATGTCTTGCCAAAAGTTTGATTCAGATTTCTCAATGTGCTGTAGTCATTACCTTTTTGGGAATGGTTTAGCTCGGCATAATTTTTCATGTAATCATCGCTCATATCACTGAATTTAACTCTTGTTTTTTCATCAACATCATAACCCAGTTTCACTGCTTCTTTTGGCATATATTTTCTTAAAAATGCCTTTCGTCTCTCCATTTCCAGCTCTCCTTTCAGAGATATTAACGCCTCTTTCTCATTAATAACAAGATGAACTGATTTGTGTTTCCGCACATGATTTTCATCGTACCACCAAACTTTCCATCTCTTGAATCCTTTGGAATCCAATTCCCAAAAGAATCCTCCATACCCGCAAAACCAACGACGATCCGAAGTACCAACTTTTTTGACCACAGGGTCACCTCCTTGAAAAAGTTTCTTCAAATCGTCAATGTTGTAGACTGTCATTTTCGGCAAATCGGCTTCTGTGATTTTTATCACATTAGCCGATGGCGATTTAGCCAGTCTGTAGTCCAAAATGCTCTGCCCAACGATTCGCAATTCCCTGCCCTCTGAATAAGCAGAAAGCTCTTTATTGTGAATTCTGTCACGGCAAACTCTTGGACTAATACCTAAAAACAAACTCACCTCCTTTACATTGTAAGATTTTTCTGGCAAGAGTTTTTCAACCATTGCCTCTTTGCTAGAATGAGAAAGGATTTGCATTTAATCATAATATCTCCTATTCAATTTGCGTTTTTGGGACACGCTCCCGAGATCGGAAGGAACAACCTTTCTCATTCCTCATCTCATGCACCTGTTTAGTTTGATACAAGGATGTGACTATTCCCTGGAGAATTGTTTCCTCGTGAAGAGGATTGCTTCTCAGATGCTGGGTAAGAATTAAAACTCTCGCTCCAGTCTGAAAACTACAATCCTTAACGTTTATCATTATATTCTGTTTCTTACTGTACGTCAAAATGTTGAAAGCACAATTGCAGCACTGCGTCATATGAATTTGAATGTGTTGCTTTGTGGATGAAGCTCTGAATCTCTTCTTCAGCCCAACCCGCCCTTTTAGCCGCTCGCTGGCAAAGTCCCAAAATGTTAAACACATTGCCATTTACACCAGTTAATTTTAATTCTGGTTTTGGTTTTTTAGTCATTTTAAGCTCTCCCTGTTTTAATTTTCATAAATTTTATTAATCTTAAATCCTGGACATAATCCAGATACTTGAAAGCATCGGCATAAGTGGTAATGTGATTTTTCTTAAAGTCGCTCTTGATAAAAAGCCTTGCGAGGATTTGACATTCATTCGTGTTTTTTTCCGGGTAGTAATTCAGCTTTAAGATTCTTGCCAATGTTTCTTTCTTAATCGATGTTGATGTTTGTTTCATTTAGCGTCTCCTCTTTCACAATCTCTAAAATCTCATAATCTGCTACAACGAAGAATCCTGAGTATCTGTCCACTTTTACTAAATAAGCGCCCTCTCCTGCTTCTCCACACTCAATGGGAAACTGTTTGCGCACTGCTTCGTGGTCACCTAGGATTTTTCCTGTGAGTTTTTCTTTTTTACCTGAGAGGTCATTCATACTTGAAAATTTGATGACCTCTCCTTGTCTTAATGCTCTCATTCGTTGCCTCCTTCATGAGAAAAAAAGCAGGCGCCTCTCCCAAAACAGGTTAAGGTTTTTTGAAGGAAGGAAAGGCAACCTGCAGAAAAGTAGTTTTTATTACTTCGTTTTTTTAAGAACTCCATTTACCTTAACCTGTTGATAATAAACATGTTACTACTTTTAAATCAAAATGTAAAGCTTTATTTTAAATTTCACCCTCCACCTTTTGGGGTGATATTTCTTATATTAAAATTATCAATCTTTTTTAGCTTTTTTCTCAGAACCGCTGTTTTGGCCAGCATGATTTTTCATGATTCATGGGAGGCGATGACCCCATATAAGAATCTACCACATCAATATTCACTTTTTTTGTGTAAGTTCCATCAGTTAAAGACAATTTTCTCAATTCTCTATGAATCAGAGATGAATATCCATGATCCAATCCATAAAGAGGCTGGGTTTCTGCTGAGATATCAATAATCTCAAAATTTAAATGCGCCGATACCTTTATCCACCTGCTGTCAACTTCTTGAATTATCACGTCATCCACGATAGTGACGACGGCCTTAAAATCTCCTTGTTCAATTTTAAAACCTAATAGCAAATCATGGAATTTTCTCAAAAGTGGATTAACCCGCGAGGGAGACAGTTTTTCTCCCCGGCAATGATAACAGCAAAAAAACAAAATTGTGCTCGTCTCATTTTTAATTTCTCCTATTTTTCATTGTTTACCCTTAGTACTCCCTAGGCCTGACTATTATCGGGCGTCTGCATTAAGAACACAGCTTCTCCCCCAGTGAATTCAAGGTATTTTCAAGGATAATGTTCAATTGCTGGACACATGTCTTAAGATTCTGAAACTTCGCCGACGATGTTTGCCGATATTATACCTTGGCTTACAGGAACAACATCTGCAATTCTTGCGAGGACGATTTTTCTGATTTCTGTGTACTCAGGATCGCTTTCGGATAATGCTGCCTGTGTAGATTTTACTCCTCTCACATCTTGAACTAATCCCGCATCACCTCGTTCATATTTAATTACGATTGAATAAGTTTTTTGTACTGCCATTTTATTTTCTCCTATTTTATTTTTTGTATCCTGCCAGGATTCTCTCTCCCGCTAGGTAGTTATTTCTTTGACTTTCTTCTTCTTTGGCTTCAGCTATTTTTTTTCTAGCTTTCTCAGTTTCTGTAAGCACTTCTGGTGTATCAATTTTCCTTTGAAGTGCATCATTTAATAATTTTTCTCTGATTTCAGGATTACTTGTATTCAGGCCGGCACTTTGTGCCTCACGAAGGATTAATTCATTTTCAGTGATATCAATAGCTGCCTCTTGCCTGTCTATTTCTGCATTTATCTTCTCACTTAATTCCCTTGCTGAACATCCTGCCACCATTGCCTCAATTGCGACATCGGCTGGTGTTACCCGCTGTTGGATATTTGCTTCTTTTGCTAAAATCTTTTCTGCCTCTTCTTCACCCATTACCTTTTCTAGTGCTTCCTGATATGTCAAATTTTCATTCACTTCAGCAAGAGCTACATCGATGAATTTCTCATGAATTTTTCGCCACTTTTCAAATGATCCTCTCCATTCTCCAGCATTTATATGGGTATTGTACATAAGCCACATAATATTTTCTTTACTTTCAATCCCTGCTTTTTCATGCACTTTCACAGCTTCTTCATGATGTTCTTTTATCAATCTTGCCTTTTTTTCTACTTCAGTTTCTACTGCTGTGAAATCCTCCACACTTTCAAAGATGTTATCCGCATTAAAATTGGCAATATTTGAGCTCGGATTAGTCACCAGATCCAAGCCTTGAAGCTGATAGTCATCTTCGACAATTTTTGTCAATGGATTAATTGTACCAAATCCTCTGCTTGAGATCCCCAATCTGCCACCAGCTCTAATAATTTCCATCGCTGACTTTCCTCGCGGCGATGGAAATATCTTCAGCTCAACAAAGCCCTTACCGCTTTCGTCAATCGATAATTTCTGAACAATATGACTCGCTGTTGCGATATCAGAAAGCCCGCTTGCGGGATGGTCACCTGTGCCGATGAAACTGCCTCTCGAAATTTTTTCCTGAACCCTGTCAACTTCTCTCCGCAACAGCTTTTCCGGATATATTCTGTGATTCAAATTCTCCACGCCAGCTTGAACCCAGGGAGCTAAAATTTTCATCGTTCCATCTTTTTTGTCTTCATTAAGAATCGATATGTCTGGCTCCACAATTTCTCGTAGTAAATTTTTCTTCATTCTTTCTTCCTGTTTTCTGTCAAAATCTCTAATTATTTTCCTTCAATAATTAGATAATTGTGTGGGACAGAGGAGAGGAATAAGGAGGTACACCTCTCCCTGTCCGCACTTATCAAAGGAGATTAGGGAAGCGGTGAGAAACCGTAAAACCAACTTCCCTTTGGAAATGAATATTGAAAACAACGGAGAATTGAAAGACCGCTGTTCCAAAAATCTATTCAAAATTTTCATTTTCCTTCAAGAATTTCCTTTTTTCTCTGGTTGTATAATCTTTTTATTTCTTTTTTCGATGGACACAAATTGCCGAGTTTTAATTTCAGTTCTATCAGTGCATCTTTCTCTTTCATTTTTCCGACAGCCACCTGCTCCAAATAATAAAACAGTATGCTTTTCACAATTGTTTGCTGTTTTGGCATCCGAATGATTCGATCGGTTTCCGGTTTATCAGCAAAAAATTTTAACAGTTTCAATAATTCCCTTTCAGTCAAACACTGAGTCAATAAATCCATATTTGTATTTGCTGGCCAACTGAGTTTCTTGAAGTCAATTATTCGCATAACTTTCGTTCTCGCAATAATATTAAACTTATGTGGTGGTGGTGAGACAGTAAAAGGTAGTTTTTTATGGTTAAAAAGTATTTTTTTTACTTGATTACCTGGAAAAACACCTGAAACAATGTTTTTACCCTTTTTTACTCGATTGAATAAAAACAAGGGGTATGCAAGCCCCTGCAACGCCCGAACTCATGCTGACTAAGGGTATGGGGTAAGGCTGTTTAGTGTTTTTTTATATCAAAGGTGAGAAAATCTATTAATACAATCCGTCTCTCTGAATGAGGCGATATTCTCAGCAATGCTGTCATATCATTAATTGGGAAGCCAGGGCTTTTGGGTCTCTGGCTTCCAATTGCCTATATAATAATTAATAGCCTCTGCCAGATAAAAGACCTTTTTTGACTGTCCTTAATAATATTTTAAAATCGAGAAAGATAGACCACTTATTAATATACTCCTGGTCTAATCTTATCATACTTTTAAAATCAAAATTATTTCTATCGCTTATCTGCCATAAACCAGTAATTCCTGGCAGAACATTCAATCTTATGTTTTTTATATTGGCTTCAGAAAATTTGGCTTCATAAGAAATAAAAGGCCTAGGACCCACTAAAGACATTTCTCCTTTTAAAACATTAATTAATTGAGGTAATTCATCGAGAGAAAATTTTTTTAAGATTTGACCTATTCTAGTTGTTCTAGCATCGTCTTGTAATATAAATTTCGATTTGCTAAGCGCTGTTAAGCTTTTTTCCTCTTTTAAATATAAAGGTCCGCCAAATACCATAGTCCTAAACCTATACATTATAAATTTCCTTCCATTCAAGCCAATCCTCTCCTGGTAAAAGAATGCATCACCCTTAGAAGTCATTTTAATTAAGATAGTAATAATTAAAATTAATGGAATAAATAGAAGAAGTAGAAATAAAGAGATTATAATATCAAATATTCTTTTTATTATTACTTGAAAAATTCGGCCTAGAGATATTCCAATTTTTTTTGTTAAAGTTATTAATTTCCAAAATAAAAATAAATTGGTAATTAACCATAATAGAACAGATAGAATTACAATAATAATTAATACAGAAGGAGCTATATGTGAAATCAATAAAATTATAAATAAATATAAGATACTTACATAAATTATAAAGTTCATAATCCTGTAAGCTTTACTCAGACTTGTGCCGTTATTTTTATATTTTATCTTTGCAGTCATCTTTCCAGACTTATTTACGTGAAATTATTCTAAAAATTCTAGCATACATTATTATTAAAAAAATCAGCATACCTAACAGGAGCAAGAGAGGAATAATTTTTGAAAGTAATATTATTATTGTATCCAACACTGTTCCGTGGTCTTGCTTATTATCACGAGAGAATAGTAGCCAAAGAACACTCCCTGTTATTCCTGTAATTCCGAAAATTTGTAAAATAAATTTATGTTCATTAACCCACTTAATGACTTTTTCATCGGCCAATTTTTTCTCTTTACTTCTCTTAATTTTCTTAAGCTCTTCATCGATATTATTAAAGATTTTTTTTATCTGATTTCCCTTATTCTCTGGACAAGAATAGAGTGCAATAAATTTATATTCATATTTATAGGCTTGATCTTCAACTACAATTATATTAATATCATCTTTTTCTGATTTCCATGCAGTTATAGGATTAACATCCTTTAGCACATGTCCCTCTCGTAAAATTTCTGTGTAAGGCCAAAATACAAAGTCTTTACATAAGTTTTCTTCTAATAAATTTATAAAATAATCTATATTATGTTTTTTAGCATGAAGAAAGTAATGAACAAATCTAAGTTCTTCCTCTTTTCCCTGCTTATTTTGCATCTTAAGTTTTTAATATTTATAGCATAAAAAAAGTATGATTTCAAAATATAAAAGCAATGATAAAGAGAATTTTCCTCTACTTAAACACTTTCTCTCTCGTCGCTAATCACGTTCTGCTGTCTTTTTTCTGAATCGGGAAGCCATGTCATATGACCTCTGGCTTCCAGTCGCCTCAATTCTCATTGTTTAGGTTTTTTAAGTCCCCCCTTTGCTGCAATGAATGCGCCCACGGCAACCAAAACAAATCCTATTGCCAAAAGAGAATAATACGTAGGTTTTTTACTTTTTATGTTCTGTCCATAGATATGTTTCTTTACTACATCTGAAAAGGATGGGCTAGAATATTTTTCATCCACCAGTTTATAAGTCGTGTAAAAAATAAGAAGAACCGCTATGAAGATTATTATTACCCCAATTGCCATTATTTTCCCTCTTTCCATTTTTCCCCCTTTTTAACCGCTCATTTCCGCCCTAAGCCAGGACTTTAGGGTCTTTGGCTTCCCGCTTGCCTCGGTTAATTATTATCCTCGCTGATGCTATTATTATTTACATATATCAAAAAAATTTTAGCACTGCAGCTGTTCTTTGTTTTTGACATCATCTATCTCAATATCTAATCTATCTAATTTTTTTTATACAGTTATAATATGCTTTATATATAAATGTATGTTCTTTATTGTGCGCTGATAAAAATCCTGTAACGAATACCGCTGTTATCGCTAAAATAAATATACTGAAAATCCATTGTCGATATAAAAAACACATCCCTGTTGATGCTATTAAAGGAAAAATCATGCCACCTTTTAAATTAATTCTTGCTTCAACTTTTCTAGCTATGACATATGACGGAAAAGAATTTTCTAGTAAATAGTCCTTACAATATGACATCAAAGGCCAAGTAGAATGTAATGCATCCTCATTAAATTTTGATTTGAAAAAATTAATTATTTCTTTTTCTTTTGTAACATCAATTTTTTCTAGATATTCTAATGCTGTTTTAAAAGGAAAAAAATGACGGATTCTGAATACAATATATAAGGAAAATTCACCAATAATATGTGCAATGACTAATAATATTAAAATGAATAAGATATATAAAGAAGGATATTCATTAGGGTATTTTAGTATTTTTTCTGGGAAAATAGGAATAAAAAAATTTATTATAAAATACAAGTTAATTAGAAGGAAAATTCCCGGAATCAATCTGCCATAAATATCATTTAAGTCTATAAGTAAATCTGAAACTCTCATTTTTTATTTCTCTATTTTTTTATTATTTTAACTTTAAGTCATTCACAGTCTAAATTTCATTTAATTGGTTAATTTTTTACCGACTTTTCATCTATTTTTTTTCTTTCCTTCCTAAATTAGTTTAAAATTTGACATTATTATACTTTTTATTCCTTTAATCCCCAAACAGTGACTCTTGTTCTTTAGCACTGGAAAGATTTGAGATCAAATTTATTTCATCCAGGGAGGCCAGGACTTTAGGGTCGTTGGCTTCCAGTCGCCTAAAATTTTTTATTTGATAATTTCTTGATTTTTGGATTCAATTTGCACTTTATTTTCTCTAACAACTCTTCTTCACTAATTATTCTATCTTTCATTTTATTTATCAATTCATTCTCCTTGTTATTCAACATATCCAATTTTTTCAATTCTGATAAAACATAATAGTGAATTTGTGCTCCAAATTCTTTATCATCAAGAAGCAATGAAACTGATTTAATGTCAATGAGATACGTTGCCCCTCTTTTATTCATCCGAAAATTCTCTAAATCGCTGTAGATTTGCCAAAGAGTTCCTTGCTCACTTTTTTTAGATTCAAGTTTATTTAAATATCCTGAACTAAGGAAACCTCCCATTATTGTAAGAAATCCACCCAAGAGAACGAGCATAAAAGGCTGTAAATTACTTTTTTTCTGGGAAGCTTTTTTCTCCATCTTAATTATTCTACCCATACTTTAAATTTTCCGTGAAGAAGTTCTTCTACTTTAACTAATTTTATTTCTAACCCATTCTTACTTTTCACTCTTGCTGTCTCTTCATACACCCCCTTAGTGAAGCTATAAGCTACAAGATAACCTTTCTTATATTTTGCCCTTCTTAAAGAAGTTTCAAAATTATCGACTACGTTTCTTCCGACTTTTTCTGATTGTTTAACTTGAATTCCTGCACTATCAGTGAATACAGTTTTATCATAATACCCATCTATTCCCATATCTCCTATATACTTCTTGCTGTGTTTTGCCTTCATTTTATCAATAACCCAATTTTGAAATTCCCTCGGCTTTAATTCCTTTAATTTTGTTAAAGTTGTAGGCATTCCAGTAGTTTCAAAATCCTTGTTTTTTATAGCTCCTATATTCTTTGATATCAATCTTCTCTCAACTACATCTATAGCAGTAGGTGAAATATCTATACCTATCCATTTCCTATTTAGTTGCTGCGCTACTGCTATAGTTGTTCCACAGCCACAGAAAGGATCTAAAATTAAATCATCTCTATTTGAGGAGGCCTTAATTATCCTTACGAGAAGAGCTTCTGGTTTTTGAGTAGGATAGCCTAATTTCTCTTTTGTCGCAGATTGGAGAGCTGTAATCTCCCAAATATCTCGTATGAGTGCATTCCTATATTGTCGACCTTCTTCGTCAATTTTAAAATCATCTTTAGCAAATCCATATTTATGTTGCATATATGAACGCTCAGTCATGTAGTTAAAAGCCCATTTATTTGTTTTTGTATAAAAAAGTAGAATATCATGTTTTCTTGACCACCGCTTTTTTGTTGCTCCTTGAGTTCTATATGCCCATACTATCTCATTTTGAAAATTATGATATCCAAAAACTTCATCTAACATAACCTTTAAATAATGACTTGCATGCCAATCACAGTGGAGATAAAAAGAGCCAGTATCCTTTAAGACATCATACATCTTGATAACTCTTTCCCTCATCCACTCAATATAAACGTTTATCCCTCCAGCCCACCTATCTTTGAAACTCCGAACTTCTGCCTCATCTCCCCAGACTACTTCATAATGTCTATTACTGAAAAAGGGAGGGTCAAGGTAAATTAAATCTGCTTCGATTCCTTGTTTTTTCAAATCGTCAAGAGCCTCTAGATTGTCTCCGCAGATTAAAAGATTTTTAGTAAGCTGATAATTAGCTTTCATTTTAAAATGGAACTTCTTCTATGTTTAAAGTAATATTTCTATATACTGATTCAATATTTTCTGCTTTGATAAAGGTTTGTATTACACACTTACCTTCCTTAATTGGTTTAAGCACTAAAGGACTACTAAATCTCTGTTCTGTATTTCCATGAATTTGACTTACATAATAGCGAACAATTTGGTTGCCATTTGTGTCAGTAAACGTAGAATAATGCGTTGTTTTCTCTATTATAAAATCACGAGGGAAAATAGCACCGATTTCTACCTCTTTTGCCATTCTTCTTTCTAGATTATCTATAGAAATATTTAGAGAGTTTTTGTTATTAAGATATAATTTAAATTCTTTTTGTTTATCATCTTCTTTATTATCAATCAGTTCTCCTTGTATTTTTATATAAACTTTTTCCAAAAAAGATCCTTTTCCTGTTCTTGCTATTTTTGACAGTAGTTCTAAAGCTTTGTTTTCCATTTCATTTTTATCTCTATCAATAGTTCCTCTTACTTCAATCAAAATACATAATAACTTCCAAATTATATATATACTAAGGGCAAAAAATGCCACACTTACAACAATAAAAATAGGTATATCGTAAATACATATCTTCATTATGAGAGTTAATAAAACTCCAATAAATGAAATTAAAAGTAAAACAAATAATCGGGAAACCTGTCTTTTTGGATTTAAATAAGACAATTTAGTTTTTGCTTTTTTGTTAATCAACTTTAAGTCTTTTATGCTTACTTTTATGGTTAAGGCTATTTCATCCAAATCTGCATGTTCTGCTTCTGACAGTCTTTTAAGTTGCTCTTTGAGATTTTTTTCACTGTTTTTGCTTTCCTGTTCATATTGGGATTTCAATTTTGATACCCCTCCATGAAATATAGATAAAAGTATCGATAAAAAGGGAACTACAATACTCAAAAATGTAAGTATTAAATATCCAAATAAAGTAATTGCCGATTCCATTTTATCCCCCTTTTTGCCTGTCCATATTCACAGTTTATAAATATACCAAATAATAATAAAAAAGTGAATCTTTACAATTGAATAGACTTCTCCCCATGTCACCACTGTGTCACAAAATTGATTGAAAATAGCTGAAAGGCTAATTTTTTTTATTCTTTCTTTCTCGGGTATATTTCATGAAAAACAAGCTTTTTTTAAAAATGTTTACAGAAATTGATTGAAATTCGTGAAATGTTTGCAAGCACAGATTTTTTATCTATATATACAGCTGTGAATCCATCAGACCTATTAACATAGGCGCTTTACACTACTTTAGCAGATAAGGTATTATTATACGTGCTATGTCAGTCGAAAAAATAGAACCCAAAACAACCCGTTTCTTCAATGAAGCTGTGAAGCTCTATGCCGTTCGTCAAGGCAATGATAAACACTTAGAAAGACTGTTAGATAATTTCAACATTACTCAGGTAGCGAAATTAATACAACTTTTCTCATGCGAATGGATACACATACCAAACAAGCAAGACATCATCAAGATGTATCGAAACAAAAGAATTCGCGAGGAGTTGGATGCTATTGATCCAAACGATCATCGTGCAATACGTGAGAGGAAGTCAGAATTGGCCTCCTTTTTTGGCGTCAGTTTCAGCAGAGTTTCGGCTGTCT
>Ga0307379_10010845_pt1 | contig 12032 bp, 8 predicted proteins | sample UN2MG_FD_202237 | JGI IMG/M metagenome (GOLD analysis project Ga0307379, IMG submission 202237) | Soil microbial communities from Risofladan, Vaasa, Finland - UN-2 | ecosystem: Environmental > Terrestrial > Soil > Coastal area > Acid sulfate soil | place: Finland: Risofladan, Vaasa | collected... | reverse complement strand
AACACATCTCATTGGATTCAAGTCGGGACTCACAAGGACGATAAACGATTTCATAAAACGAAATCACAGCATCAAGAACAAGACTACTCTTGTGGGTGACGATGTCAGAGAGGGGCTCACTGCAGTGATAAGCGTGAAGCTGCAGAACCCGCAGTTCGAAGGCCAGACAAAGGCGAAACTGGGAAACAGCGAGGTGAAGGGCGTCATAGAGTCCCTGGTGTACGAAAACCTCTCAGACTATTTCGACCGAAATCCTATTATCGGTAAGAGGATCATAGAGAAGTGTATCCAGTCTGCAAAAGCAAGGGAGGCAGCGAGGAAGGCGAGAGAGCTTACTCGTAGAAGGAACGCGCTCGAGAACGACTCACTCCCCGGGAAGCTGGCAGACTGCACGATAAAGGACCCGGAGAAGTGCGAGCTTTACCTCGTGGAAGGCGACTCCGCAGGCGGGAGCGCAAAGCAGGGTCGGGACCGCTCATTTCAGGCAATCCTTCCGCTGTGGGGAAAGATGCTGAACGTGGAGAAGACCCGACTCGATAAGGTGCTTAGTAACGAGAAGCTGCAGCCTATTATCAGCTCTCTCGGCACCGGCATTGGTGATACCTTCGATATCTCGAAGCTCCGGTACGACAAGATCATATTAATGGCAGATGCGGATGTCGACGGGTCGCACATACGGACTCTTCTGCTTACGTTCTTCTTCAGGTATATGAAAGAGCTCACAGAGAAGGGACACATCTACATTGCGTGTGCCCCCCTGTACAAGATCACAAAGAAGAAACAGCTCCAATACGCATATTCGGATGAGGAAAAGGATAAGGTATTGAAGAGCATTGGGGCTCAGGGAGTAATGGTGCAGAGATACAAGGGGCTCGGAGAGATGAACCCAGATCAGCTTTGGGAAACAACGATGAACCCCGAAAAACGAACCCTTATCCAGATAACTTCGGAAGATGCAGTTGAGGCCGATGAGATATTTTCTACACTCATGGGAGATGCTGTCGCTCCGAGAAGGAAGTTCATAGAAACACACGCGAAGACAGTGAAGAATATCGACGTGTGAATGCGAGGAACTGGGGGAGGGGACTCGCTGTCTGACTGCCCTTTAAGGATGTAAAAATCACCCCTGTAGTACCCTTACTGCTGCACGGTTTTATAATAGCGCCTGTGAAGGAGTATTCCATTGGTTCAGAAAGAGAAGATTGTAAAGACATTTATTGAAGATGAGATGAAGAACTCATACCTCACCTACGCGATGAGCGTGATAGTGAGCAGGGCTCTTCCGGACGTGAGAGATGGCCTCAAGCCGGTACACAGAAGGATCCTGTATGATATGAACGAGCTCGGATTGACCCATGACAAGCCGTTTAAAAAGAGCGCGAGGGTTGTTGGTGATGTTCTCGGAAAGTACCATCCTCACGGCGACCAGGCCGTGTACAACTCTCTCGTGAGAATGGCGCAGGAATTTTCGTTGAGGCACCCTCTTATTGAGGGACAGGGTAACTTCGGCTCTATTGACGGTGACGACCCTGCTGCGATGAGGTACACAGAGGTCAGGCTTCAGGAGATCGCGGAAGTTATGCTCGCAGACATAGAAAAGAACACAGTCGAGTGGGTACCAAACTTCGATGATACACTGGAAGAGCCTTCGGTCCTTCCGGCGGCGATTCCGAACCTTCTCATCAACGGCTCGAGCGGGATCGCGGTAGGAATGGCGACTAACATACCACCGCACAATCTCCGGGAGACGGTGAAAGCAATAATCACGGTAATAGAGAAACCGGATGTCAGCATAAAGGAGCTCATGGGCATCTTACCTGGACCAGATTTCCCCACAGGTGGGATGATCATAGGCAGGTCCGGGATCGAGGACGCCTACAAAACAGGAAACGGCGGGATAAAGATCAGGGCAAAGGTGAGCATCGAGGGTATTAAGGGAGGAAAAGACGCACTTATCGTAAACGAGATACCGTATCAGGTGAACAAGACGAGGCTGATACAGGAAATAGCGCGGCTCAACAAGGAGAAGCGTATTGACGGCATCACAGACCTAAGAGACGAGTCTGATAGAGACGGAATCCGGATTGTCGTCGAACTGAAGAGAGGAATAAATCCTCGTGTCATCATGAACCAGCTTTTCAAGCTTACCACACTAGAGGTGACCTTCGGAATAAACCTTCTCGCGCTCGACGGACTCAGGCCAAAGGTCATGAACATAAAGCAGATGATGGAGCTGTATGTCGCACACCGCGAGAATGTTGTAGAACGCAGGACACGGTTCGACCTCGATAAGGCTGAGAAGAGGGCGCACATACTGGAAGGGTTTTTAAAGGCACTCGATCAAATAGATGAGATAATAAAGCTGATTCGAGCTTCGAAGACTCCGGCGGAGGCGCAGGAGCGTCTCATCGACAGGTTCAAGTTTACGAAGCCCCAGGCGGAAGCGATCCTCGATATGAAGCTCGCGAGGCTCACAGGTCTCGATCGGGAGAAGATTAATAACGAGTACGATGAGCTACAAAAGAGGATCGCAGGGCTGAAGGAGATCCTCAAGAATAAAAAGAACATCCTCCGGCAGGTGGTAAAAGAGCTCGAAGAGATTTTGAAGAAGTTCGCCAACGAGAGGAGAACGACGATTATCAAAGAGGAGAAGGAGGTCGATCTCAAGGACCTCATACTAGAGGAAGACGTCGTTGTTACCATATCTCACAACGGATACATCAAGAGAACGCCGATAACCGCCTTCAAACAGCAGGGGAGAGGGGGGGTGGGGGTGAACACATCCTCTCTGAAGGAGGATGATTTCATAGAGCAGATGTTTGTCGCATCCACCCACGATACTCTCCTTTTCATCACCAATATGGGAAAGGCATACTCTCAGACTGTGCATGAGATAATAAATGTAGGGCGAAACTCAAAAGGGCACAGCATAAGCCTCCTGCTCTCCCTCGGTGAGGAGGAGAAGATCGCTGCGTCTGTCGCGCTGCGTGACGATGAAAAGGAAAAGTATATAGTCTTTACCACGAAGAAGGGGTTTATAAAAAAGACCAAGCTCTCAGAGTTCAAGAACGTGAGGAAGTCTGGAATCATTGCTATATCACTAGCAAAAGATGACAGCGTGATCGAAGCGATCGTCACAGATGGATCGCATGAGATCCTCATCACTACCACGATGGGGCACGCACTCCGCCTGAAAGAACGGACAGTGAGGGATATGGGTAGGAATGCGAGAGGTGTGACAGGTATAAAACTCCAGGGGGGGGATTTTGTGTGCGGCGTCACAAAGGTGATGAAGTCTACGGACCTCCTTGTAGTCACTGAAAAAGGATACGGAAAGAGGATCGCGTTAGAGAATTTCACGGTCCACGGAAGGGGAACGAGAGGACAGATCTACATCAAAATAAATGAAAAGATAGGGCGATCTGTAGGAATACTATCTATATCAAAGGGTGACGCATTTGTCATCATAACAGAACGAGGCATGGTGATAAGGATGTGGGTGAAGACGGTCTCTGTTCTTGGGAGAAGTGCGGTGGGAGTAAAGCTCGTCAACATCAAAGAACCTGACAGTGTCGCTGCAGTTGCACGGATCGTAAAGGAATAGTCATTGACAATGATTTCGTCCTGGTCTATCTTTAATAACTGAAAAGGAGAGATGGCTGAGTGGTCGAAAGCGGCGGTCTTGAAAACCGTTGTCCCGTCAGGGACCGGGGGTTCGAATCCCTCTCTCTCCGATAGGATGTACCGTATACACCAGACGAATGTCGTGATATACTTATAATAAAAAGAGGAGAGGTGCGAGAGCGGCCGAATCGGGCTCCCTGCTAAGGAGTTGTGCCTATTGCGGGCACCGTGGGTTCGAATCCCACCCTCTCCGTTATATGTGCCCATAGCTCAGTGGATAGAGCATTGGATTGCGGATCCAAGGGTCGGAGGTTCAAATCCTCTTGGGCACGCATTAACCTACCTTCTGCAAGAAAGAGCTTCATTCGCAAAGGGAGAGGTGCGAGAGTGGCTTAATCGGGCGGTCTCGAAAACCGTTGTTCCTTATTGGGAACCGTGGGTTCAAATCCCACCCTCTCCGAACACCAATTATCGTAAGGCGCCCGATGGGTAGAGCAATCATAGTGGCCAACCAAAAGGGAGGAGTTGGAAAGACAACCACTGTTGTAAACCTTTCGGCGTACATGGCCGAGGATGGGAAGAGAACACTCGTAGTGGATCTCGATTCTCAGGGAAACAGCTGCAGCGGCCTCGGCGTGAAAAAGAACGGGGAGCAGAAAGGGCTCTATGAGGCGCTCGTCGGCCTAGTAGATGTCGAAGAGATCATCTATCCTACCGCGGTCGATAACCTCTTTATTATTCCATCTAACATTAACCTCTCGGGAGCGCAGGTAGAGCTGGTGAGTATGACGGAGAGGGAGTTCAGGCTCAAAAAGGTTATTGATAGGGTGAAGGACTCTTACGATTTCATCCTCATAGACGCCCCTCCATCTCTCGGACTGCTCACCATAAACGGACTCGTAGCATCAGACTCTGTTATCATCCCCATTCAGTGTGAGTACTACGCTTTGGAAGGATTGAGCCAGCTACTCAAGACGATAAACCTCGTGAGGAAGCGTCTCAATGCGGCCTTGCAGTTAGAGGGAGTCCTGCTTACCATGTACGACACGAGGACAAACCTGTCAAAGCAGGTGATGGAGGAGATCATCGCGTATTTCAAGAACAGGGTATACAAAACAGTAATACCGAGGAATGTGAAGCTTGCAGAAGCTCCGAGCTACGGGAAGCCGATAAGCAGCTACGATCCGAAAAGCATCGGGGCATTGAGCTACTACAACCTATCAAAGGAAATAGTGGAAAATGGCGAAAAGGGCACTGGGTAGAGGGCTGGATGCACTGTTCACGGACAGCTCAGAGGCAGTTTCGGAACAGGAAGCTGTACAGAATGTCTCATTGGACGAAATCGTATCTAAGAGGGATCAGCCGAGAAAGGAGTTTGACGAGGAGAAGATAGAGGAGCTTGCACGGTCCATCAGGGGGAATGGAATTATACAGCCTATTGTTCTGAGAAAGAGCGGCAGCAGGTACGAGATCGTTGTTGGTGAGAGAAGGTTCAGGGCGGCAAAGAAAGCAGGCCTGAGGGAGATCCCCGCCATTATCAAACAGTTTCCTGAGGAAAAGATCTTTGATATAGCGCTCATAGAAAATATACAGAGGGAAGACCTTAACCCCATCGAAGAGGCACAAGCGTATAGAGCTATTCTGCAGAGGGATACGATAACCCAGGAGGAGCTCTCCAAAAGAGTAGGGAAGTCAAGAAGCTATATAGCCAACATGGTTCGGATCCTCGATCTTCCTGACGACATAAAAAACCATGTTTCACGTGGAACAATATCTATCGGACAGGCAAAGGCGATCCTCTCACTCCAGGGTAAGGAGGAGCAGCGGAGGATGGTGGACAGGATCATCAATGAGAAACTATCTGTTCGGGAAGTCGAGCGTATAACAAAAGGGAGAGATGTTCCACGTGGAACAGAGACCCCCGGTAAGGGTCGGGGGAAGACTCCCTCTCAGAATCCCTTCGTAGAGGATATGGAGGAGAGGCTGCGGACGAAGTACGGGACCAAGGTGACGATCGACTACCGTAAAGGCAGGGGGGCGATAAAGATAGCATTCTACTCAGACGACGATCTCGAGCGATTGCTTGACGAGATAGGGTAGGCTGGTTGCTCTCCGGAATTTTATCGTATTTTTCTCTCCACAACAGTCAACAATTCATTATCAGTAAGTGAGCAGGTTCAGAAGCGACGCCTGAACCCGTGTACAGTGAAAGCGAAGCTGCCTGCTGATCTCCTCCGGACCCTGTAGTACCGACCGAAAATAAAACTCTGCTCGTATGAGGAAACCGGGTATTTTTGAGCTGCCTTCAAGATTTTTTATGGTAAAATATTTTCGACTCATTGCTTGAAATGACATTGCTTGAAATGACATTGCTTGAAATGACATTGCTTGAAATGACATTGCTTGAAATGACATTGCTTGAAATGACATTGCTTGAAATGTAACTGCCGCCTTTGCGGTAATCTGCATATCCGCATCTGAAAAACTGCAGTCGTTTCTGCGCAGGTTCAGCTACTCTTTTGAGTATCATTCCTGTTTACTCGTCAGAAATGTACGATCAGAGGATTATCGGCTGCCCGTGGCTTTGAATGTGCGGCTGCTTGCTGACGATTGGATAAATCTGATAGAAGAGGAATGATGACAAACCTCCCTTAAGCCTGAGCAGCGAAGAGAAAGAGGTGTCCGGGCGGTCATCCTGGAAGGTGAACGAGAGAAGTAAACCTGCCGCAGTCCTTAGGAGAGATCGATGAGTGAGAGAAGGGTGCTCTGTGGATTATAATATTTATAATATTTTAGGTTAAATAGATATTATACTTATTTTTTGTCTTTATATGAAAGGTATTCGTCTCTCCGCCCGAGGAGGCTTCTGTAGGTAATTCATTACTCGCCTTTGGAAAATGTTTTTGGTATAATAGCAGAGAAACGGTTATCCGTAGATTCCTGAATCACATCAGATCGCACCGGGTTTCAGAGCTGTGTGGGCCGGTGCTTCGGATTCCCGACAATCAGCAGAGGTAAACAGGTGCCGATACGCGGAAATGATTCTGTTCCCTACCTCACGCAGCAGATTATTCCCTATATCGGCAATAAGAGGAGGCTTCTGCCGCTCATCAAAAGAGCGATTCAGTGTGCAGATCCGAGCGGAGAGCGGGGGGGAAGGTTTTTGGATCTCTTCAGTGGGAGTGGAGTCGTCTCTCGTCTCGCGAAGTACCTCGGGTATGAGGTCTATGCGAACGACTGGGAATACTACTCCTACCTACTCATATATGCATACATCTGCATAGACAACAGTGAACTAAAAGAGATGTACGGACTGTGGGGAGGAATAGAGGGGATCCTCTCACATCTCAACGGTCTCCCTCACCCGGCACCTCAGAATCAGTACATATCCCGTTATTTTTGCCCGAAGGATGACATGAGGCCGGATTATCGTACCGAGAGACTGTTTTACACACGGCTAAACGGCCTGTTTATCGACAAGGTGAGAAACGAAATTGATAAGCTCTACCCGGAAAGGGAGAGTACGAAGAGCGAAAAGCTCCATAAGGAGAAGACTCTCCTTATCGCGCTTCTGCTCCACGGGGCCGCAACCCACACCAACACATCCGGAGTATTCAAGGCCTACCATAAGGGCTTCGGCGGTCTCTCTAGTGATGCACTCGGGAGAATAATGAAGCCCATCACCCTTGTTTATCCACAGCTTATTGATTCCGAGCTGAGAATGAGGGCCTACAAGGAGGATGCCAACATCATCGTAAAGGCGGGAACGTTTTCCGGCCGGCCGTTCGACATCGTGTACATCGACCCTCCCTATAATCAGCACCAGTACGGGAGCAACTATCACCTCCTCAATACCATCGCGCTGTGGGATACCATACCGCTGAACGAATCCCTGTCTCCGGGGGAACCGAGGCAGAACAGGGGAGGAATTCGAAAGGACTGGGTAAAGACGAGGTCCGACTACTGCTATAAGGATAAGGCTCTCAGGGCGTTCGAAGACCTCATAGAGAATATAAACGCAAAAAGCATACTGATAAGCTACTCTACTGAGGGTACGATTCCATTCGACCGAATGATTTCGATTTGTGCTGAGAGGGGAAAGGTTAATCTCGTTACCGATGAGTACGTGAAGTACAGGGGTGGGAGGCAGAGTTTGTACCATCTCAATAACAATGTTGAGTTTGTTATCATTGTGGACACGACCCGAAGGAGTGTGCGGCGTGACCTCCAGCGAATCGACGAGAGTATCCTCTACAGAAAGCTCCTTCTGCAGGCCAAAAAGTGCTACAGCAGAAAGAGATTCGAAGAGTATTTCAGGGTCGCTCCTGCAGCTCCGAGTATCGGTTTCAAGGAGGGAGGTACCGATGTCACGATAGGCACGAGGGGCCTCTACAGGATCGATGAGAGGAGCTTCGAATCCGTAGTGAACGCTCTTTCCGGGAAGGCAAAGAAAAAGCTTTTGGAGCTGCTTCTGTTATGTGAGTGCAGAGACATGGCAGAAGAGATCGATGAGACCATCAGGGTGCTCGATGAATGCGACGACTCTCTGCAGTTCATCACTGCTCTACCCACCGCCCTGAAGAAGATCTGCCACCGCAAGTACAGGGATCTCTTCTACGATTACCTCCGAAAGATAAAACAATTGAGAGAACGCCACCCCTCTCCCTACTCGAGGATAGAGGGAAAGATAGCGGAGATAGAGGACCTCGGTAGAAAGAGATTCAACGCCTAGAACCGGCCCCCCGCTATTTCTTTTTTCCTGCAAGCTCCTCCTGCATCTCGCTCTTAGCGTTGGGAAGCTCTGCGAGAGGGATCTGGATGTAGATGTTATCCGCTGTTCTCAGTGTCACCACCTTGCGGAGTATGTTGATCTCGGTGAGCATCACCTTCTTCCCGTCATACACGATCACGCTCCCTTCCTGCGGCAGCTGCCTCTTCACCTCACAGTACGCCTCGTGCTCGTAGGCGAGACAGCAGAGGAGCCTGCCGCACGCTCCGGAGATCTTCGAGGAGTTGAGGGTGAGATTCTGGTCCTTGGCCATCTTGATGGTGACGGGTTTGAGCTCGTTCTTTATCGTGTTGCAGCAGAAATCCCTGCCGCATATGCCGAACCCTTTTACTATCTTAGCCTCGTCGCGTGCTCCTATCTGCCGGAGCTCTATCCTTTTCTTGAACACGGATGCGAGATCTTTCACGAGCTCCCTGAAATCCACCCTCTCTTCCGCCGTAAAGTTGAAGATGATCTTGTTGTCGTCGAGAAAGTAGTGTACATTGACGAGCTTCATGTCGAGATTGTGCTTTTTTATTTTTTCGAGTGTGACCCAGAAGGCCTCTTCTTCGCGTTTCTCGTTTTCCTTGATCTTTGCGAGCTCCTGGTCGGTGCACACGCGGATGATCTTCCCGATCTCTACATCCTCCGGTAGGGAGAATGTTATACCGGAGATCGAAGCCACCTCCGGCCCGTTTTCAGTTTCGATAACTACAAGGTATCCTTTTTCGATCTCGAAGTCCGGTACCTTGAGAAAGCACGTTGTGCTGTTATAAAGAAGTTTGGCTACTACCACGCCGCTGTTATCAGCCATAGTCCTACCTCACTTGTATAGATCTATCAGTAATCCTCTGATTTCGTCGAGGGCTGATAAGAGATTGATATTATTGGCCTGCTGAGAGACCACGAGCTTCGTGAGAGCTTCGAGTTTTGTGTCGATTACCTTTGAGATTGTATATATTTTCTGCTTCCACTTGCCCCCCGTATGCTGCTCCACAGCGAACATACGGTCCGTTACGTACTTCAGAAACTTCCTGATCATCGATTTGTACAGTTTCAGATCCTGAAGGGTGGGATTTTTATAGAACCTCTCACCCTGTTGTGTGATCTCCTGTACGAGGTTTTCAAACTCGATATGGAGGTCCTCGGTCTCCGCGAGCTTCAGCTCGTCGTAGAATCTGCTCTGCAGCACGTTTACATGCTCGGAGATCTTTTTTTTATCCTTCTTCCTCTTTACTGCAAGGTTCTTTTTATCCCTTTCGGTCTTTTCAATCTCTATCATCTCCTATCCTCCTTTTTGTCTCCCTGTAGACAAGCTCACCTATATCCTCGATGCTTCTCTCCGGCTGGAGAACGACCCACTGCCTTTTGTGCCGTCTCGCGAGACTGAGATAGCTTTTCCTCACCCTCCTCTGGAGCTCTATTCCCTCGCGCTCTATCCTGTCACCGCCCTCGTAGTTGGAGGAGCGCCCTGTTGCCTTTTCCAGTCCGTCCTCGGGATGAACGTCGAGATAAAAAATGACGTTCGGCACGATGTCCTCTACGGCAAAAAGGTTGAGTCTTTGTAAAAGTGGAAGGGGGAGAAGCCTTCTCGCAAACCCCTGGTACACGAGTGTCGAGTAGAAGTATCGTGATGATACTACCACCTGTCCCTCATCCAGGGAGGGCTTTATGATCTTGTTCACGTGTTCAGCACGGTCCGCGAGGAATAAAAAGAGCTCAGTACGCTGAGATATCTGCTTTTCAGGGTCTAGAATGATATCCCGCAAGAGAGCCCCAACCTCTGTACCTCCGGGTTCCTCTGTAACGCAGCAGCGGTAACCTTCACCTTTGAGCCGGGATGAAAGAACCTCAGCCTGGGTCGATTTTCCGGAACCATCGGCTCCTTCGAACACAATAAAAAATCCGTTTCGCAATGGTTTGTCCCTGATTTTTCTAATGTGGGGGTTTTAGCGGGTAAAGAGTCTGTACTATAGTTCGATCTTGGCGATCACGCTTATCATCACGATCACGTGATCTTCGTCTTCTCAATCGGTCTTGTTTCCGCTTCAGGAATCCGGTGGTGTCGTTCGTGTGCAAGGGCCGCGTCATCTACAGCAGAGGGTTGCTTCTTTTCAAGTCGGCTTTTGCCGAGGTATTGCTCTTTTATCTTCTTTAATCTATCTTTATCCTCGATTATTTCACAGGTCCCATCAAAGACAACCCCCTCTTCGATGACGAGACGGGGAGTTATTATGGTACCGATAAGCTCCCCTGTGGATAAGAGAGTAATTCTCTCTGTCGCAATGACTTTACCCTTCACCCTCCCGCCTATCACGACAGTCCCTGCAACTACATCGCACTCCGCGATTCCGTTCTTACCCACTAAAACTTTCCCGTTGGTTCTCACCTTTCCGTAAAAGATACCGTCTATCCTCAGAAGTCCGTTGAGCTCGAATTCTCCACTGAGAGTTGTGCCCTCACCAATTATGCTGTTGACAAAAGCATCTTCGTGGGTATAGTTATAGTTTTCAGCCATGGTCTAAGATTTATCGAGAGAATAAACGTTCATTCAATTAATAAGTATATAATATAATAGATTTTATGAAAGAGACAAAAGGGAATAAGTTTCACGTATTAGAACTGGGTTGTCATGAATATCATCGGATCGACTGCCTTTGTTCCGATTCTGACCTCATAGTGGAGATGGAATCCTGTTGCCCGGCCTGTTCTCCCCAGAAAGGCGATGATCTCTCCCTTCTTTACCTTTTGTCCCTCGTATATTCGGAGGCTTGAACAGTGAGCATAGAGGGTCTGAAATCCGTAGTCGTGCTGGATCTGAACGGTCCTTCCGTAGCCGCCTTTCATACCGGCAAAGACTACGACACCATCAGCAGTAGCCCTTATCGGTGCCCCCGGCCACCAGCTTACGTCAACACCCTGATGCACCGCGAGCTTGCCTGTAAAAGGAGATCTTCTCATACCGAACGGGGAGGTGATGAAACCGCCTCCTATGATAGGCCAGTTGTTCGGTATATTCTGAATTATCTCTTCTCTTGCTACAAGAAATTTTTTGAAGTTTTCCAGGACCCTCTCACTGGCTATGATGTCGGCGTTGATTCTCTTTATCGTCTCGATCTCGTCCTCGTAGCTCGACTTGGACTTGAGGCCTATGATCTCGGAGAGGTTTTTTATCTCCGTTTCAGGGCCGCCCATGCCGAAGATGTTTTCGGATTGACTCGCACCGAGGAGTTTGATAATATCCTTTATGTTAGTCTTATAGTCGACGACGGCCTTGTCCAAGCTTGAGATCTCTTCTTCAAACATGCGTAGGGCGTTGGCATTTCCCTCCTGTGCACTGACGAGCTTATCCATCTCCTTTTTAGTGAGGGTGTATCGGGATGTGGATACAAAGAATGTGACGACAACGCCTGAAAGAATAACGACGAGGAAGAATATCGTGAAAAGCGATATCTGAAAGTTGAATATCTTCTTCTCGGAATGGGGAATAAGCATGACAGTGAGCTTGTCTTTCCCCTTTTGAACGAATCGCTTGTAAGAGTAAACGATCCATCGTTTTAGGAACATGAGGTGCGATTTCAGGTATGAGAAGAACCGCTTTTCTAATTTCTTATATTCAGACACCGATGGTACCCTCTCG
>Ga0307379_10010843_pt1 | contig 12033 bp, 6 predicted proteins | sample UN2MG_FD_202237 | JGI IMG/M metagenome (GOLD analysis project Ga0307379, IMG submission 202237) | Soil microbial communities from Risofladan, Vaasa, Finland - UN-2 | ecosystem: Environmental > Terrestrial > Soil > Coastal area > Acid sulfate soil | place: Finland: Risofladan, Vaasa | collected... | reverse complement strand
GCCAGTTCCGGCATTGAACGTGCGCTGCGTGAACGCAATGATGCCCTTGAGGCAGCAGACAAACTGAAGACCGGCTTCATGTCGAATGTGTCCTATGAACTGCGTACGCCGCTCAATTCCATTCTCGGGTTTTCCGACATGCTGTCAGCCGGTCTTGCAGGCAGGCTCGAACCGAAGCAGGCGGAATATGTCAGTGATATCCAGGTTTCATCAAAAGAACTCCTGAGCGTTATTGATGCCATTCTTGACCTGACAACCATTGACGCAGGTGCGATGGAATTACGCCTTGAAACCATCAAGGTAGAAGAGCTTTTGTCCAATGTGGCAAATGACTTTGCCCGGCGCATTGATGAGCGTGACCTGACGCTCAACATCGAGATTGCCGAGGACGTTGGCACCTTGCGCGCTGACGAAAGACGCCTGCACCAGACCATTGGCCATCTGTTGTCCAATGCTGTCGGATTTTCGCCGGTGGGGGCCACCTTGCGCATGGGTGCCAGACGAGACGGCAGCGACGTGCTGTTGTGGGTTGCAGACAATGGCCGCGGTATGGATGTGGAATTTCAGAAGAAGGCATTTGAGCGGTTTAACTCGCAACCGGCGGCTGGCGGCCATCGCGGGCCAGGTCTTGGGCTGGCGCTGGTCAAGAGTTTTGTCGAGTTGCATGGCGGCAGTGTGCGCCTGATGTCCAAGGTGCAGCAGGGGACGACGGTTATTTGCCGCCTACCTGATGCTGGTCCTCGCGATAAACTGCCGACACATCAGACGCCAACCGCCTCCCAGCATACTGCCACCTCCCAGACCCATGCAACCTCAGGGTCGCAATAGGCGATGACGGCCATGCAGAAGAACTCCGATGCGCAAGGCGTCACATATGCGCTTGCAGACGAAGCTGCCAGCCAGCGGTTTGCAGCAGGCCTTGCCATGCTGGTGCGCAAGGGTGATCTGATTTTGCTGAACGGCGATCTGGGCGCTGGCAAGACCACTGTTGCGCGCGCCATGATCCGGGCGCTGGCCGATGATCCGGCACTGGAGGTTCCAAGCCCGACCTTCACGTTGGTGCAGACTTATGATCTGCAGGACATGACGGTATCCCATATGGATTTCTACCGGATTGAAGACCCTTCAGAAATTGATGAACTGGGGCTTGATGAGGCGCTTGAAAATGGCGTGGTGCTGGTGGAATGGCCGGTTCGGGCGGCAGATATGTTGCCGCAGGGCGGGCTTCGCATCAGCCTCGCAGAAGAGGGGTCGGGGCGCGCTGCGACGCTTGTAGCCCTTGATGGAAGCTGGGTGGAACGGCTTGCTCGGATGCAGGTCATTGATGCGCTGCTTGCTGATGCCAGCTGGGACATGGCGGTTCGCCACCGCATGCCTGCCGATGCATCGACAAGGCGCTATGAGCGCTTGACCTCGGGGCCTGCCGGTGCTTGCGGGTTGCTCATGGACATGCCATCGCGAAGTGACGGTCCGCCCGTGCGCAATGGTTTGCCCTATAGCCGCATTGCACACCTGGCTGAAGATATCCGGTCCGTCGAGGCCATCAATTGCGGGTTGCTTGCTGAAGGATATTCCGCCCCGCAGATACACGCCATTGATACGGATGCAGGATTGGCGCTGATTGAGGATTTCGGGGCATTAAGTTTCAACGCCTTGATCCGGCAGCGTGAGGACATTGCCCCGTGCCTGAATGCGGCTGTGCTGATGCTGGCCGGAATGGCTGACCGCAGCTGGCCAAGGCAGGTGGAGCTGTCTCCCGGCAGCAGCTACAGTTTGCAGTCCTACGATCTGGAGGCATTGCTGATTGAAGCGCAGCTTTGCATTGACTGGTACTGGCCGCATGTGCGCCGGGATGCACTTTCGGGCGAGGCACGTGCCGGGTTCATTCAGGCATGGCGCGATGTGCTGCCAAAGGTTGTGACGGACAGCCCGGTCTGGGTGCTGCGTGACTTTCATGTCGACAACCTGTTCTGGCTGCCGGAACGCGAAGGCGACAGACAGATAGGTCTTATCGATACGCAGGACTGCGTGCTTGGCCATCCGGCCTACGATCTTGCATCGTTGTTGCAGGACGTGCGCGTCACCATTCCCAATGATGTGGCGCAGGACTATTTTGATGTTTATGTCACTGCCCGCGAAATGGAACAGCCGGATTTTGATGCTGGTGAATTTGCTGCTGCCTATGCCATTCTGGGCGCGCAACGCGCAACAAAGATCCTCGGCATTTTTGCAAGGCTGAATGTGGGTGATGGAAAGCCCGGGTATCTGAAACATCTACCGCGCACCAGCGATGTACTGGAGCACAACCTCAAACATCCCGCACTTGCTGGTGTCAGCAAGTGGTTCGATGAACATCTGCCGCGCAAGCTGCGCGATGGGGCAGGTTCATGATCGCGACACACGCCATGATGCTTGCTGCCGGGCTTGGAACCAGGATGCGCCCGCTGACGCTGGAGCGGCCAAAGCCGCTGATCGAGGTGGGCGGAAGGTCGCTCATTGACCGCGGTGCGGATGCATTGCAAACATCGGGCGTGGGCGAACTTGTGGTCAACAAACACTACCTGCCCGATCAGATTGAAGCCTGGGCGAAGCGGCGAACCGACCTCAACATCAAGGTACAGGACGAGACCGGCCTGTTGCTGGATACCGGTGGCGGGATATGCAGGGCGTTGCCGCATCTGGGTGAACAACCGTTCCTCGTACTCAACTCGGACTCATTCTGGCTGGATGCAAATGTGCCCGCCATCCAGCGCATGAAGGCGATGTGGGACGATGTCCGCATGGATTGCCTGCTGCTGCTGGCGAACAAGGCACGCTCGACCGGATTTGGCGGACCCGGCGATTTTGACATGGACTCAGAGGGCCGGTTGAAAAGGCGCAGCGAAGAGACGTCGATGCTTGTCTATGCCGGTGCCTATCTGGTGCATCCGCGGCTGTTTGAAGGTTCGCCTGTAGGGCCGTTTTCCATGAACCTTTTGTGGAACAGGGCAATAGGGCAAGGCAGGTTGTTTGGCATGGAGCATGATCACTGGTGGCTGCATGTGGGAACACCTGACGCGATTGCCGAAGCGGAGGCAACGCTCAAAAGGCTGGAGGTTAAATGACCAAGGCACGCAGCGCCCGGATTTATACAATCCCTGCCGGGGTTGCGTTTTTGCCCGCGCTGGTCAGGGCCATTCTCGAAGGCCGGCTTTTTCCCGGCAAGCTGGGTGCCCCTGACCCGCTTGAATTGAGCAGGTGGACTATTCTGCTGCCGACCAGACGTGCTGTGCGGGCATGCCGCGAGGCCTTCATCGAACTTGATCCAGGCGCGGCACGGTTGCTGCCTGTCATTCGCGCGCTGGGCGATGTGGATGAAGATGAACTGCATATTACCGATGCTTATGGCGCAGGTGCCGCCGCTGAACTGGACCTGAAGCCTGCTGCAACCCAGCCGCAACGGCAGTTTCTGCTGACCCGGCTGGTGCAGGACTGGGCCGGGCAGAACCCGGCTGGGCGCGCTGGCCATGCAATCAATCAGAGCGTGTCTCATGCCCTGCACATGGCAACATCACTGATGCAGCTCATCGACAGTCTCGATACTGCCGAAATTGATCTGGGCGAATTGCCGAAGCGTCTGGCAGATGATCCGGACATGCCGATGCACCGCACTGAGGCTTTGGATTTTCTTGCATATATTGCACAAGCCTACCCTCAGGCCATGGATGATGCAGGCCTCGTTGGCCCGCAGGCCAGACGGTCCGCACTCTTGCGGGCCGAGAGTGAAAGGCTTGCTGTTTCAGGCTCGCCCGGACCGATAGTGGCAGCAGGCTCGACAGGCTCGGTTCCGGCCACCGCAACGTTGTTGCGCACCATTGCATCCCTGCCGGAAGGGGCCGTGGTGCTGCCCGGTCTGGATACGGGGCTTGATGACCCCAGTTGGGATGAAATTGGCGACCAGCACCCGCAATACGGCATGAAGGAATTTCTTGCAGCCGCAGATGTTGAACGCGCCGACGTTGAAGATCTGCCCGGCCTTCATGCCAGCGGTATTGCAAAGGCACGTTCGGTACTTGCCTCGGAGACCATGCGGCCAAGCGAGTCCACGCATTTGTGGCGCGATATAGCTAAAAGGAAAGATCAGTTTCAACTGGCATGTGAAGGCATAATCGAAATTGTCTGTCCCGAACTGCGCGAACAGGCTTTGACCATTGCGCTGCTCATGCGCAAGGCGCTTGACGAAAACCGTGACTGCTCGCTCGTTACGCCCGACAGACGGCTGGCGCGGCGTGTATCTTCAGAGCTGGAGCGGTGGAACATCCATGTGGACGACAGTGCGGGTGAAGTGCTGTCGGAACTGGCGCCTGGTATCTTCTTCCGGCTGGTCGCTGAAGTCTGCAGACCTGATGCCCGCGCAAACGACATGGTTGCCCTGCTGGGCCATGCTCTGATGTCGCCACAGCTGGTCCGCGACGCTGTAGACATCGAGACGCGCCAGCTTGCACGGATGCTGGAGGTTGCCCTGTTCCGTCAGGTGCATGGCGGCCATCAGCTTGAGGGACTGGGCGAACGAATTGCACTGGCGAGAAAAAAGCCTGCTGATGTCTTTGCCCATCCTGTCGTAAAGCGCATGCAGGATGCTGACTGGGACGCGCTGGCAGTATTTGCAAAAAGTTTTGAAACCGCTTTGAAGCCGCTGGGTGATATCGCCGGGACTGATGGCCGGGTGCCGCTTGCCAGCCTGCTGACGACGCATGTGCAGGTGGCGGAAGCGCTGTGTGCAGGTGCTGGCGGGGTGTCCGACAATTTGTGGCTGGGCGAGGCTGGTGCCGCCTTGTCCGACATGTTGCGCCAGGTGCTGGAAAATGCGGCCTCCGGGCCTGCCATGCCGTTTGCAGACTATTGTACGTTCATTAATGAAACCTTGCGTACCGTGTCTGTCAGGCGGCGCTACCTGCTGCATCCGAAACTCAGGATACTGGGTCTGCTTGAAGCCCGGCTGGTGCAAAGCGAATTGGTTATCCTTGGCGGACTGAACGAGGGCAAGTGGCCCGGTGAAATGGACCCTGGCCCCTGGCTGTCGCGACCGCAATACAAGATAGCCGGGCTTGCAATGCCGGAGCGCAGGCTTGGACTGGCCGCGCATGACTTTGTGCAGGGGCTGGGAGCTGAACAGGTGGTGCTGACATGGGCGCGCAAGGTGGGTGGCACACCGTCGGTGGCCTCGCGCTGGCTTTTGCGGCTGAAGGCAGTGCTTGAGGCGACCGGACTGAAAGATGCTCTTGAGCCTCACAAGGACCAGCCATGGACCGGCTGGGCGCTTGGTCTGGACTGGCACAAGGATATGCCTGATTCTGAAAAACCCGCTGCCGGTCTGCGGCCTGTCCCTGCACCTCCCGCCTCGGCCCGGCCAGGCAGCTATTCGGTGTCGCGCATAGAACGGCTGATGAGCGATCCATACTGGGTTTTTGCGAATGCAGTGCTGAGGCTGAAGCCACTTGATCCGCTGGATCAGGAGGCAGGAGCAGCAGAGCGCGGACAACTGGTGCATGCCGTGGTGGAGAAGTTTACAAAGGACCACCCCGACACCATGCCGCAGAATGCGGGTGAACTGATGAAGGATATCGCTGTTGCGCTGGTAGGTGACTATGCCACGGAACCTGCCTTGCGGGCGTTGTGGCTGCCTCAGGTTTTCCGCATGATCGACTGGTTCTGCGAGGTGGAACAAGCGCTGCGGCAGGACGTTGTAAGACAGTATACCGAGCTGCAGGGCGAACATGGCTTCAAGCTTGCTGACCGCGATATTACCGTCACCGCGCGCGCTGACCGGATGGACGAGTTTGCCACCGGCGAGCTGCGCATTGTCGATTACAAGACCGGCGAAGGCAAGCTGATGTCGCACACCACCAAAGGGTATAAACCACAGCTTTTTCTGGAAGCCTGGATCGCCCAGCAGGGTGGATTTGGCGTGCTTTCCAAAGCATCTGCCAGAGAGCTTATGTACATCAGGTTGTCCGGCGGCGAACCGGCTGGTGAGATCAATACTGGCCCATCGGGCAAGAAGGCAATTGTTGTTGAAGATGAAGTTGAGGTGGCGGCCGATGGTGTGAAGCAACTGATAGCGGCCTACCTTGACGGGCAGCAGGCCTATCCGGCAAAGCCCGGCCAGGAAACGTGGGATCGCAAGGGCGATTATGATCATCTGTCGCGCTGGCGCGAATGGGCCATGGGCAGTGAAGCCAATTCGAAAGAAGGTGAAGGCGAATGAGCCCATCACCTGAGATCACCGCAGCCGCCAGCCTGCAGGATGATGCATCACAACCCGATGTGTCAGCCTTTGTGCAGGCCAACGCCGGTGCCGGCAAGACGCATGTGCTCGTTGCCCGGGTAATCAGGCTGTTGCTGCAAGGTGTGCGTCCCCAGCGCATTTTGTGTCTGACATATACGCGCGCGGCCGCAGCAGAAATGTCAGAACGGTTGTTCGGCAAGCTGTCGGGATGGATTGCGCTGAGCGACGACGGTTTGATCGATGAGATTCACAAGGATGCGGGCAGCTTCGAGAGTAAGGAAATTGACCTGGCGCTGGCGCGGCGTCTGTTTACCAGCGCACTGGAAACACCAGGCGGGCTGAAGGTGCAGACCATCCATGCCTTCTGTGAGCGGCTCCTGCAACGCTTTCCCATTGAGGCAGGCGTGGTGCCGGGTTTCAAGGTGATATCCGAACAGGACAGCCGCGATTTCATGGGCGTGGCACGAGCCCATGTTCTGACGCGGGAGGATGACAAGACACGTCAGGCTGTTTCGGTTGTGGTGCGTTTTGCCAATGAACAATCGCTGGTCGCACTGTTGAAGGAGTTGAAGACAAAGGCGCATCAACTGCTGGTGCGCTATGGCACGGACAATACGTTCTCACAGCTGCAGGACCATCTGGGTCAGGTGCTTGGTCTGAGTGCGAATGAGACCCCTGAGTACCTTCTTGCTGCGTTTGAAAAAACCATCGCGCATCTTGATCTTGCACGAGTGCTTGCCGCCTTGCGCCTGAGTGATAAGGACACTGATGTTCGGCAGGCGACAACGCTGAGTACGATGTTAAGTTCAAGTGATAGTCAATCAAGGCTGGCCTCTGCATCCCGGCTGTCAGTCACAGGCAAGGGGGAGCCCAAGAAGGATGCCTCCCTGATGACAAAGGTTGTCAGCGACCAGGATCCTGGGACTCGTGAAATCCTGATGGAACTGCGCGATTTGACAGTTCCCCTGAATGACAAATTCATCAGGGCAACAATGGCAACATGCACTAAAGCGCTTGTGCACATTGGGCTGGAGACGATCAAGACCTACAGCGCCTTGAAGCTCAACCAGTCGGCCTATGACTTCGAAGACCTGATCCACCAGACGGTCGACCTGTTGCGCAACAATGCCGATGCGGCGTGGGTTCTGTACAAGCTGGATGGCGGGCTTGACCATATCCTGATTGACGAGGCGCAGGACACCAGCCCCGAGCAGTGGGACATCATCAATGCGTTGACGGACGAGTTCTTCTCTGGTGAAGGCGCGCGCCCGGACATGAGCCGGACCATGTTTGCCGTAGGTGACCGCAAGCAGTCGATCTATTCGTTTCAGGGGGCTGATCCGAAAAAGTTTGACGAACAGGCGCAAGGCTACAAGGCACAGGTCGAGAACGCCGAACTGGAATTCCGTGAGGTGCAGCTGAACCACTCTTTCCGCTCCAGCGAGCTGGTTCTGGCGGCAGTTGACCGGGTGTTCAAGCGCGAAGACGCAAGCAAGGGTGTGACGTCTGATGTGCAAACGAAGGTCAGCCATTTGCCTACACGCATTGGCGAAAAGGGCCTGATCGAAATATGGAATCTGGAGTATGGCAGCCCGGACGAGGCGGTTGATCACTGGTCGCCTAAAACGGTTGTGCTGCAGGACCCGCCTCATCTGACCATGGCGCGGCGCATTGCAACGACGATCAAACGGTGGACACAACAAGAGCCGCTAGAAATGCTGGATAATGATCACAAGGTTCAGTCTGGTGACATTTTGATACTGGTGCGCGAGCGCTCCTATCTGATGGCGGCAATCGTGCGCGCCTTGAAGGAAGCGGGTGTGCCGGTGGCTGGTGCAGACCGGTTGAAACTGCTTGATCATATCGCCGTGCAGGACCTGATGGCACTGGCGCAAGCCTGCATACTGCCGGACGATGACCTGAATTTTGCCGGAGTGCTGAAAAGCCCACTGCTGACCTATGATGATGGGGTCACGCGGTTTGACGATGATGACCTGTTTGGGCTGGCTTACAAGCGGGTGGGCAATTTGTGGCAACGCCTGAACGAGGCAGCGGCCACAGGCAAGCCTTATGAAAAGGCCGGTGCAAAGCTTGCGTGCTGGCGCAATCTGGCAACCCGCTCTGGTGTTTATGAGTTTTATGCAATGGTCCTGTCACGCGATGGCGGCAGAAAGGCAATGCTGGGTGGGCTGGGGCCAGAGGCGGCTGATCCCATCGATGCTTTCCTGCAGCTATGCCTCGACTATGAGCAGCAGCACACACCATCGCTGGCCGGGTTTCTGGCGTGGCTGGAAGCAACCGAGGCCGACATCAAGCGCGACATGGACATGTCGGGTGGTGAGGTGCGGGTCATGACGGTGCACGGGGCAAAAGGCCTTGAGGCACCGATCGTGTTTTTGCCGGACACCTGCTCTGTGCCGACCATGCGCAAGGTGGACAAGGTGCAGTTTACTGACACTGACGTTCCACTGTGGACGCTCAAGGCTGGTTTTTCCACATCGCTGACAGATGATCTCAAGGCTGGCGCGCATGAGAACACGATGGAGGAATACAACCGCCTGCTCTATGTGGCGATGACGCGGGCGCGCTACAGGCTTTACGTATGCGGGTTCTTGAAGGGCGAGGAAGGAAAAACCGAGCCGGACGAAAGCTGGTATGCGATGATGCTCGGTGCATTGACCGAAGGCGATGTACCGCTGCTCAGCCAGGAGATTGACGACGAGGGCCGCACGTTGTGGCGCGCAGGAGAGCCGAAGGTGGCCAGGGTCAAGGAAGGCAGTGGTGCCAAACCGGTTGTAGCAGTGGCGCCGCCTGAATGGACACGCCAGATAGCTGCCCCGCTGGCCCGGCCGCAACGCTGGCTGGTGCCGTCAAGGATGGATGTGGCGGGAGAGGCCGACGATGGCTGGAGCAACGAGGTTGCCCTGTCGCCGCTGACGGCCAGAACCAACACATTATTCAGGCGGGGAACGCTTGTGCACCGGCTGTTGCAGACATTGCCGGATTTGCCCGCCAATGAGCGCGAGGCGGCTGCGCGGCGGTATCTGCTGGCCAATGGTGAGGATAAACCGCGCACCGAGGCAACCATTGCAGAGATCATGGTGCTGTTTTCGGACGAACGGTTCGCATCGGTGTTTTCGCCAGCCGGGCGGGCTGAAGTATCAATTGCTGCAATGATAGACCTTCCCGATCAACAGCAGTTTGGCCTGACAGGACAAATTGACCGGTTGCTGGTGGATCGCGAAAGGGTGCTGGTGGTGGACTTCAAGACCAACAGGCCGCCGCCTTCGGAACTGGACGGCGTACCTGAAATTTATCTGCGTCAGCTTGCAGCCTATAAACGCGCGCTGGAGAAAGTCTACCCCGGCAGGCAGGTGGAGTGTGCCTTGTTATGGACCGATGCACCGTCGTTGATGCCTGTTCCAGCCGATATGCTGGACAAGGCATGGGCAGCCGCGTTCAGTGCACCTGTGTGAACATTGCCGTGAAGTCTCTTGACCGGAGCAGGGTCAATACCTACCTATTGCATCAGTCGATTCACTGTTCCAGAAAGGTTTTCACCATGGCCACCAACCCGGTTACTGACGCTACATTTGAAAATGATGTCATCAAGTCCGACAAACCCGTTGTGGTGGATTTCTGGGCCGAATGGTGCGGTCCGTGCAAGATGATCGGCCCGTCGCTTGAAGAACTTGCCGAAGAGTTCGGCAGCGATGTGAAGATCGTCAAGATCAACATTGACGACAATCCTTCCACTCCGTCCAAGTATGGAGTGCGTGGCATTCCGACCCTGATGGTGTTCAAGGGTGGCCAGGTTGCCGCGACGCAGGTTGGCGCCAATCCGAAAGGCAAGATTGCCGAGTGGATTAAATCGTCGATCTGACTTTCGCAAAAGTCGTATTTGAAGGGCAGCGTCTTGATGGCGCTGCCTTTTTATCGTCTGGCCGTGCCTGACACCTTGCTTGGTATTTCGCCGCGGTGCAAAGCCAGCACATTGCCTGCCAGATACAATGAGCCACCAATGACAATGCGGACGGGGACATCACCACTGGTGATTTCACCAGCTGCCCTAAGCGCATGTTCAATGCTGTCATAGGGGCGCGCATCCAGACCCGCGGCATTGGCTAGACGGGCCAGCTGCACCGCAGGAATGGTGTTTTCCTCGCCTGGGATGTCGATTGCCATGACTTTCTGGATCAGCCCGGCAAACGGCTTCAGGTACCCCTCGGCGCGCTTTGTGTTCAGCATCCCCGTTACCAGCACAAGCGGGCGCGGGGCGCGTTCATCCAGGTCAGCCAGGCTGGCTGCAACGGCGCGTCCTGCAGACGGGTTGTGGCCGCCATCCAGCCATATTTCAGTGCCTTCAGGAACAAGCGTATGAAGATGGCCAGGCTCAAGACGTTCCATCCGGGCGGACCACTTCACCGACGTGAGACCCTGTGCAATATGCGCCTGTGTAATGCGCTCATCAGCGAGCGTGCGAATGGCAGCGATGGCAAGTCCGGCATTGTCGATCTGGAAGCGGCCCGGTAGCGCCGGCAGGTCAAGGTCAAGCAGTTCATCCTCGTCCTGATAAACCAGCCGTCCATATTGCTCAAAGCACTGAAAGTCCTGATTGGCGAACTTCATGCTTGCGCCGAGTTTTTCACCTGTCTGTTCAATGGCTTCACGCGCTTCATCATGCTGTATGCCGATGCAGGCCAGGCAATTTCTTTTGAGGATACCGGCTTTTTCCTGGGCAATCTTGGCAAGCGTGTCACCCAGGTACTGTTCGTGGTCCATGTCCACAGGGGTGATGACGCTGACAGCAGGAGTGGAAATGATGTTGGTGGCATCCAGCCTGCCACCAAGCCCGACTTCCAGCAGGACATAGTCAGCCGGATTTCTGGCAAAGGCCAGCATTGCAGCAGCGGTGGTGATCTCGAAGAAGGTGATCGGTTCACCCTCGTTCGCAACCTCGCATTCCTCCAGAAGATCAACCAGCATGGCTTCGGGGATCAACTCTCCGCCACCGGGCTTGCCCAAACGGATGCGCTCGTGAAACCTGACCAGATGCGGCGAGGTGTAGGCATGGGTTGCAAGCCCCGCGGCCTCGATCATGGCGCGCATGTTGGCCAGGGTTGAGCCCTTGCCATTGGTTCCGGCAATGTGGACTACGGGTGCAAGGCGTGATTGCGGATTACCCAGTGCATCCAGCAGCCGCCACATGCGGTCAAGCGACAGGTCGATGATTTTCGGATGCAGCTCCAGCAGCCGCATCAGTATCGCATCACTCACTGCCATGTGGTGTCAGGCCTCGGCCTTGTCAGGCATTGCCTCTGCAACCTTGGGTGTCTCGGGCTTTTTACGTGGCGCAGCGGCAGGCTGCTTCATCAGCATGTGCAGCACATTGGACAGCGTGTCACGCAGCTCATGGCGGTGCACGACCATGTCGATCATGCCATGGTCGAGCAGGTACTCCGAGCGCTGGAACCCGTCCGGCAGTTTTTCGCGAATGGTCTGTTCGATGACGCGTGGGCCTGCAAAGCCTATGAGCGCGCCGGGTTCGGCAATCTGGATGTCGCCAAGCATGGCGTAGGAAGCTGTTACACCACCGGTGGTGGGGTGGGTCAGTACAACGATATAGGGGCAACCTGCTTCGCGCAGCCGTTGCACACCGATGGTGGTGCGCGGCAGCTGCATGAGCGACAGAATGCCCTCCTGCATACGTGCGCCACCCGATGCGGCATAAAGAATCAGCGGCAGCTTGTTGTCAGCTGCCTCGA
>Ga0307379_10010842_pt1 | contig 12033 bp, 11 predicted proteins | sample UN2MG_FD_202237 | JGI IMG/M metagenome (GOLD analysis project Ga0307379, IMG submission 202237) | Soil microbial communities from Risofladan, Vaasa, Finland - UN-2 | ecosystem: Environmental > Terrestrial > Soil > Coastal area > Acid sulfate soil | place: Finland: Risofladan, Vaasa | collected... | reverse complement strand
CCTGATCGTGGACATCGACCAGACCGTCTCCGACACCAAGAAACGCTACCTGCTCGGCGATGGTGTCGATCGGTCGAAGCCGCTTCCCGGCGCGGTCCAGGTGTTGGGCGAGTTGGCCGACCGATTCCACGTCGTCTACCTGACGGCCCGGCCTCGGGAAATGGCCGTCAAGACCCTCCGCTGGTTGAACGATCAGGGCTTCCCTCGCGGCCCGGTCCTGTGTTGGGACATCGACGAGTACGAGTTTTCGGCTACCGAGTACAAGAAGGACCGCCTGGACGACCTCGAAGACCGCCTCGATCACGTCAACCTCGGCGTCGGCAATGCCGAGAGCGATCACACCGCCTATCGCAAGCGCAAGCTGTTCACCATTCTGGTCGATCCCCACGAGCCGCCGGCCCGGATCGAGCGCGGCGTCCGTCTGCCCGACTGGGCCGCCGTCCGCCGCCTGTTCGCGACCAACCCGCACCTGTACGATCGCGACCTGTCGTACAAGACCGTCGTGCGTTGGCCGTAGCAATACGTGGTCATTGCCTCGGGTTGGAAGCGACGGACTGCGGCGCACCGCAACCGGCCCACTTCTGCCCGGCAGTCATCGCGCTCGCCGCGTGATTACGACATGGCCCGTTCGACGTGCTCGCAGATCAGGTGGTAGGCCAGTTCGTGGGCTTCCTGAACGCGGTCGGACGAGGTGTGCTCGACGCGGAGGCACAGGTCGCAATAGTCGGCCAGCTCGCCCCCGGACCGGCCGGTGAAACCGATCAGCGTCGCCCCGATCTCCTTGACCATCCGCACGGCCTTCATCACGTTGGGCGACGTGCCCGAGACGCTGAGCACCCAGGCCAGATCCGCCGGCTGGAGCAGGCCTTCCACCTGTCGGGCGAAGAACTGTTCGGCCCCCAGGTCGTTGCCCACCGCGGTCAGGATCGAGGTGTTCGCGGTCAACGCGACGGCCGGCAGGGCACGACGGTTCAGCTTGAACCGCCCCAGCAGCTCGGCCGCGATATGCTGAGCGTCGGCGGCGCTGCCGCCGTTGCCGAACACGTATACCCGTCCGCCGGCCCGGAAGGTGGAGACGATGGTCTCGACCATCCGCTCCAGCAGCGGCATCTGGGCGCGGAGGGCGTCGATCACCCGCAGGTGGTCATCTGCGGCGGCCAGCATGTCGTCGGATATGGCACTCACGCTGCAACCTCCCGGTGATCGAGGCCGGTTCCGCCCGGCAGAGCCACGGTCAACCCTCGGCCCGTTTGATCCGCTCGATGATATCGGTCGTGCTGTGGCCTTCGACCAGCGGCAGCAGGACCACCTTGCCGCCTTCACGCTCGACGAACTCGCCACCGACCACGCCCTTGTCGGCCCAGTCCTGCCCCTTGACCAGCACGTCGGGCCGTATCCGACGGATGAGCTGTTCGGGCGTCGGCTCGTCGAAGAGCACCACGTAGTCCACGCACTCCAAGGCCCCGAGCACCGCGCCCCGGGCGTCTTGGCTGTTGATCGGTCGGCCGGCGCCTTTGCTCAACGACCTGACCGACGCGTCGCTGTTCAGCCCGACCACCAGCAGCGACCCCTCCTGCCGGCAGCGGGCCAGCAAGTCCACGTGCCCGGCGTGCAGGATGTCGAAGCAGCCGTTGGTGAACACCACCGTCTCGCCGCGGTCGCGCCGCAGGGCCAATTCCGCCACGAGCTCGTCCGCGCCGCGGAGCTTGCCGGCCTGGCGGTTCCCCTCCAGGCGCAGCTCGGCCAGCACTTCGTCGGTGGTGATGGGCACGCAGCCGAACTTCTCGACCTCCAGCCCGCCCGCAATGTTGGCCAGTCGGACCGCGTCCAACAGCTCGCCGTCCGCCGCCACCGCGGCGGCCAGCATGGCCAGCACCGCGTCGCCGGCCCCCGTGTTGTCGTACACGCTTCGCGGTCGGGTGGGCACGTGTGTCCAGTTGTCCGTCCCGCGGACCAGAACGGCGCCCTCGCGATCCAGGGTGACGACGACCGCCTCCGCCCCGACCGACTTCAGCAGCCCGGCGGCACGCCGGGCGATCTCTTCCGGCGTCCCGTTTCCCTGCGGAGGTCGGCCGGTGGCCAGCAACAGCTCCCCCCGGTTCGGTGTCAGAATCGTGGCACCCCGGTAGCGGCTGTAGTCCGTCAGCCGAGCCGGGTCCACCAGGATCGGCTTGGCCTGCCGCTTGGCCTCGGCCCGAAGCGAGGCGACCAGGCCGACGGAGACCACGCCCTTGTCGTAGTCCTCGATGCACACCGCGTCCACGTCGGCCACCGCATGCCAGGCGCGCTCGGCCAGTCGCTCGGCCTCCGCGGCTTCCAGCGGGGCGGTCGATTCGTCGTCCAGACGCAGAAGCTGCTGACGGTGACGGTGCTGGGCCAGACCCACCAGGCGTGTCTTTGTCGTCGTGGGTCGCGAGCCGCTGCGCACCACGCCGGTGCGGTCCACGCCCAGCTCGCTCAGCAGGCTATCCAGCTCCCGGGCCGCCTCGTCGTCTCCGGTGACGCCACAGCAAACGACCTCGACACCCAGGGCCCGGAGACAGGCGGCCACGTTCGCGCTGCCCCCGACCCGGTCGAACCGCTCCATGGCCCGCAACACCGGGACCGGGGCCTCGGGGCTGATCCGTTCCGCGTCGCCGTAGATGTACCGGTCGAGTATGAGGTCGCCGACCAGCAGCACCCGACGGCCGGCAAACGATCGCACCAGGCTGGTCAAACCGTCGATCATGTGGTTCCCGTCGCAGGAGACGAACGCCGGAAGCGGGGCATGCTATGGGGCGGGCCGGGCGACTGTCAATGCGACTACACCGTTGCAGCCGACGCGCCGAACCGAGGGCCACTGCGCAATCCAGGCGCGGTTGCGCCTGGTTCCGAGACCGAAACGCGGATTACTACGTCACAGGATGCCCGCGCCGAACTCGTCCTCGGTCACGGGTTTGGCCGGCGGGCTCGCGGGCTCCTGTTCGGGTCTCGATGGCGGCTCGCGTTCGTCCGCTGGGGCGGGCGCCTCGGGTTCGCTGACCGTCACTTCTTCCTGCTCGCTGACGGTCGCTTCTTCGCGCTCACTGACGGTCGCTTTTTCGTGCTTGCCGGTGGCCCCGTCGGACTTGAGTTCCCGGATCAGCTCTTCGTACGGACTGGCGTCCTCCTGGTCAACGTCCTCGTCCAGGTCGTCGTAACGGCTGCCCTGGTAGCCGGGCTGGCGGGAGCGCTCCAGCTCCGCCTCGAACTCCTCAATCACTCGCGACTGGAGGTAGGCCCGGCATTCGGCGTTGATCGGGTGGGCGATGTCCGCATGCAGCTTGTTGCGCCCCTGCGAGCGCCCCCCCGCCCAGCCCTCGGGGAACTTCTTGCCACACTCGTTGCAATAGTGGGCTCGCAGATGGTTCTTGGCATGACAGGCCGGGCACCGACCCGCCAGCTTGCGGGAAGGCATGGCCACGAACAGACCGTTCGTGCCGTCGATGATTTTCAAGTCCCGGATCACGAAGTTGCCGCCGATGGTGATGCTGCAGTAAGCCTTGAGGCGATCCTTCGAGTTGCCGATCAGTTTCACTCGAACCTCGGAAATATCTACCATGGTTGCCTCCTCAACGTCAGTCGTCACGCTGCCCATCGTTTGGGTTCGCCACTGCTGCGTCACCGGCGCCGACCGATGTGCAATGCAGCCCTGCACTACGCAGCTCTGCGACAGCCTCGTCGGCTGCCTGATGCTTGTCGAAGAGCGCAAACAGCGTGGAACCGGCACCGCTGACGCGAACAGGCAGGCCCATGTCCCGCACGCGAACGTACAATCGCTCGGTCGTCGGGCTCACCCGAAACACCGCGGGCTGCAGGTCGTTGACGGCCAGTTCCATGATCGCCGCTGCGCTGCTTGTCTCGATCATCCGCTCGATCTCATCGCCGCGGCCGGGTTGCGAGTCCTCAGGCTTCCACGCCCGGTACACCTCGGCCGTGAAAACGGGCACGTCGCCGAAGACGAGCACCACCCAGCCCGACCAGCTCATTCGAACCGGCCGCGTCTTCTCGCCGCGTCCCCACATGACCGCTGTTGGGAGCGAGAAGAACAGGGGCACGTCAGACCCGATGTCGGCTGCCCAGGCGGCCAGTTTGTCCTGGCCGACGTCGCTCTGCCACATTCGGTTCAGGGCCTGGAGAGTGGCGGCCGCGTCGCTGCTGCCGCCGCCCAGGCCGGCGCCGATGCCGATGCCCTTGATGAGGTCGATCCGGGCACCGCGGTCCGTGCCGGTTCGCTCGGCCAGGAGTCGCGCCGCCCGGACGATCAGGTTCTTTTCATCACACGGAAGGGAGGGGTCGCTACAGGTCAGTTCCAGGGACCCCGACGGGGCCGCCGAGAACCGCAGTTCATCGAACAACCCCACGGCCACAGCCAGCGAGCGGAGATCGTGGTACCCATCGGAGCGCGGGCCCTTGACCTCCAAACGCAGGTTTACCTTGGCCGGCGCCAGAGCGTGCATCGCTGGCGGGTCAGCCAATCCGGCGCCCGGGGATAGCATTGCGTCCGTCACCCGTTGAATCGTCTCGTTTCCGTCTGCAATGCCAGTAGCAACCGCGTGATACGCCGTGTATTTCGAGGGACGCGTGCTATCCGGCCCGGCCGGCCGACGCCGCCTGCGATGACAGCACGACGCGAGGCCCGCCACGGGCCCACACTCCACTGTACGTGGGCAAACGACCCGTGCAAAGCATGATAGGACCATGCGCCGGGGTGTCAAACTGGCGCGGCTTGGCGGCCCGGCAATCCTATTCCTTGAACGCGCTCTCACCGTCGGGTGGCTGGCCGCTGGGGGTGTTGCTCGCAGGCCACGTCCCTTGGCGGTGGCTAAGCCCTTGTCAAACCAGCGCTTGGGCGCGATGGGGGCGAATCGCGTTCTTCCGGACGCGGCCCGGCGGCATCCTGCGGTGTAGACCGCAGATTCGTAACAGACGCACCGCAATTCTAACTCGTTTTATTTCAGCAGCTTAGGGCGATGTTGCCGCACCGGGCCCCGCGGCGCGCTGGCTGTTGCCTGCGCAGACGGCCGGGGACCCTTCCGGTTCCCCTGGCCGGACGGAGGAGGGAATCATGGAGCCAATTCAGCCGGTGGACGCCAGCGTATCGGGAATCCATCAGACACCAGCCAGCAACAACGCCCGACCCAGTTCCAAGGCGGGGGCGGTTTCCGCGGGAGCGACTAACACGGCGACGTCAGTTGCCACCATCAGCTCTACGAGCGCCACGTCCATCTACTCGCAGGTGGACACGATGCTGGCTGCGGTTGGCGGCGGCGTGCAAGACAATCAACTGCTGCGGATGATTATCGGGTTGCTGATTCTGCAGGTCCTGATGGGTGTCGATGGCGGGAACCAGCAGGCCGGCGGGGCGGCCATGTTGGATTCGCTGGGGCTGGCAGGCGGCAACCGTGATGCCGGCGTCGCCGGCCTGCGCTCTGCCACCAACATTGTCCAGATCGAGCAACAGTCGGCCACCTTGCTGACCAGCCAGGCGGTCTTGGCTCCGACCGCGACCGACGGGGACCCGGACAACCCCGGCTCGCAGGTGGATCTGGAGGCCTGATCCCGCCCTGCGGTGATCGACCCGCCCGGACGCCTGCGTGCGGGCCGTGCCTGCTCTCGACCGATCTAATCCGATCTGCGGCTTGACGATTCCGGCCTGACTCCCTAATCTAACCTAGTTGCGTCGGGCAACCAGCGGCCCTACGGGTAGCCGGTTGCCCGCTCAAGAAGTGGGAGAACCGCCCCCATCGTCTAGTGGCCCAGGATATCAGGTTCTCATCCTGAAGACAGGGGTTCGAGTCCCCTTGGGGGTATGGTGGAAGCCCTCCCGGCAAGGCTGTCGGGGGGGCTTTTCGCTGCGCGGGCGAGCCGCCCGGAGCGTCAGGGCGATCCGGGCGGTGCTTGTTCGCGGCTCCCAAGTGCCTATGCCGCCCGCTGTACAGGCGCCGCGGCCGGCCCCGGCCGGCGCCCAGACCCAAGAGAAGGGCACCGTCGCGTTTGCGAAGGTGCCCTTGTGCTTCTGCGGTCTCGACTGGCCCGGATCGGTTAAGACACCGGTCTCACGGCCATGGCCTTAGGCCCCTTGGGGCCCTGAGTCATTTCAAACTGCACTCTGGTTCCTTCACTCAGCGTGCGGAATCCCTCCATCTGGACCTCGGACTGGTGGACGAAGACATCCTGGCCATCGTCCGACTGGATAAACCCGTACCCCTTTGTGTCATTGAACCACTTTACGGTGCCCTCTGGCATAACAACAACCTCTACTTCTACGCGGATAGCGCCCCCGACGGGACCTGTTTGAAACAACCACTGCTTCACGCCGATCAGGACCTGTTCACTCGGAGATGCCACCAACCACGCGGCGAGTATGGTCGGCGGCCTCAGAATTGTCAAGTGCAGTCGCCGCCAGGCCGTCGCCTGTCGGCCGCAAAACGGTGCCTATGGGGCGTCTGCAGTCGGGTAGGCGGCGGATGGATCGAGCTGGACGGCGCCGGGCGCGAGCACCGCGAGGCGCTCTGTCCGGCAGGTCGACCTTGCCGGCATCCAGGCTCGCCGCGATGATCCGGCCTCCGATAGCTGGTCGTGCCGGCAGGGCCGGCGTGTTGCGAGTGGTTCCGCGGGAGCAGCAGGACATGGCTGTCGAAGCCTGGCTGCCATCGAAAGTCGAGTTCGGTGGTCAGCCGATACCTTCGGCCACGCTGATCACTCTCTACGACTCGGACGGGCCGGCACCGGCCGGTTGCATCACCGGTGCCGATACCCCTGCCAAGGGCGAGTCTGCGCGGCTGGCCTTCTGCGGGCGTCATGAGGGGCAGGCATGGTCGGTCATCTGTTCCCGTGGGGGCGATCACGAACAGGTCGGCCATGGCCTGTGAATTCGCACTGGATGGCCGGCCGGAGCGTGCGATCCTCACGTTCCTCGATCAGGCGACCGAAGCGCAGCAGAAGGGTCTCGCAGAGCGGTTTGATGTTCGCCAGCTGTCATCCGCCACAGCCGCGGCACGCCTGGATACACTCGATGGTGGTGCATCCAGCACTGGGTGCCAGGACTGGTATGGATGTACTCCGCTTGCAAGTCGGGGCGCGCCCTCGGATAATCGGCGGATTAGCGTGCCGCGCGGCCGGCGAGTTTCTGCGCCCGCGGTGGGAGAGAACGGCTCTCCGGTGCCCGGCTCCGGGCGAGAAACGATGCGTTAACACGACGCCAGGGTCTCCAGCGTGCAGATGCGGTTGAACAGGTGGGTGCGGGGCGTGTGGCGTCTCACCCTGTTGACGGCGGTCGTCAGCGGTGGCTGTGGCGTATCGCCGTCCCTGACGCCCGAACCCTCGGCGGACGCCGCCATCCAGGAGTTGCTGGAGGAGGACCCCAAGCTCTCGGAACTGGTCCGTCGGGACCCGGAACTGCTGGAGGTGCTGCGCAGCGATCCGGCCCTGGCCGCCCGTTTGACCACCAAACGGTCACGGCTTGACCGGGTCATCTCGGCTCTGGCTACCCCCTGGGTCGTATTCGGATTCGCCGCCCAGTTCATGTTCGGCATGCGTTTCGTGGTGCAGTGGATCGCCAGCGAGCGTCGCCGCCGCAGCTACGTGCCGGTCGCCTTCTGGTACCTGTCCGTCTGCGGGGGTCTCATGTTATTGATCTACGCCATTTACCGCCGGGACCCGGTGTTTATGGCCGGCCAGTCTCTGGGGCTGGTCATTTACCTGAGGAACCTGGTGTTGATTCACCGGCGGGCGGGGGCGTACCGTGACGTGACGGCCGACCGCGACGCTTCTGACACCCGCTCGGCCGAGCCTTCATCAGCGGGCTGACCGGTCGCGCGGGCGAGCCGACGAGGAGCCATGGCCGAGGAATCGCGAAACACCGCCTGTGACCTCTCGATCGTCATCCCGGTCTACAACGAGGTGGACAACGTTCGACCGTTGGCTACCGACGTCGTCCGCCAGGCGGATGCGCTCAACCTGCGCTGCGAAGTGATCTTCGTGAACGACGGCAGCGTGGACGGCACCGGCCGCGTTCTGGACGAACTGGCCGAGGGCTCTCCCTTCGTCAAGGTGATCCACTTCGCCGCCAACTTCGGGCAAACGGCCGCTCTGGCCGCCGGCATCGAGGCGGCCTGCGGCAAGAACCTGGTGACCATGGACGGCGACCGGCAGAACGATCCGGCCGACATCGGACCGTTGCTGGCCAGGCTGGACGAGGGCTACGCCTGCGTCAGCGGTTGGCGCCGCGACAGACAGGACTCCTGGCTGCGGCGGTGGCCTTCGATGATGGCCAACCGACTGATCAGCCGGGCCACGTCACTGCCGCTGCACGACTACGGCTGCACGATCAAGGCCTACCGCGGGGACGCCCTCGACCCGTCGGTGCTGTACGGCGAGATGCACCGTTTTCTGCCCGTGTACGTTCGGGCCCGCGGCGGCAAGGTCGGCGAGATGGTGGTGCGACACCACCCGCGAACGGCCGGCAAGGGCAAGTATGGGCTCTCGCGAACGGCCCGGGTGGTGGCCGACCTGGCCCTGGTACGGCTCCTGTTCAAGTACCGGACTCGTCCGGTGCACCTGTTCGCCAAGGCGGCCCAATACCTGGTGTTGGCCGCGGCGGTGTTCGGCCTGTTGGCGGTGGCGCAGAAGATTTTCAGTGGTGCGGCGTTGCTGGGTGGGGCATTCCTGACGGCTGTGGTCCTGTGCGTCGGGGCGGTTCTGCTGGTGGGCGTGGGCCTATGCTGCGAACTGGTCATACGCAACCACTTCTACGTGCTGGGCCGCCGGCCCTGGCGCATCGGGCGGCGCGTGAACTTCGACGCCGCGGTGGCTTCATCGGATCGAGCGATCGCGGACGAGGAGGTCCGGGCTTGACGTTGATTGGAGGCCGGTGCACCGCTACGATTCTGTGGAATGATGCTGTCCAGCGTGAACCATCCGGACCCGATCTTCGGTTTGGAGCGAGTGCTGACCAGGGCGTTGCCCTGGGCGTTCGTGGTTTTGGCGGCCGTGGTCGTGCTGTTGCTGATAGTCACGTACTATCGGCGTCACATTCGGACCGGAGGTTCCGGCGGCCGACAGCCTTGGACCCTGCAGGACCTGCGGGAGATGCACGCCCGCGGTGATCTGGCGGATGAGGAGTTCGTCCACCTCAAGGCCCGTGTGGTCGCGGAGTCCGGAGCGGCGCCATCCCGTAACGGCGGACCAGTCGGAGGCGGAGAATCCGACCCAGGCGGCAACGAAGCGCCGCCCCGGATGGAGGAAGCGAACAACGAACAGTCGGCACCGCGGCCCGACGCCGAGCAGGGAGATTAACCTGAATCGGGCGCGCGGTTTTGGACGATATGACCACGTGCGGCGGCTCCACGGTTAGCGGACCCGGCGCAAAGTGCTTTTGGCGGAGAGGAATCCATGGCGGGAACCCGGAGTGGCGGCGGCGGTCGTCGGTCCAGTACCTGCAGCTTCTGCGGGAAGGGCCAGCGCGAAGCCGGACCGATGGTCGAGGGCCCCAAGGACGTCTACATTTGCAAGTCCTGCGTCGAACTCTGCCACAACATCATCCGGCAGGAGACGCGCAAGGCCGCAACCGCGCGCGCACTGGTCGGCACCATTCCCAAGCCGCGCCAGATCAAGGACTTCCTCGACGAGTACGTCATCGGGCAGGAGTCCACCAAGCGAACCCTGTCTGTGGCCGTCCATAACCACTACAAGCGTCTGACCCATGCCGAGGGCGCCGACAAGGACGACGTCGAACTCGACAAGTCGAACGTGTTGCTGGTCGGTCCGACCGGCTGCGGAAAGACGCTCCTGGCCAAGACCCTTTCCCGCATCCTGAACGTGCCGTTTGCCATCGGCGATGCGACCACGCTGACCGAGGCCGGCTACGTCGGTGAGGACGTGGAGAATATCCTGCTGCGCCTGCTGCAAAACGCCGACTACGACCTGGATCTGGCCCAGCGCGGCATCGTCTACATCGACGAGATCGACAAGATCGGGCGGACCACGCAGAACGTCTCGATCACTCGGGACGTGAGCGGCGAGGGGGTGCAGCAGGCCCTGCTCAAGATGCTCGAGGGCACCGTCTCCAACATCCCGCCGCAGGGTGGGCGCAAACACCCCGAACAGCAGTACATCCAGATGGACACCACCAACATCCTCTTCATCTGCGGCGGCACGTTCGTCGGACTGGAGGACATCATCCGCCGGCGGATCGGCAAGTCCGCTATCGGCTTTGCCACCGAGGAGCAGACCGCCGACAGGCGCCAGGAGCTGGGCGAGATTCTCTCCAAGGTCGTTCCCGAGGACCTGGTCATCTACGGCATGATCCCCGAACTGGTGGGTCGCGTGCCGGTGATCACCACCCTGGAACCGCTGAATGCTGACGCGCTGGTCCGCATTCTGACCGAGCCCAAGAACGCCCTGGTCCGTCAGCACAAGAAGTTCTTCGAGTTCGAGGGTGCCGAGCTCGAGTTCACCGATGATGCCCTGCGGGCCATCGCCGAGATCGCTCTCGAGCGCGACACCGGGGCTCGGGCCCTCCGCGCCGTCACCGAGGAGATCATGCTCGATGCGTTCTTCGACCTGCCCGAACATCCCGCGGGTAAGAGCTGGCTGGTGACCGAGGAAGTCGTCCGGGGCGAGGAGCCACTGGTTCCAGGGCGGGGACGCCGCCGGCTGGAATCCGCCTAATCCTTTGTGAAACCTGGGCTTGTGACCGCCTTGTCCGTGGGGCCGTTCGGTCTTTCCGGTCAAGAACGGTCGCGGGTGCGTCGATACCGATCGTGGAAGCTGTGGCACCGGCGGTGCCCTCGCCGGGATTACAATCGCGAGGCGTCGAACTGCGATGGCTATCACTCTGCGGTGCCCCAACCTGAAGTGCCGATCGGTCCTGCAAGTGCCCGATTCGACCCGCGGCACGAAGGTCCGTTGTGGTCAATGCGGCACCGCGTTTATCGTACCGCCCAAACCCGACCGACCCTCCACCTCGAAGACGATCCAGACACTCACCACGAAGATGCGCTCGGAATAGCCGTCCGCTGGACAAGCGAACCGCTGGACCGATAATGCTCGCGGGCGGCCCGCAGGAGTGTCGGCGCCCGGCTCTGAGACCAACCCCGACGGAAAGGACCCCGCGTGCATCCCGGCCGACTCCTTGTGGGCCTGGTTTTCCTGGCCCAGGTGGCTCCCCCAGCTCTGCGAGCCGCCCCCCCCGACGAGCCCGCTGCCGCGCCCGAGCATCCTCTGCTTGGCGTGTTGGCCGACGAACTGGACTACGCGCTCGCCAACCTGGTCACCGAAGAAGGTGTTCGGCCGTACTACCTGGCCTATGCCGTCACGCAGTCGCATACCGCCTCGCTGTCCGCCACACTGGGCGGACTGACCTACAACAACGAGAGCCGGGCGCGCCTGCTCGACGTGGACGTCCGCGTGGGCGACTACTCGCTGGACAGCACCCACAAGATCCGCGGGGGCTACGGCGGCGGCGGCTTCCTGGGCACCAGCCCCCTGAGCCTGGAGGACGACGCCGACGCCATCCGCCACACGCTCTGGTGGGCCACGGACCGACAATTCAAAGACGCCGTCAAGCGACACGCCCGCGTGCTGACCAACGTGAAGGTCAAGGTCGAGGAGGACGACAAATCGGACGACTTCTCCCGCGAGGAGCCCGCCGTCTACGCGGAGACGCCGCAGGAGCTGGCCGTGGACCGCGACGCCTGGGCCGAGCGGCTGCGCAAGCTCTCGGCCATCGCCCGTCGCTATCCGCTGGTCTACGAGTCGCAGGTGTCGCTGGCCGCTGAGGCCGAGACGAAGTTCACGGCCACCTCCGAGGGCACACGGCTCCAGACTGCCGGCAAGCGGTTTCGTTTGTACGTGTCGGCCTCGACCAAGGCCGACGACGGGATGGACCTGTCCAAGTCGCACATCTTCGACGCCGCCACCCAGGGAGGCCTGCCGGACGACGAGCACATCGCCCGAACCTTCGAGCAGGTTATCGAGCAGGTGCTGGCCATCCGCCAGGCGCCGCTGGTC
>Ga0307379_10010841_pt1 | contig 12033 bp, 29 predicted proteins | sample UN2MG_FD_202237 | JGI IMG/M metagenome (GOLD analysis project Ga0307379, IMG submission 202237) | Soil microbial communities from Risofladan, Vaasa, Finland - UN-2 | ecosystem: Environmental > Terrestrial > Soil > Coastal area > Acid sulfate soil | place: Finland: Risofladan, Vaasa | collected... | reverse complement strand
TATATATAAATATACCCGTAATTGTCAAACCTTACTTTGTTACCTTAAAGTGTGCGATGTTGTATTCATAATTTTTAGTTGAATTGGCAAACATATCACATTGATGTTCCAAGGTTTCGAATTTGCTTGCGACGGCCATTACATGTTCCTTTATCAATGTTATACTTTTTTTGTTTGTATACCGGTAAGCTACGATAAGATGTTTGCCTTTATCTTGTAATTCGACGTTTGTAACGTGACGATGCTTGAAAGCTTTCTTAAATGCTTTTTCTTTGTTGGTCATTATCTTCTCTTATTTTAATGATACTCAAATATACGGAACTTTAAAGTAAATGTCAAGCGCCATCATATATGCCACAATTGTCACTATAGTGCAAAAAATAGGCGCTTTTCTAAGCGTAAACGCTTGACATTAAAGGGATTTATGAGTATATTAGAGTAGTTAAAAATCAATAAATAAAGGAACAATAATGGCAAATATCAGCTTAAAGTACGAAGAAAATATATATGATGTTGAATTGAGAAACATCAATTATAAAGTCTGCGTAATACAAGATTGGGATACTGGCGACGTTGAAGTTGTTGTTATGAAATATAACAGCAAAGGCGAATTGGTAGTTCCCACTGAAAAACAACGTGAATCAGTTCTTAACTATTTTAATAATATTAAAGGTAAAATATAATGTCTAAAAAAAATCTTGTTGTAGATGATTCTAAAGTTCAAGTTGACCTTGATGGTGAGCAAGGTGTTTGCCCTTATTGCGGGAGTGAAGATATAAACTTCCAAGGTCCTGATGTGCAAGATGGTATGATTTATTATGATGGAGATTGTGGATATTGTAATAATTCTTTTAAAGAATGGTACAATGTGGAATTCAGCGCTGTCTATGGTTATCCATTGAAAAAATAATCAACCTATAACTTGACCTGATTTGATTCCTATCAACCTATAACTTGATAAATGTTGTACAATTGTACAACATTTATTTTTAATTACGCTTGACTTTAATCAGGAAAATTTGTATATTAGTAGTAGAGATGTAATCCACTCCTGCGGTATCCGGTGCCACTATCAATTATTGCCTCTTGACAACATACACTGCCGGCGTGTAAGTCAGAACCGACCTACACAAAATCTTTGCTCTTTTGCGCACGTCCTATTCTCATGGTCTTATTTGACTTTCATCGCTTTAACTCTATTATGAAAATCCATAGTTGACTTAAAATATATTTTGCTTTACGCTTGACTTTTGCTGGACTTTTTAGTATATTAGTAATATAAATAAAGGATAACAAAAACGACCCGAGAAACCAGCTCGCAGGGATAATCCAGACCTGCGCTATATCGCAATTGCTTATTAAGATTAAGTCTTAATAAACTATTGCTTTTAGAGCAAAAAAAGGGTTATTTTATTTTAGAAAATTTATCACGATGGATGCAGGAATCGCAAGATAACTCAGCATGATAATATATGCTGAAATTTTCAGGTCGCATTGCCTTATGGCACACAAGTAATTCTTTTATTTGCTCGTGCATACCTTTTGGAAACCTTAAATGCCTTTGATATGTTCCATCTTGGCTACGGAGTCTGAAATCATTGAATTCTATGGAAATACCATCAGCATAAACATATATGTAAAATTTACCATCAATTACAGATGGTAATGGTTTCTTACTATGTATTCGTGCGAAAACTCCTGATGCCATCTGTGCATGCCTCCATACCATATAGTGGGTTTTAATATCCATATTTTCCATTGTTTTAAAAGTGCCACATGCAAAAGCGCAAAAAGTCAATCCTCCATATATTGATTGCGCTTTCCTAATCAGTCTTTATTTTGGTTTGTTCCTTTAACCATTGCCATACCGTGTTGGCATATTTCATGTCCAATTCTGTTAAAATGCCTGTGGTTGTATATTTTTCAAGCACCTTCCATATTTGATATAAATGTGGTTTTTCATTGAAGTTGGTCATCAGTATAGTTGGCTTATAATATATTAATGGAGTCGGGTCATTTAAAACAAAAATCGCCTGTCTATACACCATCATTACCTCTTCCCAAGATATGTTGTAATACTGCATTAAGTTGTTATGCAAAAATACTAACTTCCGTACAAACTTCTCGTTGTTATACTTTGAGAGGAACCTCTTTTCAGGTGCTTCCTTATGTGGCAATCGTGCTACTGCCATTTTTATCCTTTGTTTTTGTCCACTCGCAGATACCTTATACTTTGCCAATAGTACATCGCATTCTGCTTTGAAATTTACTTCACATATTGTTCGTTGTAATTTATCCAATATTACCTTCTATACGACTTTCAACACTATGTTTTAATCCAGCCTCAATTATTGCCCTTCCTTCTTCCAATGCCTTTACTGCGTCAAGTTGCTCCGCAACTTGAAGTAATTCTATAGCTAAATCATACCCATGCAATATACTGTCATTACTTAATTCAACTATCTTCCTACGCTCATCAGCAATTAATGTATTATCCTCAGGGTTTCCAGCACCTATTAAAATAGGCTTGGCCTCAAATGCTGGCTCGTTGGAGCCGGTGTATTCACTTGACTTTACAGATTCGTTGAGATTTAGTTTTTCCATTTCCCGTCCTTTATTAATTTACCTACCTTATTTGCTAACATTAAATATAAATATATCACACCTATTACCGCAAATATACCAATGGCACCTACAACAGGATACCATAATATAACATTCATTATTGCAACAAATACTACCAGTGATAATATACCAACTGCCGTATTCCGTATACCAACCTTTATATTATCTACCATACTTTAATTCTCCTAATTAATATACCGCTCCTTGAACCTATCGTCATTTATTACTTCATCAAGCAAACACCCATATTCATGCTCTGCCCTTAAAAAATTGATGCCCGTACACCTCTCGTTAGAGAGTCGTGAGTACCGCTCATATGTCTCACTCATTTGTATCGATGTGAGTAATAATGCTGGTAATACAGCCTCCATTAAATATATGTCTATCAATTGAATGCCTCCTCTATATCTTTTTTGCTGAGTAATTGTTCATCCGGGTCGTCCTCATAACCCCAATATACCGTGTAATGACAATTTATATCGTCCTTTGGCGGCGCTATAATATATTTATTCTCCAATAATTCCTGCTTTACCTCTGGTAACATATCTTCAGGATGTACTGTTATACTTACCTTACCAAATGTCGTCGCTCCCTTTATACGAATGTATATGTCCTCCAAATTTAATTTCGATGCCCTCTGCCTTCCCGCTACGGCAAGTCTCCTTGCCTCCTCTCTCGTAATAGCTTTCATTTCTAACCTCTATTTTAATTTTTATTCGTGCCACCAATATACTAAACACCATAACAAATGTCAAGTTACTATAATACCCGCTTGACTTTTGCTGTACTTTTTTGTATATTGTGCCCCACGTTTTTGTGATTTCCTACCGTTGCTGTATGCAAGCACCTCAACTTTATAAAAAAACGCAACCAGATGGGTCTCCTCCACTCCTCCGTTGCGGGAGAATAACGCAAACACGATAAGTGTCATATTCATCACCATTCTGATACTTACATTGTTTTATTGTAATTCCTCTTGTTTCCCTTTTTTATTTATTTTAACCTTTATATATACTTTTATAGACTATCATATTCATATTATATTAATATCACTTATGTCTTTGGACAATGAAATTTAACTACACAACCTAAATGGCACCTAAAATGGCACCTAAATTCTTCATTGCGTGACCTTCTTATATATTGGCGACAGATAACTCAATAATCTGACACCAGTATATAGTATGGATAGCCACATGCAACTTGCTAAAAATATCATTTTCCATATCTTAACAGCTTATATTTTTTAGCTTCTTTACTTACTTTTGACAGATATTCATCAGGTGAATTTTTAATATTGGTGTTTGGAAATAGATAAAGAGTAACATTATCATATTTACCTTTACCGTATAATATAATTGTTTGGAAAAATATTACTACATCATTATACATTTTTTTAGGAAAATTGATTTGACATGTATATGTTGGGGTATATGGGCATTTTGGTGGAGGTTCTGATTGTATCACTTTCAGAATCATACCATTTTTATATATATAGGCTGTAATAGAACCAGGTATCATTTTCTTTTAACTTTTATAATAGGTTTCATCTTCATATTAAATTGTTTTGCATTTTCATAAATCAATAAATCATAAAAAGAATGTAAATTTACATTCTCAAAATTTCTAACATCAAGCTGGTCATTATATATTATCTTACGTTTAGAAGAAGGTATAATACCGTGTTTAATCAGAGATTTATATATTCTATTAATTGTTTTCATTTCATGTAATGTAAAGCCACTTGGTATAAAATCAGACTTAATAAGCGTAAAATATAAATGGTGTAAGGTTACCAATTCATCTATTATTTCATCTATAGTAGTATTTTCTGGCAATAGGTTTAATATAGCGATACCTTGTTTATTAATTAATTCTATGGAACAATGTTCAAAGTTATAGTATTGTACAATAGCATTATACACTTTACAGAATCTTATAAGGTGTTCCATATTAAAGTTATCGGATACAAATTTTCGAGGTCTATTATTCATGCTGTTATTACCATTCTGATTTCTCTATTTGTTTTCTCAAGCGTAACTGGCGATAAACAAAGTTTATCAATTTCATATCATCGGCTGTAAGGCCATTTGCAAAGTTTGTCGATTCTAATTTTTCTAACATCGAATGTAGGTTTTGCAACATAAGCGTAAATCTATACATAGGTTCACTTTCACTTATTTTATCAACATGGATAAACAACACACCATAGGTATAGCGGTGTAATATAGTATTAGCATTTTCTATTTTAGCTAAGGCATTATAGACGTATGAGAATTTCTGAAAATGAATCATATGGCCCACTTTAAGGTTTTCTGGTAATGTAACATTAAAATCAATATTGGAGTATGCATTTCTATGGTATTTGGTCATTGCGTATTATTTTTTAGCTTAGCGGTCTGCTCTTGTAGTTTAGCGGTCTGCAGTAAGCGGTTAAGGTGGACGCTATGGTCCGAATTCTTAGGATGCGGATTTGATTGTACGGTTTCGTCGGGCATCGGATGCGTATTTGACTTGATAATTCTAAATAACAATGCTATTTCATTTATGGTTCTCATTTCAACTTCTGTAATACCAATCTTATCTCCGGAATCTGGATTATCATAACACACATAGACTATTTTATGTAATATATCAAATAGAATATTCATTTCTGGGAACGAATCATGATTAAATCTTGGGTCTTTAATTAGAAGTCTGGTATCATCACAAATCAAAAATATAGTATTTACATATGGCATATTAAACAAATATACTCCTAAATTATACACATTTACTAACTTCTCAATATGCTTAATATTATTAATTTTACTCGGTTGTATTTTAATTTCCATATTCATTATTTACCTTTTATTTTTGGTTTGTTTTGTATAACTTCTTCTAATGAAATACAACTATATATAATCACTTCCATTTTTGGGTGTATACCCTGATAATTTTCTGCAATACATCTAACATCTTTGTACATTGATTTCGGGAATTTGGAAATCAAGTCATAATCTGCCATACCAACAGTTTGTTTAATAAAGGCGTTTTCATATAGTATAAATCTAATATTCATATTACATCCAACATATTTCACCTTTAATATCTAATTTATCGTGGTAGATAACAAGTATGCTAACATTATTATACAATCTGTATCTACAGCAATTTTTTAACACTAATTCTTTAACATCATCTAACATTGATTGCGGATACTTTACTATCTGGTTTATTGGTAGACCATTATTGCAAAAGGTTTTAACAATCATGCCATTTTTAAATATATTCACTGTAATTTTTGGTCGTTTCATATTAACTCACTCACGGAATCATAATGTTTAATATCTATTTCATCATGGTTATGGATGTATTGTAATTCTACGGCATAGGAATAGACTAAATTCTTCACTTCTCTCAACATAGATTTTGGGTATAAAATTTTCATATTTTTTTCTGATGAAGTTAACCCTTTACCATTAACTAAAACGGTATGTTCTTTAATAACAAGTCCATTTTTAAATAGATATACTGTCATATGTGAAATTTTGGTGCTCAACTAAAACCTGACCAAGCATTAATGCTTATATTTTCTCCACTATCATTAAACATCATTTTAGAATGTTTCATATATTTTCTTATCAAATATTTAACATCTTCTTTCATATCTTCTGGAAATCGTATTGTATTCAAGGGTTTAGCGAACTTATTATTTGTCCATTGTACGACCATTACTGCGTCTCTAAAGAGGTATATTGCTATGCTTGTAATTATCATTTTCTATTTCTTCATTGTCTTATATAATTTATTTAATTGTGTCATTTGGTATATATTGATTCCTATTTCCCATTCACTATCTTTGATTTGTTTCAATAATCGTTTAAGGTACTCAAATTCTGTTGGACATAATCTATCTGGAATATTGTCTGAAACTTCAAACAATATCGCCATATCATCATCAGACGCATTTCGTACCTCCACGGCATCATGTGGTATATTTCCTTGCATAACAACATAATTATACAGGGAGACAAATTTTCGGAAATGATTCATATTGAATTTATCTGGCACACTATAATATGCTCTGTCATATGGAGACCTTTTTATAGCTGAAACTGGCATTATTCTTCAACAATAAGTTTATATATAATATTAAAATCTCTCATATCTTTTTCTGTCAGTTGGTATTGTTTCATAACAATTATATCTATGGTGTCTCTAACTCGTTTAAAATATGTATATATTGTCGTATATCTAAGTACATTTCCATTAATATGTACAAACATATTATCATCCACTTTCAGGTCTTCTTCCAATATAAACGACATTAAAATTTTATAGAAACGTAACCTCATACCACCTTTCTCTTTGCGAATTGCAATTGAATATTCATGGTGGCAGTCATGCGTATGATTTTTTTTAATAGTATGTAATATATCGTACAACATTTGGTATAGTCCACACAATTTAAATAATATAGTCCAATGCTCAAATACAGTATGATATGGATAAATGGAAGAACCAGTATTAAAATGGCTAATCATAACTGGAAACTTTGTAAAAGATTTCCATTTCATATATTTCATATTATTTTTCGTTCTGGTCATAAATCTTGTTTCAGTCGTAATATGGTTGAATCTATTACATCAAAATCTGGGTGTAGGCCTTTATATTTTTTTGCCAAGTTACATACACTTTTTTTCATAAAACTCGGAAAACGTATTTTTTTAATAGTATGTACTAAATTCACTGTTTGTCTACCATCAAAATAATGTATTGCTATTCCATCCATATATAAATAAACTGATATTTTCATTTCAACCCATAATCATACGCAAACGAGGACTCTTTAATTGGCAACGATGTAAACATAGCATACTCCAGTGGTTTAATTGCATACGCTTCAACAATAGCAGCAACATCTTGTCGCATATCATCTGGAAATAATGCAATTACATCATACTTTATGTCGCCATTATCAAAATACATGTGTCTTGCTACTGCATCTTTGTATATATAAAATGTTATTAACATTTTCTTTTTTTTCTAATTTCTTTATTTATAGAATTAAGTTGTGCCATTTGGAAATTAGTCATAGAAATTCCAGAATCTAATACATCTGCTATGACGACATTTAATATATATTCATAATGTTTATATAGTTCGGTAAATTCCAATTGTAACTCATCGGAGACATCTGTAAGTGTAGGCAATACAATAGGAACAACAATAATTTTTGCATATTTCTCGGCACGAGTTTTAATAGAGTTTGATGCATCATTTGATTCAAGTAATATATCTGTTGTTGCATTTACAGAGAAATCACATACGCCATCAGTTGTCAACTCTGTTAATACATCTTTATATTCTTTTTCTGTGATATACTTATATTGGCGATACCCAACTATTTCAGGAACTACGTTATGAGTCCATTGATAATTGGAACATAAACTTTCCATCAGGGTAAATATATTCATTAACAACGAAGATATTTTCATTATCTTCGTCTGACTTTCACTAACCACAGCAAAATATTTTTTAACTTCCAACCCACTTTTCATATTTAGTTTCATATTAATAAATAAAAGGATGAGATATTATTTGAGCCCGACCGGAAAGTTTCTCTTTAACTTGTTTTTTTAATAAAAAATCTCCCATCCTATTATTTTGGATTATTTCATCTAAAAACAATTTATATTCAATATTCATTTTTTTCATTGAGTCATTTACTACTTTCTTGTCCAAGTAATCCAGCTTATCATTCAAACCTTGCAAACTGTAAATTAAATACTCTCGTACATATCCCACAAGTTTACTAACATCAGCAATCTTCTGTTTTTCTCCTTTCTCAATTGTGTTATTAAAAAGATAATCTGTTAATACAACTAAATTAAAAGTCCTTGGTTTAGGAATATAAGAGAAAAACTGGTCTTGTATTACAATTTCTTTTTCTGTTGTATATACACCAGCTTCAATGGAATATCTAACTGATGTAAGCACTATAAAATCATTTGTTTTTTGTAACAACGCCAATAATATGTTTGTATCTATCTTTTTATTCTTTTTATTTTTCAGTCTCATAAAAATTTCACGTTATATTTTTTATATAATTTATTTAAGTGTTCCAAATCCGACTTTCTCATTTTTCGTGGAACCTCATATAACAATATACTAAATATATTTTTCATTGTCAAATAATCTGGTAAATATCTTGCTGCCAATTGGTCTTCTAATTCTGTGTTGGAAGCAAAGGAACTCAATATCTCATAATATTCACGCATTAATATGTCAATGCTTTCCGAACAAAATTTGGTGACTTCAATTCTATACATTTTAATATCAATTAACATTCCGTCAACATCAATTTTAAATGCAACAGTCTTTTTGGACAAATACGGTAGTAATCCTTCTTTCTCAGCATATATTTCAATCAGAGTATTTATTTTATCTGCAGCTTCTTTTACTTTTTCCAGAGTCCTTTTAAATTCTATATCTTTAGTCATTTATGGTATCTCCTAACATTTTTTTTATCATTTCTTTATCTAACCCAGAATCCGAAAGTGTTTGTAATTTCTTAAACATATCTTCAACATTTTTATTATACTGGTACTTTGGTGCTTGGGTTGGTGGCAGAGATATATTATTTAAATTCTTGGACCTGTTTTGTGAAATAAGTTTGCCACATGCTTTTTTATATGCACCTCTCGACATCATTCTATGTTCGTATAAATCCTTTATCATTTGTAATTCTTCATCAAGCGTTTTTGGTTTTATCACAAATGAAGTATTTGCTGATGGTATTATGCTTGGGTGAGTTTCTGGTTGTTTTATTTGTTGGCCCATACTCCATGTATCATCATCATCATCCATGTCTCGGAAGTTGGCATTTCTCTTATTTTTTTCTTCTGCCTCGTTACACAAATACAAATAATCATCAAGTTTAGAATCTTTTAGAAATTTTTCAATATCATCGCCATACTTTTTAAAATCTTTGTGTAAATTATTGGCATTTCTCATTAATATCTTCAACTCTAAATTAATTCTTTTCATATCTCGTATTGCAGCTTCAGTAGAAGGAGTAAAATCAAAAGTAAGTTTGGCATCTTCTATCAGTTCCGATGTACATTCGTATATATTATCTCCATTTGCAACAAAATTTCCAATAACATTTAAATATGTGCTTGCTAAATTTTTAATATCGGTGAGGTCCAGTATGGCATTTAAATGTGCATATAAATTTAATGATTTGTAATAATATGGAAATGTTTTTGCAACAAAATCAAATTTTTGTTCGTCGGTCATTGGCTCGTCAATAGAATAATAGTAACCTTTAAAGTCTATTATAGATTTACTTATATCTACAAATGGACTAAACTCCATAGTTTTATATTTCATATAATAATAAAATACTATATCAGAATTCAATGCATTTAACTTTTTATTTATATCTTTAATAATATTTACAAAATTATCATTCATTGGAAGTAACTTTATATTTCTTAGCTATTTTATTAAGGTAAATCAAATCTTCTTTTCTAATTCTCCTCGAACCACACATTTCACTATATATATTTGCCGTTTCAACATAATCTGGCACATATATATTCATCCAATCATCAAAGTCAACCGGTATGTATTCGTAACCTCGCCTCAAAATCTTACCATCAATATCTTTATTTTCCTCAAACAATTTATGGTATCTTGATGCATATAATTTTCCAGTATCAACTCTATATCTATATTTTTCTGAAAGGCAGTCTTGTAACCCATGCTTCTTAACTATTTGAGATAATATCATTTCTACTTTCTCTTTAATTTTATGAAGGTATTCTGGGTCCATATCAATCTTATTATCAGATAAAACTTTGCCCTGAAACTCGCCAAGCATTTCTCTATCTATAGCCTCTGCGAGTTTTTTTGACAATTCATCAGTCACATGTTTTTCCACATTATTTGAAACGTCGGACATTATATTATCAACAACCTCGTCGGATATATTCAAAGTTGCTTTGAGTTTTCTCATTGTATAATCGTCTATTTTCATAACTTATTGATTAAATTTTTTCCAAATATCATCAACTTCATTTTTATTGGTTTGAATAATAACATTTTCATCTTTTTTCTCTGGCTCTGGATTTAATTTATCCCACAACTCACCAGTTTTTTGTTTTTCTTCTTCATTTTTATGAGAATCATAAGCTTCTTTTAATTCAGCAGTTACTTTGCTACTCAATCTTGTACCAGTATTGAATTTGCAATTGTAACAAATAAATCTCATATTTTCTCTGGACATATTTTTATTATTGCCATCTTTAAAATCAAGAACGAGGCAGATTTTTCCATCGAAGTCTCGCCGTGTACTATACCCACAAATCTCACACTTTTCTTCTATAATACATTCTTCGGACAATCTTCTTTTAAGACCTGTTAAGTCATAATTTGGATGCTTATTGTCAAACAATTCTTGCCAAGGAACTTTGGTTCGTCTGCCACCTTTTAATATACCTTTGCCAGATTGATTCTTATACGACTCAAAGATATTATACATACTGGCATATTTCCTGTATGTATTAAATGATACATGTAAAAACTTTGCGGCCGCATTATTAGACTTTGTATTTGACCTTGCAAACCTTATTTGTGATTCTGTTAAGGCTAACGCAGGTCTACCAGATTCCTTCCTAAATCGTTTCAGTCTCTTTATATATCGAAGGTGTATATACTCTGCCCATATTTTAATTGTTTCTTTTAACGCATCGTCACCAAATCGTTGTAGATGCTTTTCCATAAAGTCTGGCTCGAATTTAAATATAACTCGTTCATTAACAAGTAATTTTGCTTTAGCATCTTTTTGCCAAACTATTATCTCTAAATCTGGATATAGTAATCGTAATTCAGAAACAATCTCTTGTATTTTTGACATATTTACCTCATATTATTGTGTATCAATAAATATCGAGGAAAATTATTTTCAGTCCCTTTTATGGAATCTCAATAACTTTTCTTTTTTATAGTTTTGTTTAACTGACGTCCCATCATCAAATCTTTTCTTTTTATTTTTAATCTTTTTAATTCCAGCTGTTGGTATTTCTTTTTCTTCCAATAGCACTTCAATATTTTCTAAATCACCAACCAATTGGTTGTAATTAATAGAACGTGACATTGACTATCTCCCGTTTGTTTTGATTAATAAATTTGCTGAATATACAAATATTGCATCAGAATATGCAATTCCTATTAGTGAGTTGCCGCCATTAAGGTCTTGAAACAAAACGACACATTGAATATTATCATCATCTTTGCCATATCTATATACTATATCTCCCTCTGTGAGAGCATCCCCACTGTTAAATGTTATTTTCCGTCCAAGTTCCACAAATATCACGTCATATTTACTAAAAATTATATTGACATCGACCTCAACAA
>Ga0307379_10010839_pt1 | contig 12035 bp, 10 predicted proteins | sample UN2MG_FD_202237 | JGI IMG/M metagenome (GOLD analysis project Ga0307379, IMG submission 202237) | Soil microbial communities from Risofladan, Vaasa, Finland - UN-2 | ecosystem: Environmental > Terrestrial > Soil > Coastal area > Acid sulfate soil | place: Finland: Risofladan, Vaasa | collected... | reverse complement strand
CCAGGAACAGCAGCACCCCCGCGAAAAGTGCAACCGTAAGCCATAGATTCCAAACACGCCCGGTCGGCCCTCTCCCGGCTTCGGTACCGGCGACCGGCTCGAACTCCCCGACCTGCTGCGTCTTAACGTCCAGCGGTGCGAACTCAGGGTTCCGTTCATGGGCGACCATCAGGTAAAAGTGCTCGCCCTGGCGAGCGAGTGCGACCGGCCCTTCGGGGACCTGGCCGACCAGTTCGCCCGCCTCATGCCAATCTTCATCGGCCGTCGCATAAACAGCCACGGCCCACGGGCCCGGCGTGTCTTCGGCGGAAGGCTTACGGTAAAGGCACACCATTTTCTCCGCCGTCGCCGCCACCCCCGGCGCCGACGCCACACTAAGCCGCGACCGAAGCGGAAACCACCGCCCCTCCTTCCGATACAAAAATCGGAGGCGAAAACGCGGCGAGGCACCGATGAGCGTCTCCTCCGCCCGCCAAGCCAGAAAAACACGCCCTTTGAACCTCACCGCACACGGATCGCGGACGCTGTCGCGCTCCAGGGTCACGGGAACGCGGTCCCACGCCCACTCCCCTTCCTCGAATCGGGCGTGGATAAGGTCGCCGGCCTTGTTCCATCCGAACACGTCCATGGCCGCACCGTCTTCGCAAGCGGCTATCGGCTCCCACGCCGCGACAGGAGCCGCTCGGACCGCCGGTCTTTCCCCCAACCGAAAGAGGCCGTAACGGCCGCTGGGGAAGAAGATGACCAGATCCTCGCGCCAGGCGACGGCAGCCGCCGGCAGCCCCCGCCCGACCCCGACCTCGTCCCGCCAACTTCCCTCCGCATCGCGCTGCCGGTAACGGAACTGGCTGCGCGAGCCGTCCACGAGCACGGCATAAAGATTGTCGAAGTTGCCTGTGGCGATCAGGGGCGCTGCGGCTGCGGGGCCGGGTGCCTCCGACGGCGCGCAGCCCGCCCCCGCCAGCACCGTCCCCGCAGTCAAACCCAGCAAGACTATCCACTGCCGCATGTCAAAGCACCTGAAGGAATCACCCAGGAGAACGTTGCGGCGCTGAGCGCCGCGCTTCAGGCAGGCCATTCTACAAAACACTCGACCGCGTTGCCAGAGGTGCACCTCTCGCCGTCCGCTACCATGACTTGACGAACATCAGTCCGCCCGTGTCCGGGCCGCCATACGGCAGGACGTGGAAACCGGCCACCTGCGGAAGTTCCCCCTTGGCAACGCTGTGGCCGACCACCCAGCCCAGCGCCGCCCCGAAGACGATGTCCGAAAGGTCGTGCTCCCGATCCTCCAACCGCGAGGCGGCCGAGTATCCGGCCAACAGATAGAGTGGCAGGCCGGCTTCCCAGCCGTAGAACTCGTGCAGGACCGAGGCGAAACAAACGCTGGACGACGTGTGGCCGGAAGGCCAGCCCCACTTCTCGCCGTTCGGCGACTCGTCGCCCATCGACAACTTCAGGGCCATCGTCGAGAGGCCATTGACCGCGAGCGCCTCCATCAGGGTCTTACTCATCTCGTGATGCTGCGCGTTCTCGCCGCGAACGGCCGCCAGATACCAGGCGCCGGCGATACCGAAATGCAGGGCCGGGTTGCCGATCACGCTGCCGAAGTCGCCCGTCTCCGCCAGGCTCGTGTCGTTGTCGCGCAAATCGCCGCGGATTTGCCCGTCGAGATTGTGGCGCACGATCCGGTCGGCGCCGAACGCCACGCCCAGAATGATGAGATTCTCGGGCTTCGCGTAAGAATGAATGAATCCTCGGCCGATGGACCGAGGCGCCTCTTTCAGATCTCGCTTGAGGATCTCGCCGAAGGGTCGGCCCTCAATGGACTCAAAGGCAGCCCCCACGTCTGCTGCTTCTACACCCACAGCACCGGCCATCGCCGGAGCGTCCGGCTCGAGGGGTGCGGCGAAGATGATCAGCCTTTCACCGCCCTCCCCGACCGCGCCCACTGTGGCCGGATGAGAGACGGCCGGCGCTTTTTGCGCTTCGGCCGCCGACGCCAGGAGCCGTTCATACGTCCGATCCGCCTGCCGCGACAGCGCCGCATCTCGCCCGCACCCGGCCGAAACAACCATCGCGGCTGCAAGCACTAACGCCATCACCGACCTGCCGGTGCGCATCGCTGCCTCCCTTCGCGGCGAATCGCAGGGCACCTACTTCCGTGTCTTCAGACGATCAATAACCTCGCGGCGATATTCCTCATCGGCCACACGGCCGCCGCGGTTGGGATATTTCTCGCTGATTTGTTCCTCGACGGCACCTAGGCGGTTCTCGGGATTCGGGTGCGTACTCAGGATTTCGGGCGGCCTGGAGCCGGCCATCGAAACGAATACGTTGAGCAGGTTCATCATCTCCCTAGGATCGTATCCGGAGGCCGCCAGGTAATCCAAGCCGAAACGATCGGCCTCGCTCTCCATGCCCCGGCTGTACTTCAGGTTGATCAGGCCGACGACGACCTTGGCGAGGTCCTCCGCCTGAGTCGCCATCTGGGCGCCCTTTTCGCTGCGTCCGGCCGCAGCCGCAGCCGCCGCCAGAAGGACCTGGATGCCCATCTGCCGGCTGATCTGCTGGCTCCCATGGCGGGAGTTGATGTGGGTGATCTCGTGACCGAGGACGGCAGCCAACTGGCCTTCTGTCTTGAGGTTCTCGAGCAGGCCTCGCGTCACGTACACCGGCCCGCCGGGCAGCGCGAATGCGTTGACGACTTCGCTGTCGAGCACGGTGAACTGATACGGCAGTTCGGGCAGGTTGGGGTGCTTTGCCGACACGGCCACACGCTGGCCGACCGTTCGCACGTAGGCCTGGACCGGCAGGTTGTCGAGCGACCCTCCGAACTCCTTCTCCAGTTCCGGAGCGGCCTCGCGCCCCAGCGCGATCTCCTGGTCCCACGTGAGAACAATGAACGCTCGTTCGCCCGTCGTGGGGACGAGCTGGCACGCCAGCGGCGCCGCCGCTACCGGCCCGAACGCCGCCGCCAGCAGGCACGCTAACGCCATCCGTTTCATTGCCGTTCCCTCCGCGTTTTAGTGCGCCAAATAAAACGATTACAAGGGGGTGGCACTGGCGGCTTGTCCGCCAGTGCACGGGCAGACAAGCTGCCCGTGCCACCCATTTTGTTAGCGGCTCTTACGACGCCGCCGAAGCATACGCCAGACGCAACTCGTAAAGAAGCGTATCCAACAACCGTTTCTCTTCGTCCGTCAGCTTACCTTTCGTTTTTTCCTCCAGAACGCCCAGCAGGTCAATGTGGTGCTTCGCGAGGTCGAGGTTCCGCAGGCTCTTACCGGTCTTGGGGTCGCGGTGGTCGCCGAGGAACAGCGCCGCCTGCGTCGCGAGGGTCTGGACGAGGGTGCTGAAATCCGCGGGCGGTATCCTGTGAGCCCGGCGGGTGCTTGCGGCGGCCTCGGCGCCCGACGCTTTGCCTTCGACTTCACGGACCAGCCGCTCCTTCTCCTCCTGGGCCTGTCTCTTCCAATCGGCGTCCACGTGGATTTTGGACTGGCGCTCGCGCGATTTATTCGCCTCGGGCACTTGCTCCGGTTTCGCCTTTTCTTCCGTCATCGAAGGTTCCTTTAGACTTTGGCCTGTTCGGTTTCAAACGGGCCGACCGCGCTGGCGCCCAGCGCTGCAGCCATCAGGCCCAGAAAGAACGGGCTGGGCCGCAGCGGCCGGCTCGTAAACTCCGGATGCGCCTGCGTCGCAATGAAATACGGGTGGTCGGGCAACTCCAGGATCTGCATGATTGGCTTGCCCGGCGCCTTGCCGGAAAAGACCATGCCGCCCCGCTCGAGCCGCTCGATGTAGTCGGGGTTCACCTCGCAGCGGTGCCGGAAACGCAGCCGCGCGGTTTTCGCACCCTTGAACAACTTAGCCGTCAACGTATTCGGGCGGACCTCGACGTCCTTGCCGCCCAGGCGCATCGTCGCGCCGAAATCCGCAACCTTTTTCTGTTCCGGCAAAAGGTCAATCACCGGATGCGGCGTGTCGGCATCCACTTCCGCCGAGTGGGCCCTCTCTAGGCCGCAGACGTTCCGCGCGAATTCAACCACCGCCAACTGGAGGCCGTAGCACAGGCCAAGATACGGCAGGAAGCGTTCGCGCGCGTAGCGGATGCAGGCAATTTTGCCCCCGGTGCCGCGTGTGCCGAAGCCGCCCGGCACAATCACCCCGTCGGCGCCGGCCAGCGCCTCGGCCACGTTCTCGTCCGTCACGTCCGTCGTGTTGATCCAGCGGATGTTGGCCCGGGCGTCAAGCGCCGCCGCTGCATGCTCGACCGCTTTGATGAGGCTCGCGTAACTGTCGCGCACAGCCGTGTACTTGCCCGTGACGGCAATTGTGACCTCGTGCTTCGGATGGCGGATCTTCTCACAAAAGGCGTCCCACACCTTAATCGCCTCCTGCTCGGCTCCGGCGTTGACGCTCTCCACAAGGTCCAGCAGGTGAACCACCTGGCGGTCCAGATGCTCGCGCCTCAGCCGCACGGGAATCAAGTAGATGGATGGCTCGTCGTGCATCGAGAAGATGCGCGCCACAGGGACATTCGTGTAAATGGAAATCTTCTCCCGGACCTTGTCGGTGACGGGGTTGGCGGCGCGGCAGGCGATGATGTGGGGCTGGATGCCCATCTCCAGCAGCCGCTTGATGCCGAGTTGGGCGGCCTTCGACTTCTGCTCGCCGAGAATTTTCGGCTCCAGGATGAACGTCAGGGCAACGAAGCAGACGTTGCCCGGCCCTTCCTCGTAGGCCAGTTGCCGCATCGCCTCAATGTAGTAGGCGTTCTCGAAGTCGCCGGCCGTCCCGCCGATTTCGACGAAGACGACCTCTGCGCCCGTCTTCAGCGCCAGGTTCCGCAACTTGGCCTTCACTTCGCCCGTCACATGGGGAATCATCTGGACGTCGCGTCCGAGATACTCGCCGCGGCGCTCCCGTTCGAGCACGGCCCGCAAGATTTGCCCACTCGTTCCGAAGTGGTCGCGCGTCAGGTCCTGGTCGAGCATCCGCTCGTAGGTCCCGAGGTCCATGTCGCATTCCATCCCGTCGTCCAGGACGAAAACCTCGCCGTGGCGATAGGGGTTCAAGGTCCCGGAATCGACGTTCAGGTATCCTTCGAGTTTGATAGCGGCGACCTTCAGGCCCTTGTCCTGGAGGAGTTTGGCCAAGCTGGCGGCGAAGATGCCCTTGCCCAGCCCGCTCATCACCGTGCCGAAGACGACGACATACTTTGTCCGACCGACGTGATAGCCTTCGGGCACGGGCGTGTAGAATTCCGTGTCGCCCGTGCGGTCGGCCACTTGGCGAAACAGCCTGTCCCCTTCCATCGCCTCCCCTTACTCGCCGCCCTCCCGCGTATAGCGTGACACGAAGGCCGCGTAATCCTCGGGCGTATCAATCCCGACGGGACGCTGGTCCGTCACCAGGACGCGTATCCGCCGCCCGTTCTCCAGCCATCGGAGTTGCTCCAGCCGCTCGGTCAACTCGAGCGGCGTTTGCCCCATCGCCGCGTACTCCTTGAGCGCCTGCGCGCGAAATGCGTAGATGCCAAAATGCTTGAGAAGCGGCGCCTGCCGCGCCGCTTCTCCGTCGCGCGCCACCGGTATCGGGGCGCGCGAAAAATAGAGCGCGTCGCCGTTCGAGGCGATGACCACCTTGACGGCGTTCGCGTCGGACGTTTCCTCCGGCGTGAGCGGCCCGGCCAGGGTCGCAAGTTCAATCCCCCCGTCCTCCTCCATCGTCTCGACGAGGCGGTCCAAGAGCTCCGGGTCCAGTTCCGGCTCGTCGCCCTGAAAATTGATGACGATTTCGGCGTCGGGGAACCCCCGGGCCGCCTCGGCAACGCGATTCGTCCCGCAGGGGTGATCCGTCCGGGTCATCACGGCAAGTCCACCGAACGCCTCGACGGCCTTGCGGATTCGTTCGTCGTCGGTTGCTACGACGACCGTGTCCACGCGCTGGGCGCGCGACGCCGCCTCATAGGCGTGTTGAATCAGCGGCTTGCCGGTCTGGCGGGCGAGAGGTTTCCCGGAGAATCGCTTGGACTCGTATCGGGCGGGTATCACACACAAAACGCTCATGCGCACGCGCCGGTTCCAGGCCATGGCTCGGGAACGAGCGGGGAGGAACACATTCCGCCCACCAGAAGCCTAGTCGTCCGGCACGGGTGTGTCAAGGAGAAAGGCATAGGAGAAAGGCACGCCGCGCGAAACCGCGGGCCGACCGAACTGCTACCGCCGACGCTGCGCGAAGAGCCACTCCCAGAACGCCGGGTCCTCGTACGTCCGGGTCCAGGAATCGTGGCCGGCGTCGGGATAGACGGTGAACTTCGGGCTCCCGCCCGCCGCCTGAAGCGCCTCGACCATGTCCTGGGAATCCTTGAGCGGCACGGTCTGGTCCTTGGCGCCGTGGAAGACCCAGATGGGCACATGCTTGAGGAGCGCCGCCTTCGCCGGATCGCCGCGGCCGCAGATGACCCCCAGGGCCGCGAAGCGCTGCGGCTGATCGAAGGCGAGCGCCCACGTGCCGAACCCGCCCATCGAAATGCCCGTCACATAGATGCGGTCCTCATCCACGCGGTAACGTGCAACGATTTCGTCGAGGAGCGCCTCGAGCGCCGCAACGTGGTCCGGCCACCACGCCTCCTTCGGACACTGGGGCGAAACAATGATCGCCGGGAACTCGCGGCCTTGGGCGATGAGTTTCGGCGGACCGTGTTTCTTGACGAGTTCCAGGTCGTCGCCGCGCTCCCCTGCCCCGTGCAGGAAAAGGACAAGCGGCCACTTCGTCGGCGTCCGGTTGTAGGCGTCGGGAACATACAGGAGATACTTGAGGGAACCCTCCATGGCGTTCTCCCCTCTTCGCCGCACAGAACACCCCTTGCCGCTTGCTCCGCCGTTCACAGCCGCGCCACGAGATCGCACGACCGCTTCGCCAGGTCCGACAGTTTCACCTCGTGCATCCCGTGGATACCCGTCAGCAGCGTGTCGCGGATAGGTTCGGTCCACTTCGCCGGCATCCGCTTCGCGCCAAGAACGAGGCCGACGATCGAGCCGACCGTCGCGCCATTGCAATCGGTGTCGAAAGCGCAAGTGACCGCCCGGCAGACGCTCTTTTCGAAGTCCAGATCGCCCCACAACAGGCCCACCGCCACAATCGCCGCGTTGGAGATCGTGTGGCACCAGTCGTGGGGGAACGCCTCGTCCCAGTCGGTGTGAATCTGGTCAATGGCCTGGTCGAACGCCCAGCCGCCCTTTTTCCAACCGAGAACCTTTTCGATCTCGGCGGCCAGGCGCGACTTTTCCGGAATCTGCGCAAGCCCCGCCCGGATAATCGTCTCGATGTCGTCGGTGGTCCAGGCTGCCGCCAGCATCGCCGCGACCCACATCTCGCCGTAGATGCCGTTCTTAACGTGGCTGACCGAGGCGTCGCGCCAGGCCCACTCGGCGGCCCGCTGGAGCCTGCCGGGCGCCGCCCAGCCGAAAAAGTCTGCACGGATCTGCGCCCCGATCCACTCGCGACACGGGTTGCACCACGTAGCGCTCGAGAACGACCCATCCACCGAACCGTCCGGGCCCGGCGGCGGAACCATCATCACAAGGTTCCGATAGGCAATCCGCTCGGCCGTGTAGACGTGAAAGAACGGAAGGTTCCCCAGCCAGAACCGTGCGACGTCGGCCGGCGCGAAGTCCGGGCCGCACTGCTTCAGGATCGCAAACCCCGCGGCCGTATAGTTCGTGTCGTCGTCCTCCGGCATCGCCCGGATGCCTTCGATCACGGTCGGCGGAGGCGGCGCAGACTGGTCCTCGTACCACTTCTCTTCCTGGGCCACTTTCGGGTCCACCTTCATGGACCAGTAATCGAGGAGGGGCCAGCGGCCCTGGGCCTTGAGGATTCGCTCCATTGAGGGGCGTCGGCGGCCCTCGACCGGCTTTCCGGCCAGACACCCGCAGCACCGCCCCAGCCATGCCCCGTACATCTTGTCGTAGAACACCGCGTCCGAGAGGCGCGGCGGCCGGATGGCGGGACCGTCGGCGGGGCGCCCCGCGCGGATGCCGGCAAGGTCACTCGGCTCGTCGTAAGGATAATCCGGCCGCGTCGGTAGCGACTGAATCGTTCCAAGAAGCGCCTGCGTCTCGGACCGGAAGGCGAGGTCGCCGTCGAGATCCTTGGCCCGGAGGGCCTCGAACTCGGCAAGGACGCTCGAAAGGTCCCTACCCTCCTCGTCTGCCTGCCGCTGCTCGACCTCCAGGTCCCCCTTGGTCACGATAAAATGCTTCGGATCCATCCACGGCTTGGGCATCGCGTTTCCTTTCTCCTGGGTCGCTGCGACGGGGGCGCACCGTAACCGCGAACCCTAGGCGCTACAACAAAATGTTCCCAACAAGAAGCCCCCGGCCGGATCATCACGGCCCGTCCGCCAAACGCCTCGACGGCCTTGCGGATCCGTTCGTCGTCGGTCGCCACGACGACCGCGTCCACGCGCCTCGCGCGCGACGCCGCCTCATAGGCGTGTTGAATCAGCGGCTTGCCGGTCTGGCGGGCGAGAGGTTTCCCGGAGAATCGCTTGGACTCGTATCGGGCGGGTGTCACACACAAAACGCTCATGCGCGCGCCGGCTCCAGGCGATGGCTTGGGAACGAGCGGGAAGGAACACATTCCGCCCACCGGAAGCCTCGTCGCCAGAGGCGGCGATGTCAAGGGGAAACGGTTTTGTCCAGCCGGTCGAGGTCCTTCTCCGCCGCGCCGGGCGGGAGGCGATACTCAAAGATGCGCGGGTTCGGTTTCTTGTCGAGGCGCACGCCGTCGAGGCGCAGCACGAGGTCCACTTCCTCCTCGTCGCCGTAAACCCTCATCCGATAGGCGACGCAAACGTCCGTTTCGCCGACGCGCTTATACTTCAAGAGTTCGGCCATCAAAATCTGCCGACCCGTCGGGTCGAACAGGTCAATCCGCGCCGGCCGCGCCGAGCGGTCAAACCAGATCCGCCGCACCGGCGCCCCGCCGTTTTGCTGGCACTCATTTAGCACGGCGTGCGAGCCATACGAATCGATGCGCCGGCGGAGGCCCGCCGATGGCGAGATTTCATAGACGCCGAGCGCCGCTGTGAGAATTGCAGGCGACAGGATGAGCCGCTCTTCGCCCGCGCCGCCGCGCTTTCCTGTCCAGACGGTGTTGACTTGCGGCTTGACCCAGAGCCAGAAGCGTTCGGCGTTCATCCCGAGCGTGAACTGGTCCTGCCCCAACACCTGGCCGTGGAGGAACAGGTTATGCGGCTTGTCGAGGAACAGGTGGCCGTCAAGGTCGAATTGGTCTCGCTTGCCGGACTCGTCGGGACGCGGAATGTTCAGCGTGAGGTGGGCCCGGGCCCAGACGTGCTCGATGGCGTCGGCCCGCGCGTTGTGGGCCGCGAGAATCTCCCGGGCCGACCTCCCAGGCGCCGGCTCGAGCGCCGGCTCGCGCACGGGGCCGCATCCGGCCAAGATTAAACACACCACGCCCACGGCACCCAGTAGAAACGCCGCATACCCGCGCAACAAGCGCGAGGGCGCGCCGCCCGCCGTCCTGAGGCTAGGCCTCATCCTCATGCGCTTGGTCCCACTTTTCGGGCATGTCGAGGATTTCGCGGAGGCGGTCGGCCACCGATTCGATCTCCGCTTCCGAAAGGCCGGGGCTGGTGACGACGTGCTGCCGATCCCCGCCGACCTCGCGCAGCGTCAATTCCTCGCCGCGCCCTTGGCCAAGCCGTCGCGACGAAACCAGCCGCAGCCGCCGCTTTCGCATCAACACCAGCGCCAGAACGTATCGAAATCGCCGGGCCGATTCGTCCTCCGCGTCGCCGAGCCGCTCGAACATCTCCATCAGCCGCTCCAGGTCCACGAGGCGCGGCCCGCGGCGCTTCTCCTCGGGCTGCGGCACGCGGGTCCGCCAGAAACTGAAGAACGATTCCTGCTCGGGCGCCCAGCAGTCGGGGCAATAGTCTTCGCGCGTGAACCGGTTCTCCTGCTCCGTTTCGACGACGGCCGAATAGAACTCGTCGCCCACCTGAAAGGCGCGCCCGCACGCCCGGCAGCGTCGAGACGACGCTTCAATCTTGTATTCCGGCTCCAGAACCATACCGCCACCTGATGTGTTGCGCGCGTTCCCCGGTCGTCGCGCTTCGGTCCAATCCCGATGCACATCGGGACCGGCACCAGAACTTCCCTGCGGCTTATCCTCTCAGGGCATTCAGGACGGTCGCGCGGGTTTCGTCGGCGAGGCATTCGGAGTCGGCCAGGGCCTCTTCGACGCGCTCGCGGACCGCCGCCGCATCCGCCTCGTCGCCGAGACCTCTGAGGTTGACCTCGGTGTTAATCCGCGCAGCGTGTGCCGCTCCCAGGGCGAGTTCCGCCGCCACACCCACGTCGCTGATGAGATTCGGATTCGCGATGTCGGCCAGTCGGCGCGTGACGACCAGGATCTCGCGGCAGGCATCGAGGACGGCCTCGACGACGGCGAGCGAGTTTTCGGTGGCGTCGCGAATCGCCGCTCTCCGGGCTTTCTTTTGCTCGTTGGTTTCCTTGGCCAGCCGATACGCCGCCATGATCTTCTCGTAGGCGTCTATGTCCTTGTCCGCGAGGTCAAGAAGCCGGCCCCTGAGGTCCGCGAGGCGCGCGAGTACCGCCTCGATTTCCGCTTGGACGTGCTTGAACTTTTCGCGGCCCGCTGTGAAGCCCGCGGCCATGGAAGCCATCGTCGAGGCGAGCGCGCCGGCCATGGCGGCTACGCTGCCGCCACCGGGCGTCGCCTTCGCCGCCGCCGCATCCTCCAGATACCGAAGCAACGGTTTGCTGTGGTAACTCATGGTTTCTCCTCCGTGCGGCGCACAGGCAACTATGCCGCCGGGTGACACCGACTACGGCTGCGGCGAGAGAGCGTACGTGCCGTCGGCCTTGGTCGCGGACTCCAGGACCCCTTCCTCAAGCGCCTTGGCTTTCACGGCCTTGGCCGCCCGTTTCACAGCAAGTGGCATCCGCGCCCGGACCGCCCAATTGGGAGCGGATGGCGGCCGCAGTCAGACTACCATCCTTCCAGTCGATGTCCACCTCGAATCCGCCGCGGGTGCGTCAGGTTCCATGCGCTCCGCCTGCCAGGTCCCACACGGCGAGCGCCATCACCTCGGCAAACCGGGCCAGTTCCTCCAGGTCAATCCATTCACCCGCCGTGTGCTCGACGCCGTCCGGCCCGCACATAAACCCCACGGCCGGGATGCCTTGCAGAATCAGGAACTTCGCGACCGTCGCGCCGGACTGCCCGTACGGCGTCGGCCGCACACCCGTCACTTCCTCGGTGCGCTCCTGAAGGACACCCACCATCGGATGGTCGGGCGTCACCTGGGTCGGCGGCTGATCCGAAAGGACCTCCAGCCGCATCCGCACACCTTCTGTCTTGGCTTCTACCTCGCCGAGCGCGCCGCGCACATGCGACAGAATCGCCTCATCATCGGTCCCCGGCAGGTAGCGGATGTCCACCATCGCCTCGCAGCGGCCGGGCACCATGTTCGGCACACTGCCCGCGTGGATGGCCCCGACGTTCAGCGTGGGCGGCGTGAAAAGGTCCGAGGCGGGCCCCTCCGGCCGCCACCCGCGGATGCGCTCGAGGAAGTCAATCGTTGGCCAAAGCGCGCTCGCCCCGCGCTCCGGCGTCGAACCGTGCGCCTGGCGACCCTCGGCAATCACCTTCAGAAACAGTGCGCCCTTCTCGCCGACGTCAATCAGGCGCATCGAATGTCCCGCGTCCGGGACGATCGCCATCTCGGCCTCCAGGCCGCACTCCACTGTCAAGTACCGCATGCCCAGCGCGCTTCCGGCCTCTTCGTCGGCCGCGCCCACCAGAATGAGTTGTCCCGAGAGGCCCGCCTCGTTTTGCTTCAGGAACTCTGCCGCGAGCATCATCGCCGCCAGGGGACCTTTGTTATCCTTCGCCCCACGGCCGATGATGCGGCCGTTCCGCTCGACCGGCTCGAACGGGTCGGTCTCCCACCCATCTCCCGCGGGAACCAC
>Ga0307379_10010838_pt1 | contig 12036 bp, 19 predicted proteins | sample UN2MG_FD_202237 | JGI IMG/M metagenome (GOLD analysis project Ga0307379, IMG submission 202237) | Soil microbial communities from Risofladan, Vaasa, Finland - UN-2 | ecosystem: Environmental > Terrestrial > Soil > Coastal area > Acid sulfate soil | place: Finland: Risofladan, Vaasa | collected... | reverse complement strand
CAAAGACTCATCAAAAGCATATCTGTTAAAGTTTAAGTTTGCCACCTTTTGGGTTCCTAAAGGGCAAGTTGACTATGATGTTAGGTTTAGCATGATCTGGCTACCGGACTGGCTCATTAAAGACAAGGGCATCGCTCCTGCTAACTGGGATAATGGATATAATCCTGAGTTCGAGTGGGAGCCTGCCCTTGTTCTGCTTGGCCCACAGTATATACCACCAAGATCTGAGATGAAACAGATTGGTGGTAAGGCCAAAGCTACAGAATGGACGTTTTCGAAAGGAGGTGATTGATTTGGCTAAGATTGAATTAAGCGCAGAAGATATTATAGCTTTTGGTGAGCACTCACTTAAAGTTGGCCCACAGTATTGGGTTCCTATAGCTATCACTTATATTACAGCTTATGCTGAAGAGATTAAAAGGTTAGAAGCTGTGATAGCAGAAATGAAAATAGAATTGCACGGGTTTTTGCCAGGGAATGGAGGTGCACTATGAATACAGACAAACCAGCTTTAAAAGCTACGGTTGAACTTGGTATCCATGAGATTCACTTCGAGGCTATGGAATCTGAGGAACCTGATGGATTACCATCACCAGAGGATTGGTGGATTGACAAGATCATTGACACTAAGACTCAGTTACTTTTTAACGCAAGACAAAGATGTGATTTTGAGCTGGCTAATGAGGACGCTATACATTGGCTAATTCATGATAAATGTAGACGAATAAAGGAGGCATCTGATAATGACTATGCAATCAAAAATTATTGGTAGTGATGCAAGCAGCATGAGTCCTGAAGAGTTTAAAGCAGCCCAGCTTGAATATGAGATTATGCTCAAAGAACACATAACCAGATGGACAAATCAGCGAAACGAATATCTTCAAGCTGCTTATAAAGTAGAAGAAAAGCTTGTTGAGTTTAAAGGATTACTTGAAGAAACACAACGAGAACGAATCAAGGCAGCTAATGCCAAGAATAAAGAAATAAGACAAGCTTTTAAAGCAATTCCTAAAGATTTTGTCGAAACTGGTCGTGAAGTAGGTTTAACTATGGCTGAAACAGTTAAAGCCTACGCAAAAATAAAAGAGGGTAGCAAAAGTGTCGTCTAAAGTTATTTTGACTAATGAAGATTTAGCAACTGGCGCAATGCCTATTGAGTGGAATTCCTTAAATGCCTCTCGAATGGAAGATGAACTCAGAGTGCATAGGTGGCTTTACTGTATTCATTATTCACTATGCCTTAACTATGCCTCTGGGTTACATTGGGAAGGTTGGTCATGCCACTGGTGTCCTCTTAACAGATCTGGAGTAAAGCCTAAATGAGACACACACCTCAAACAGAACGTGAGCTAAGACTTAAAGGCCCTCCCAGAATTCTCGACAATACTCTTCGTACTACTTTCCTACAGTGCCAAAGAAAGTTCTATTGGAATTGGGTCAGAATGGTTGACTATTTGATCAGACCAGCTTATTTTAGTTGGGGAACTGGTTGGCATGAAATCAAAGGTGCTTGGTATATGTCTGATGGTATCAAGGCTGAACCGTTTAGTCCTGAATGGAAGAAAAGCGCAACTGAAGCCCTTATCATAGGGCTCAATACTTGGGATAATTCTGGTGCTACAGACCACAAATTGGATACCAGAGCTAATCTTATCCGTCTCTGGAAACTCTATCTTCAGCACTATCCAAATGAACCTTGGCAGATTATTAAAGGTGGGGCAGAGTTAGGTTGGTTATGGCCTTTGCCTCTCCGAGGTGGTCAAGCCTCACATTACTTTCTTGGTGGCTCAATGGATGGTTATATACACTGGGATGGCTATGGCAACCTTTGTCTTGAAGAAAAGACTACAGCTATGTGGCTCTCAGATTTTTGGATTCTTCAATGGGCTTTTTCCTCTCAGATTACTGGTTACATATGGTATCTAACTCAGCTTTTGGGCTCCGAAGGCACATATGGAGCCCTTATTAAAATGGCAACTAAGCAAGATTGTTCTGGTGGAGGCAAAACCTCTCAATTTGAAACCAAGATGGAGACCAGGAATGAGGCAGCCCTTCATGAGTTTGAAACTGATTGGCGTAGAGACATTGAATCTATTGAGATGAGTTGGGATAGATGGCACTTCCCAAAAACTGTTGACACAATCAACTGTACAGGAGGAATTGGTAAAGCCCCTTGTCTCTACAAAGGTTTTTGTCTCTCTGGTATCCCAAAAGGTCTTGTTGATCCGCTTAGCTTTCCTAACACGTGCTACAGAAAAGAAACCTGGGAACCTTGGAAAAGAACTGGTGGACAACAGAAACGAGGAGTTAGCAAGTTCTTGCCTTACCATGGTGGGCCAAAAGGCCTCAAAGAAAAATCCCAAGGAATAAACCCCAAACTTGAAGAACAAATAGCAAAAACCCGTACAATTCTATGGGGAAAGGAATCAACAAGATGGATTTAAATGCTACATATAGAATTGTCTTGATAGCCAAATCTGATGCTTTTTATAATGTCAAAAAAGACTGTATTGGAAAAGATATTCAGATTGTACAAATTCTTCGTGAACCTCGTGGAAACTGGCTTGCTTGTACCTTTAAGTGGTTAGATACTGGCAAAATTAATTGTTTTTATAAGGTTCTTCTTAAAAAGCTTAATCAACATGTTCAGTTAAAAGACAAAACCTACATGAAACCATTAAACGGTACGATCCAGAAGGAGGTAAAGGATGCCTAAAGCGATAAGGATACTGGTGTATGAAGGCCCAGAAAACTGGCTTGATCGAACACTGGGAAAAAGTATTTCTATACATAAACCAGTAAAGATAGGTGGTACACTTGAAACTGAGGCTTTTGCCTCAATCAAAGAAGTTTATCGAGATACTTTGTCTGATAATGAGGATTTTCCTGAGATTCTTATTGACAATGTCTTGGTTTCTGGATTAATGAGGAGGAAATAAAATATGACTGAAGAAGCACAAAAAGACCTGGAAGAGGAGTTAGCTGAAAAAGCTGAGGCTACAGATGAGGCCTTTCAAAGGGTTATTCTTGCCAAAGAAAGTGCTTTTGTAACAGCAACCCATTCGGCTGCGAATATGGAACTTGATCCTCTGACGTTTAAGTGGAAGGTGTTTTTAGCTGGGCCTTCAGGATCAGGAAAAACAACAGCAGCAGCTATGACACTTCCAGGAAGAAAACTTTTGGTAGATTTTGATAACAGATCTCTTGCTGCAATAGGCGTACCTAACCTTGACATTTATCCTTGTTTTGAACCTGAACCTAAAAGCCCAGCTGCTTGGCAAAAAGCTGAAAGAATGAGAACAGTGATAATTGCTGAAATTAGACAAGGAATTTTTCCTTATGATTCTATTATCTTTGATGGGTTGACTACACTTGGAAGAATTGCTATGAATTGGGCACTGACGTTAGATGGAAAGAGAGGTCTTGGTGGAAGCCCAGCAAAGCAACATTATGGGCCTCAAATGGATAATTTGGCTAAATTTATTCTCTCAACTATAACTCTACCAGTACACATTTGTTATACTGGTCATATTGAGTTAATCGGTGATGAGTCTACGGGTGTAATGAGGAATCTGCCTAAAATTACAGGAAAACTGAGGACTGAAGCCTCTAACTGGTTTAATGAAACCTATTATTGTTATAGACAAGCAGATGATAAAGGGAAGTTGTCTTACTTTTGGCAAACCAAGGGATCAGGTAGGAATGAGTTTTTTAAGTCAACCCTGAATCAGCTTGGAAAGTACTGGGAAGATCCAGTTCAACTTGACTTTGCTGGTTTAGGGCCTGTGGGCTTTGATGATTTGTTTCAGAGAAGATTTGGAAAAGAAAGGAGGTGATTAAAATTGGAGACACTTAACGTAGAATTTGCTATTACCGGAACCAAGCATCATGATTATGCAAAGGTATGGGATCAGTTACAACTGGATGATCCAGTAACCCTATTAGCTGATCCAACCAATGCTTATGACGAGTATGCTACTAAGGTTATGTGGCAAGGACATCAACTTGGCTGGGTTCCTCAAAAGTCAGGTTTTTCAAAAATTGTGGCAGAAGCAATGCGTACTGATCTTAATATTGATGCTGAAATTTCAGAGCTTAGCCCAGATAGTTCATGGAGACAAGTTAAGATTTGGATTCGCTCTGATAATGTATCAAGAGACATTATTCTTAAACAAGAATATGGCCTTGATGCAGGAGAATCAAATGATGCAACCCTGGATACATAGTTTACTTACCTATTTAGGTTTACTTTTAACTATTATAAACCTTATAATCTTGCTTATTATTTTAGCCTATATTGATAAGCAAAAGAAAGGAGGTGAATCGGCAATGAAAGATAGTTGGCGTAAAGCTTGGTATCAAAAACCTTGGAAGAGTTTTCCCCCAAAGAAAGTTCAAGATCAGGTAGCGGCTTTACGAGCCCAAAAGGAAAATGATTAACTGTGCAAGTAACTTAAAATTTATTTACAAAAGGAGACTTATTAACATGGCTACTTTTAATGTAGGAATTGGTAAAGACGACATTCAGGAAGGTGTTTTGTTGCCTGAAGATTGGTATACAATGGAGCTTTCCAAAGATCCTTATGAGGACAAAAATGGTGCCTGGAAAGAAGCAGGAGAAAATCTGGATCTGGACGACGTAATCAAGCTCAATCCCAAATCCGGAAAGAACATCATTGTTCATCTCAAAGTTATCAGCGATATTGCCGAGTATAACGGTCGAGCCATGACCAAGTGGTTATCCCTTCCTCATAAGTATGATGAGGGTCAGCACATGAATGATGGTCAGCCTAAGGCAGACTGGAAAGCCTCAATTATTCATATCTGGGTTGAGGCCTTTGGTGGTCTTTCGGAAGGTGCAGAGGTTAGTTTCAGCGAAGGCCAAAAAGCTTTGGTTTATGTTGTCCAGGAAAAGGATCGTCAGGATGACCAGAAACTGATTAATGCAATTAGTATGAATGTCAACCCCAGAGCTATTGGTGCCGGTGGAGCCTTGACGGATGAGAATCCGCTTGAGGCTGGTGGTTTGCTGTAGGCTCGTAGGCCAAGTGATGACGGACTGGTGTGTGTCGCCTGACAAGATCACCGTAAAAACTCCACGCAGGTGACTTGGCCCTTTTAGCCTTACCCCTCTGCGATTATAAAAGAGTGCCACTTTTCAAATGGCTCAACGAGGACTAAGGCTATAACAGGAACCTGGAGCTAAGGTAATGCGGATTGCTTGGTTCCAGGTTCCTTAATTTAAAAAAACATTGACCAGGAGGATAACAGATGAGGATTGTCAAGTTTCAAATCAGTGAAGACTTATGGGAAAGGTTCTATCGTGCGTTTCCTGGTCATGGGGAACGCTCAAATCTCTTAAGAAAAGTTGTTAGACATATTGTTATGAACAAACCTCAACACACTTTCTTTGATGTAGTGGTTGGGGCTTCCGTACTTAATGGGATGAAGGAAAGTAATGGTGACTGAAAATCATTTTGTAAACGAACCAGTTGATCCAACTGAGAGACACCACGCAAAAGAAGATTTAACTTGTTATGACTGTGATGAACATACCAGAGAAAACTGTCCTTATGTAGACGATTGGTATAATCTTGACGGCGACTGTTTGGCATTGAAGTAAAGGAGACCAAGAATGAACATACTACCAACAGTAATTGGGCCAGCTCCTTCTGAGCTTAGCTTTGAGGATTTTAAACTCAAACTCACCTCAGAACGTGAACGTGTGAGAAGAGGACTTGATTGGTTTAGAGAAATTCGTTTCAAACCTAAGACCAAAAAATCAGCAGCTGCCGGCTTAAGCAAACTTATGAAAGAATCTGGACTAACACATACAGAAATGTTAAAAGGTATCGAGTTGTTAAAGCAACAGGCACTTAACAGCAAACCTTAACCCTAACTTTCCCCCGAAAGAAGAGGACTTGAATGACTCAGTTAAATAAAGCACTTGATATATTGGAGGGTATTAAAACATTAGACCTACCCATTGAAGACTTTCCTAAAGAAATAATCTATCGAAAAATGGCTACTGAAATAATAGTCAGATCTGATAGACACAGACAAAAGTTCAGCCGTAAGCCTCTTGATGAACTTATTGGTTCAATTAGAGAAACTGGTCAAACTCAACCAGGTGTTTGTTATATCAATCCTGAAGGTAATGTTGAGCTATTGGTGGGAGAGCGTAGGCTTAGAGCCTGTATGACTCTCCAGACTCCCTTCCGTTATTATATTAAGGAAGAAGTGCTTAACCCACTATTATTGGAACAAATTCAACTGGAAGAAAACCTATGCCGTGAGGATTTGGATTGGCGTGAAGAAATTTTGGCTAAAGCTAAGATGCATAAAATTCTTACTACTATGTATGGGGAAGCCACTTCTGGAATAGTTGGAGGTCATACAATAGCTATGACAGCTGAGAGGATAGGAGTTAAACGGTCTATTCTACAAGAAGATGTAACCCTTGCTGGATTTTTGTCTGTGCCTGAAGTTGAGGCTGCTCCTAATAAAACAACAGCCAAAAAGATTGTCAAGCGAATGATTGAGCAAGTTCATCGTCATGAACAGCTGAGAGCTGCCCTTAATGCTGCTAAAAAATCAGCCGTTGAAGATCAGACTCCACTTACTGAACAAGCTCGTGCTGAGGTTGCTTTGAAAACCAGAGAGGTTGAGGCTAAGCGTAAAGCTGCTGGTTTACCTCCACTTCCTGAAACTAAAACACAAAGTGTACTTGAAAAACAACTTATTTATTATAACAAGCGTTGCCTTCTTGGTAAGATGGAAGAACACCTACCAAAACTTACGGATGAGTCTTTTGACATTGTATGCTTTGATCCACCGTGGGGTGTTGAGTTTGATACTGTTAGACAGAATAGTCCAGGTACCAAGACTTATGAAGATGATTGGCTAACTTTTTGGGATAACCTTGAGAGTTGGCTCACCTTACTTTACCAAAAAATGAAACCAGATTCCCATCTCTACATGTTTTTTGGTATTGTATCTCATGGGTTTGTCTATGATACTCTTGAAAAGATTGGCTTCAAGACCAATCGTATGCCTCTCATATGGTATAAGAAAGGTGCTCATGTTACCAGAAACCCCACTATATGGCCTGGTCGTTCATATGAACCCATAGCCTATGCCCGTAAAGGTAACAAGCCTCTTATCAGACAAGGAGCACCTGATGTTATTGAGACTCCGATGCCTACTCCTTCAATCAAGGATATACACCCTTCAGCTAAGCATCCCAAAGTCTACCGTGAACTCTTGACACGTTCAGCCAAACCTTCAGACACCATCCTTGATCCTATGGCTGGTTCAGGTATGTTTGGAGTAGCTGCTGAACATCTTACCAAAACCCATGCACTTAACTGGTTTCAGATTGAGGTAGATTCAGATTATAGAAATCTGGAACTCTTGAATTTGACTAAAGGTTATGAGGAAATCTGTCGTAGTAGCGGTGGTTCTCATGTAACTGATAATTCTTCTGAAGATGGTGAAACTTATGCTCACGAATTTTGGACACCAGAACCACTTCCTGAGGATTTTAAATCCATAGAACCAGGGTCAGAAAAATGGATGCGCTATTGGCAAGAAAATCCTGACAAACAAAGCGATATGCTTGCTTGGCGAGCAGGTCAGAAGGCGTAAACGCCTTAACTACATCATACCGTTTAATGGTTTGATCGAGAGGAAAAAATGAAAAAGATGAGGGTATGGGCAGTAGAAGCTGAACTTGAAGATAGGATAAAAATGAAAAATCTTCGCTGCCCTGAATGTGGAGGTTTTTGGGTCTCTATTATAATGACCAGTGCTATAATTAACTGGGATATTCATGAAGGAATAGATCTTATAAGAGTAGATTCGGAGACGCTAGCAGATGCATCAGTTAACTGTAATTTTGACTCTTGTAAAGGCAGTAAACCCCATAATGCTTGGACATTACAGTATGATATAATCCCTCAAAAAGAAAGGAAAATAAATGATAGAGAAAAAACTTCAAACTAACGTGGTTCCTCCTCTTGGAAGTATAGATGCCAAGGCTTTTTGGTTTGGTGATGTTCCTGGGCCTGAAGAAAATAAACTGGTTGAACCTTTTAGAGGAGAAGAAGGACAGTTTTTATCAAGGGTTATGGCCAAGAAAAGGATTATAAGATCAGACCAACTCTTACATAATATTTTTACACAGCAACCTCCAAAGAATAGACTTGGCTATTATTATACTGATGCCAAATGTACTCAACTTACCTGGGAGGGTAGAGAACATGTGGAGAGACTGAGGATTTGGCTTGAAAAGATTTTGGAGAGAAGACAAAGAACAGGTAATGGGCCAAATTTATTAGTGGCGCTTGGTAAAGCTGCAATGATGCATTTGACTGGTAAGAAGCGTATCTATAAATGGAGAGGGACGGTACTGCCTTGTACACTTGTTCCAGGATTTAAGGTTTATCCAACTTTACATCCAAGCCATGTCATGAGAACTATGCAAGAAGAGAAGGTGAAGTTGACTGGGCAAAAGAAAGAAATGGCTCAGAACGCACTTCCGCTATTTGAGATCGACATGGATAGGATAACAATGCAGATGGAAAGTCCTACCTTTGAACCACCAAAGAGAGAATTTGATATTAGTCTTACTTGGACTGAGCTAATGGGAAGACTGGATATGCTCTTGTCTGGTGAACATACTCAAGTCAGTGTGGATATTGAGACGCTTCAAGGACAGGAAGGCCCACTTATCTGGTGTGTTGGTTTTAGCCATAAGCCAGACTATGCTTTTACAGTTCCATTTATCAAACAGGGAACTTTTGCTTGGAGTCTGGATGAAGAGGCTCATCTGTGGAGGAAGATAAGTGAAGTGTTTTTGAACCCCAAACTGTTAAAAATTTTCCAAGGAGGTATGTATGATTTAGCCGTACTTGGTAGATTTATAGGATTGAGGGTAGCCAAAGGAACTTATGGAGATACCATGTACTGTCATCATGCCTCTTACCCCTATCTATGGAAGAGATTGGAAACACAGGTTTCAATCTATACCTGGGAACCTTATTATAAAGATGAGGGTAGGGTGGCTCTTAATAGCCGAACAGATGAAGCTGAGTTTAAGTATAACTGTAAAGACTGTGCGGTAACCAGAGAAATCTATCCTGTCACAGTAGAAAACGCCAAGGAGTTAGGAACCTACAAAGGTTACTGTAGAACTATGTCTATCTTACCTTCGCATCTGGGAATGACGCTGAGAGGAGTTAGAATAAATCAAGAAGCTAAAATTCAACTGGCTATTGATTTTAAGCGTATGGCTGGTGAAGCTGAGAAAATAGTTACAGATATTACTAAGGCAGAGGTAAATCTTAATTCTTCTGCACAGAAAGCTCGTCTTTTGTATGGTTATTTAGGGCTTGATATACAGCTCAAAAGAGGAACCAATAAGCCGACAACGGATAAGAATGCTCTTAATAAGCTTAAAAGAAAGTATAGAGGTACTCAAAAAGGGAAAATTATTGAAGCCATTCTGGACTATCAAAAGTTTGCTAAGCTTGCTTCAACTTATGCAGATATGAATCTGGATGCTGATGGTAGAATGCGTACAGCTTATTCGTTGGTATCAACTTGGCGTATGAATTCAGTTGCCAGTCCTTTTGGTGGTTGGACAAAAGCAGATAAAGAGGGAGGAAATCTTCAGAATATTCCTGTAAGAACTGAAGAAGGAAGAATGGTTAGAAGACTTTTTATTGCTGATCCAGGGATGGTTTTATTAACCTGTGATAGAAGTCAAGCTGAAGCAAGGTATGTGGCTTGGGATAGTCAAGATATGGCAAGAATTAAAATGTTTGAGGAAGGCTTTGATGTTCACTGGTATAATGCTAAGATTGTTTTTAGTATTCCAAGTACTATTGAATATGATCCTAAATTCTTGTGGAAGAATTTTATTACTCTGGAGGAGTATCCACTTAAAGACTATAGAGATATAGGAAAAACAGTAGTTTTTGCAACTTACTATGGTATGGGGCCTTATAAGCTGCAAGAAATCTTAGCTGTCCAAGGTTTTATTGTTGAGTTTAAAGAGGCCAAAGCTCTTCTTAGTGTTTGTAAAGCAAAAAGTCCTTTTGTTCTACAATGGCAACGAGATATTAGAGAAGAAGTTAGATCTACAAGAACACTTATTACGCCACTTGGTAGAAAACGTGAGTTCATGGGTAGATTTAATGCTAATTTATACAATGCAGCTTATGCCTTTCAACCTCAATCAACCATTGGTGAGCTTAACGAATTAACTATTCAATTAATATGGGAACGGCTTCATAAAAATTATGAATGTCTTATGAATGTTCATGATGAAGTTATTGGTCAATGCTATCCACATTTGGTTAAGCAAAATATTAAAGACATGATTGAGTTGAGTCATTATCCTATTCTCATAAAGGGTAAAGAGTTGGATATACCAGTTAACTTTAAGGTTGGCCCTAATTGGGCAGATACAGAGGAGTTAAAGCTATGAAAACTTGTCCGTTGTATATACAATCAGCAATACCACATATAACTGAATATGGAGTATCTGCTCAGGTTATGAATTCTGTTAGTTGTTCAGGCCCTGATTGTGCTTGGTGGGCTAAACAGGGTGGTTGTGCCGTGAATCCTGAGCCTGAGATACATTTGGCTACAGAAGATCTAACACCTCCATTTGATCTTTATAGAATGCAGCTCAAAAGGAATGTTGAGATTCTCTTGGAAGAGAAGACTGGTTGGGGAAGAGTTGAATTAAAGAAAAGATTAGTTGATCTGATTGAGAAAACTGGCCTGGAAAGAACAGAATTATTCAACATTCACTCGGAAAAAGACGAGGATCTTCCCTTTTGAGCAGACTCTGTGATAACTGGCTCTTCACACTCAGAGAATATATAGAAGATACTGAGAGCCCAAGAGACTTCTGGGCTTGGTCAGGTTTGTTTATTCTTGGTTCAACGCTGCAACGTAGAGTCTGGCTTCCTTTTGGTATGGAGACTATTTATCCAAACCTCTTCATAATGTTTGTGGCTCCTCCAGGTTGGTCTCGTAAGGGAGCGCCAGTAGGGTTTGCCAAGAAGATTCTTGAGGATATACAGATTCCTGTTGGCATAGACTCTCCAACCAAGAGACATCTGACTAAGCGTTTAGCTATGCTCTCTGAGACAGAGCATTATTACTATGAGGGTTTTCAAAAAGGGCAAGCACCTCTTGCTCTTGTTAGTAAAGAGCTTAGCTCCTTCCTTGCCGTTGACCCCAAGAATATGATTGAGGGGATTACCGATCTCTATGATAGCCATGATAAGTGGGACTATGGTACCAGTGGTAAGGGTGAAGATATTCTTCGAAATCTTTGTATTTCTTGCCTCTTCGCTACAACTCCAGATTGGATAGCTCGAAACCTTCCTGAGGAAGCCATAGGTGGCGGGTTTACCAGTCGATTCATCCTCGTAAGTGGTCTTGACAAATACAAAGAAGTACCCTATCCACCAATTCCAAATCCAGATATTTATCTTAAACTCAAAAAAGATCTTGAAGGTATATCTCATCTGGTTGGGCCGTTTGAGTGGGGCAAAGGAGCACTTGATTTTTATAAGGATTGGTATATGACTATAAGACCTTGGGCTGAAAGTTTTAATGACGAAAGACTGTTTAATAACTTTAGTAGAGTTCATGTTCAAGCTATAAAGACTGCTATGAGTGTACATATAGCTAAAAGTGATACATTAATAATTGAAAGAAAAGACATGGAAGAAGCCATAGGGTTAATGCAACAGGTTTACTCGACAGCTGGTTCTGTGTTTGCTGCTCATGGTAGAAGTCCACTGGCTATGATAATTGAAAAAGTTATAAAACAGGTCAAAACTTTCGGTACAATTGATACTGGTCGTTTACTTAGTTTTAACTATCATGATGCAACTATGAAAATGTTAATGGAAGTATGTGAGAATCTTGCAGCTATGAAAATGGTTAAGATAGAGTTTTGTGAAAAAACTAAACATACTTTTATAACCTGGTTAGGTAAACGCTAAGTGGAGA
>Ga0307379_10010835_pt1 | contig 12037 bp, 9 predicted proteins | sample UN2MG_FD_202237 | JGI IMG/M metagenome (GOLD analysis project Ga0307379, IMG submission 202237) | Soil microbial communities from Risofladan, Vaasa, Finland - UN-2 | ecosystem: Environmental > Terrestrial > Soil > Coastal area > Acid sulfate soil | place: Finland: Risofladan, Vaasa | collected... | reverse complement strand
AGCCACTTTAAGAAATGGTTAGCGCCTCGGTAATAATGACGACCATATGAGACCTCTGAACGGTCAAGCGGAAGATTCCGCTGCGGTTTCATCCTGAATGTATTCTTTTGGTTTATACCAACGTGCTACAGGAATGAAAATAAACGCCGTCACCAGCATTGCTGTCGCAAAAAACCAATAGTAGCTGGCTCCCGGCAGCTTACTTGTGCCGTCTTCGTTCTTTATGATATTATTTACTACTGCTGCAAACGCGTTACCAAGCGAGATTGCGAGAAGTTCCACTGACTGGATTATAGACTTCATTTTTCTGGGGGCCTGTGTATAGGCGAATTCGAGTGACGTAATTGAGACCATGACCTCAGCGCCGGTTAGGAAGATATATGCAAAAAATTGCCATCCGATAGAAGGCTGGCCTCCTTTTTTAAGCTGGATTTCTATCCATACAGGAACAAGGAAGCTGGCAGCCGTCAGAAACATGCCGATACCGATTTTACGCAGGGGTGTCAATTTCCAGATGCGATTTATGGCCGGATAGATGACATATGAGAACAACGGTATCAATATCATAATAAGGAAAGGATTTGCAGACTGCATTTGAGCCGGCAGCCAGTTCTTACCGAGCCATCTGAGGTTCAATTTTCCAGCCTGTAGTACCCATGCGGATTCCGACTGATAAAACAGTGCGAAGAACATAGATACGAACAGAAAGATGATGCAGAGTTTGCCCAGCGTCCTAATCCCTTCTTTATCGAGCGTTTCTCGCCAGCCTGTCTTGCCGGCCGGGGGTATGTGAACAAGCTTGTATCTACCCAGTACATAAGACAATGTTGCAATAAGCATAAAGGCCCCGGGAACACCGAAACCAACTTTAGGCCCATACTTCTCCAATAGGATTGGACAGTAATACATCGAGATACAGGCACCAAGGTTTACCGAGAAGTAGAACCAGCCATAGACCTTAGTCAGCAAGTGTTTATTAGAGGCCCCGAACTGGTCCCCTACATTGGCCGATAAACAGGGCTTTATTATTCCGGAAGCCATAGCAATTAGTATTAATCCCCCCGTCAAACCCAGACGTGTGTGATCATATGCCAGAACCGCGAATCCGACACAGTATAAAATTGAAAACCAAATTATAGTCTTGAACTTACCGAGCCAGACATCTGAGATTATAGCACCGATCAACGGCATAAAATATACAGCGGAGGTGAACCAGTGGAACCACGCCTTGGCGGGTTCGTCCCCCATAACATCCGGGGTCCCATTGGAGCCCATGAGATATCTGGTCATGAACACGATGAGTATAGAACTCATGCCGTAAAAAGCAAAACGTTCCGAAGATTCAGTGGTAAGGATATAGGGGATGCCGGCGGGCATTTTTTTAGATGGTACGGGTGCACTCAGGTATTTGCTTTCGGCCATAATGACTTCTCCGATTCTCTATTTACATAAACAATTTCTTTTCAGGTTCTGATATAAAATCTTTTTGGCTTTGTTAATATAATTGGGCTATATAGTACATATGTCATTAGCTGAGTTCAAAGAAGAAATTCTCTGATGTGAAAAATAGCAGAGTTGTCTTTCGGCAATTCCAAAACCCCCTTGATTTCAGTTGTCGCAGGTGATAATATTCTTCAGACAATAAGTTTAATGGTGACAAAACAGCAACAAGGCATTTAATTGGGGTATGAGGCTATGAAAACTTTATCGACGTTAGTCATTATGTTAGCAATTAGCATAATTCTTTTTGGTTGTGCACATAACGCAAAGGAGGTGGAATTGGACAAGTTCATTACATCGCATGTTGAAAAAATTAAACCGATGGAGAAGGAGGTGAGTCTTGCTTCATGGGCCGCTGCAATCAGCGGCAGGCCGGAGGATTATGACAAAGTCAGTGAATTAACACTCAAGGTCCGCCGGATTTACAGTAATCCTCAGGAGTTCGCTTTTCTTAAAGATGCGAAAGAATCCGGACAGGTCACCGGCGCCATCCTGACTCGACAATTGGAGGTTCTGTATAACAGTTATCTTGAGAGCCAGATAGAGCCGGAGCTGTTGAAAAAAATTGTAGATTTGGGCACAAAAATCGAGAAGAACTTCAGCACCTTCCGAGGCACAATTGAAGGGAATAAAGTTACCGACAACGAAATTAAGGAAATTCTGAAAACCCAGACGGATTCCGGTAAGAGAAAGCAGGCATGGCTTGCCAGCAAGCAGGTCGGTGCTGAAGTTGCTGATGATATCATCCAACTTGTAAAGCTGCGAAACGAGGCGGCTAAAAAACTCGGCTTCGACAATTATCATACTCTTTCTCTGGCCGCCGCCGAGCAGGATGTCAAAGAGCTTGACCGGATTTTCGAGCAGCTATACGAATTGACCAATGAGCCGTATGCTAAATTAAAAGCAGAGTTGGACCGCATTCTGGCGGATAAGTACGATATTGCCGTTGACGAGCTTATGCCCTGGCATTATCACGACCCGTTCTTCCAGGAAACACCGTTGGTATATGAGCTTGATTTGGATACATACTACGAAGGTGAAGATGTTAAGGAACTTGCGGCCCAGTTCTATGCTGGCATTGGTTTGCCTGTGGAATCCATCCTTGCAAACAGCGACCTGTATGAACGCGAAGGCAAAAATCCGCATGCTTTTTGTACGGACATTGACCGTGAAGGTGATGTGCGTATTCTGTGTAATATTAAGAACAACGAGTCCTGGATGGAGACTACTTTGCACGAATTAGGCCACGCAGTTTACGATAAATACCACGACCGGCAGGTTCCGTTTATGTTGAGAAGACCGGTGCATGCTTTTACAACCGAAGCTATAGCAATGTTCTTTGGCCGCTTGAGCCGCAATCCCGCCTGGATGCAGCAAATGCTGGGACTTACGGACCGGCAGCGGGCCCAAATCGAAAAAGTAAGCGGCAAGTACGCACAGCTCAAACAACTTATTTTTGCCCGCTGGGATATGGTGATGTACAATTTTGAAAAACAGCTTTATGCAAACCCTGAACAGGACCTGAATTCACTTTGGTGGCGAATGGTCGAGAAATATCAGCTTGTCAAAAGACCTCAGGGTCGCAATGAGCCGGATTGGGCCGCTAAAATCCATTTTACTATCGCTCCCTGTTATTACCATAACTATATGTTAGGTGAATTGCTGGCATCTCAGTTACATAATCATATAACCCGTAATATTCTTAAGCTTGAATCGGACAAAAACGTCAGCTATATTAACCGGCGTGAACTCGGTGATTTTCTCCGCGAAAATATTTTTGAAGCCGGGGCGGTTTATCATTGGAACGAGATGATTAAAAGGGCGACCGGACAACCTCTGACGCCGGAGTATTATGTTGGGCAGTTTGTTAAATGATTTCCAAAATGGACTGATATGTCGCAGTTATAATTCCAGTAGATTGTTAAAATATTCTTCCGATTATGAATGGAGTCAGTTATGAATTCAGAAGGACAGTCTTTACCGGAAATTACAGTTAAGGCTTTTGTTTTAGGCGTTGTGCTTTCGATGGTATTGGCGGCGGCAAACGCATATCTGGGATTGTTTGCCGGTATGACGGTCTCGGCGTCGATACCTGCGGCGGTTGTCTCGATGGGTTTGCTGCGTTTCTTCAAGCGTAGCAATATCTTAGAGAACAACATTGTTCAGACGGCGGCATCAGCGGGAGAGTCTCTGGCTGCGGGTGTTATTTTCACTTTGCCTGCACTTGTCATTATGGGCTATTGGGACGGTTTTGGAGGGAAAAACTACTGGTGGATTACAATCATCGCCGCGTTTGGGGGCTTGCTGGGTGTACTGTTTACGATACCGCTTCGACGTTCCCTTATAGTTGAGGGTGAGCTGCAGTTTCCGGAAGGTATTGCGACTGCCGAGGTTCTTGAGACTGGCCAGGAGGGCGGCAAAGGAGTCTGGACTATTGCCAAGGCGTCTCTTGTCGGCGGTTTGTTTAAGGTATGTGCTAAAGGTATTGGTCTCTGGCCCGAGGCCATAGAGGGGGCCAAAGGACTCGGCGGGACACTTATTTACGGCGGGTCGAACCTGAGCCCTGCATTACTCTCGGTAGGTTATATTGTCGGGCTTAATATTGCTGTTCTCATTTTTCTGGGCGGTGTCGCCAACTGGTACATTGCCATTCCTATCTGTGCGGCCATGTCTGAGGCAGCGGCGGATGTCGATGCAGTGGATAGGGCTTATGGAATATGGTCGGTCCAGACGCGGTATATTGGTGTAGGAGCTATGCTGGTCGGCGGTCTGTGGACCATTTTCAAGATGCGTGGCTCGCTTCTGAGCGGAGTAAAGAGCGGATTGAAGGCATACCAGGCGATGGGGCAGGACACAACTCAAATCGAGAGAACTGAACAAGACATGCCCATGAAATGGATACTTATGCTGATTGTTGGTTCAATTATTCCGCTGTTTCTTGTATATCAGGTATTTGTAGCAGACGTGTATGTCTCATTGCCAATGGCGGTTGTCATGCTGGTGGCAGGATTTTTATTCTCTGCTGTGGCCGGCTATATGGCGGGGCTGGTCGGCTCATCAAATAATCCGATCTCTGGTATTACCATCGCCACTATAGTCGTTTCCTCTCTTCTGCTGCTCGTGCTCATGGGCAAAGATGCTGAAAATGGCCCTGCAGCGGCGATCATCATTGGTTCGGTTGTTTGCTGTGCGGCGGCGATAGCAGGCGACAATATGCAGGACCTCAAAGCCGGAAGGCTTGTCGGGGCAACACCCTGGAAACAGCAGGTTATGCAGATGGTAGGCACATTGTCCGGGGCAGTCATAATAGCACCGGTTCTCATGCTCCTGCACGAGGCGTACGGTTTCAAAGGACAGCCGGGCGCCGGTTCGGACGCTCTCTCGGCTGTTCAGGCTAATCTTATGGCCTCGGTCGCAAGGGGTGTTTTCAAAGGGGACATGCCCTGGAATTTCGCATTCATCGGGATGGGTGTTGCTGCGGGGATTATTATTCTTGACCTTTTTCTCGAAGCTCGAAAAAGTTCGTTCCGAACGCCTGTGCTTGCTGTGGCTATTGGATTTTATCTGCCGCTGGAGCTTTCAGTGCCTATCTTTGGAGGTGGCATCATACATTGGGCCATAAAGAGTTTCCACAAGCGGCAAAATACCAGTTCGGAGCAAATCGAAAAATCCAACCGAAGCGGCCTGCTGTTTGCTTCAGGTCTTATCACGGGTGAAGCGCTGATGGGCATTCTTCTGGCGATCCCGATTGTTATCCTAAAGCAATACAAAATCGACCTGCCGATTATCAAGCACTTTTTCGATAGAACTATGCCCTTCGGAGGCTGGCTGGGCGCGGTACTGCTGTTGGGTGTGGCTTACTGGCTGTATTCTACTGCTTGCAGGACAACAAATGACAACTAAGAGCCAACTGCTTGGAACATACGACAGAATGCTCCGTCAAGTGGCAAATTAGTTGGTATGTTAAATCATATGAGTTCGCTTATGAATTGAGCTGCCTTTTCAGCACCATTTATAGAGATTGGGGGATAATTTACTTTCTTACCAAGATTGGCAATTACCATATCGGCCAGAATCCCGGGAGTAGTTTGAGAATATACCATCTTGATACCTGCCTGATGCCTGGCTAATCGCCCTGCGACGTGTATCTGCTGTTCGCAGTGCATCGCCAGGGGAAAATAAAGAAATGGCCTGTTTAAGGCTGTCAATTCTATTGTTGTAGTACCGCCTCCCTGGACAATGGCCAAATCGCTCGCGGCAAAGTGCTCATAAAGAGCTGAAACATACCCTTTGACTTCAATCTCCTCCGGAACTTTCAGCTCATCGGTTGCAAGGCGGGGACCGCATATCAGAACCATACGCAAATCAGGAATTTTCTGCTTTATAATAGAAAAGGCCCCTGCGCAGAGATGTAGCAAGTCTTTACCGATAGATGTACCTCCGATAGAGCATACAATTAAAGGCTCGGATCCGTAGCCTAACTTGGTTCGGATCTTTGTTTTGTCAGTGTATTCAGCCGGGTCGAACGGAAGAATATATCCTGTGAACTTGTAGTATGTCCCGGCATGGTCACGGCGGTTAGGCAGAAGAAAGCCAAACCTCTTATCGGGGACATCTTCTGGTTCACCAGCGAAAAGAGCCAGATTTTTCGGGCCGGAGAACATTTTACTATCCCACTTTCTCCAGGTGCGGTTTGTGAGATTGACAAAAAGTTTCTCAAAGGGATTGTTTGTTAGGGCGTCCAGACCGAGACAGTCATAAATCATTACGTATCGAGCTTCCAATCTTATAAATTTCAGCGCCAGGCTCATGGTAAGATCATAGGCCTCATCACTGATAACGAGATCGTATTTTTCCCTATTGAATATTTTCCTATAGATTTTTAAGTTATGCTTAAGGACTTTACTTTCGTTGAAGGCGTACTTCAAGGTGTTCATCTCAAAGCCTTTGGCAGTATTTTCGGCGTGAATGTTGGCGTTGGCATATATGTCGGCTTCCGGAAGAAGCTTTTCTCCGGCCTCGTTAAGCAATAAGGTTGCAGGATGACAAGCCAGCCAGGATAACTCTACTTCAGGGTGTTGCTTGCGCAATTGCCCGGCTATCGCCAAATCTCTTGTGACATGTCCTAATCCTATTGACCCGCTGACATAGAGGATTTTCTTTTTTGACATCTATATGCCTTTAAAACCTGATTTCCAAATGTTGAATTGTGTGGCCGGAAAAATCAACAAGTCATAGACTCAGGACGCCGGCGGTTCGCAATTTTCGTTCGTAGCACTACTGCACGAACGAGTATATCGGGTCCCAGGGGGGCAGCTTTATCGCTGGTTGTTTATAAATATCCAGAATTTCCTTTGGAACATATTTTTTCTTTACGATGATGCTGTAAACATTTGTCTCGAACCATGAGTCGTAGATGGTCCAGAGGCCCTTGCTGCCTTTGTCGTCTCCCCAACTGTTTTCAACCAGCCACTTTGCAGGTTTGTCGTTTTGCATATCGACGCCGATGAAGACCATAGCATGGTTGGGGACGCTTTCACGAAACAGTGAACGCTCGGCCTTGGTCATGGCCATATCGGTCATGTAAATGGAATCATAATCGAACATCCCCATGGCCATTATCCCGTGTTCTCTGCTTTGGTCTTTACCGACATCGCAGGCGAACCAGATGGGTTCGTCGTCGAGCACGGCCTTGACGGCGATGTCTTTGAGAATCTGCATTTTGACGTTTGCAAAGTGAGCATCGTCACCGTCACGGATATTTCTTGTAAGATTAATGCTGTAGTGTTTTCCGTATTCTTTCGAAGGGTCGTTAAAGATGTCCACGTATTGCCCCAAATCGACATTGACGAATTCCTTATAGAAGCTCTTCGGGTTATAGGTGTGGATTTCACTTACAACGGAATTGGCATCCTCGAATCGCCACTGGAACTCGGCCGGCGGCTGGCCGAGGTTCAGTACGAGCATTTTATAAACCTGGGCGAGCATTTCCGTTTTTTCCGTGCGAATTTTCTTGGGTGACTTTTTTTGTTCGTGCATATTTCGGAGTTTGACGGCGTCGGCGCGCAGCTTTCTGCTGATAAGGTTGTTCATCAGGCTTGTATTGCCGGAGCTGTTTGTTTCGGGCATAATTTCCTGGGGAACGGCGCCATATTTTTCGACGAGATTGACGACGTTTTCCCAATAGCCTCCGTCGGGGATGGGCTGGCGAAGGAGGAACTCCATTTCACGGTCGAGGATGTCACGGTCTGCGAATTCAATGATGTTTTCAAGGAAGCAGTTTGCCTTTTCGAGCTTGTCCCAGAAGGCGAGATAGTTCTGTGAGAACTCGAAGCTTTCGAGGTTGTTGTTTTCGATTACTTTCGGTCGCAGAATGTTCAGTCCTGCGAACAGCCAGCACCGGCCGCTTTTTTTCTGATTGGTGATGCCTTTCGTTTCGATTTTATGGCTGAAAATTTCGTTGTGTTGCCGTAGAAGGTCACGATTCAGGGCAAGACTGATGATATCATTGTTCGTGATGGAATTATACATAGACCTGGTATGTGTATCCATTTCAAAAGACGAATGAATTTTATCGATGACTTTGGTTGTCAATGCACCTTCGTCGGCAAAAAGCGATGATACGACAAAAAATAATACCAATTGAACGGCGAAAACCGTCTGTCGTTTAGAACAGCGTTTCATAATGACTCCTCCTTTGATTATGAGAAAGTTGAAGTTTGTAAATCGGGATTTGTTTTTAGCCGGCGGATTTTCTCAAGACTATCGACGAATTGCTCTCTGGATTTTTCCAGATAGGCATTTACTTCATCTATATATCCGTCGGCTGAGGCCGACCATACCCGGTTCAGGTACCGCTCCCCGGCGGCAAAGCAGCTCATCACGTCGGCATAGGCGGCCAGGCCGTAACGATGAGCGATGCTTTCACGGGCGTCCACAAACACAGCAAGATCGTCAACGAATAGTTCATCGATCCGGTGACGCATATCGTATGTATTAATCGAGTGCTTGTCGGTATTGAGTTTACTGATATTGGTTGTTATTTTTTCAAGGCTGCTTTCTACAGTTTCAATCCTGGAAGCAACATGATGCTCCGTCTTGTTCTGGCGTACATCATCGATTCTGATTGCAGCTACTCCCGCCACACCGAGAACAAGTGCGGGTATATACCACAACCATCTGACGGCACTTTCATCGACAACCGCAGCCAAAGCCGCTGCGATGAAACCAACTGTAACCATTAGAAAGCCGATTAATTTCATAGTCAATCCCTACCCTCCCTGCATTCCCGTGATAATGTAGTAGATGGCAAAACCAACTCCGACAATCCCCTCGCCAATGATCAATCCGGCCGCGATGGGGATACCAACCTGCTCGCTAAAGTGCTGCCCCTTTATTTTATCGCTGGCAATCCGAAGAATTGTGCCAATAGTATATGTCAGAACAATGCTGAACGGCAGATAGAATCCAAGGCCCACCTGAATCCCGAGTCCGCCAATACCTGTTGTGCTGAGCAGCGCGCCGAGACCTGCGCCGGCCAGATACTTGTAAACAGGGACATTACCTTCAAGAATCCCCCTCATCATGCTCGCCAGCACCGTGCCTTGTGGCGCCGGTAATTTTTCACTGCCAAGGCCGTATGCCTTATGAAGCACAAACAAGAGGCCTATCATCAGAACCGGTCCAAGCCACGTGGCAAGAAATTGTCCTATCTGCTGTTTTCTGGGAATAGCGCCAACCAGATAACCGGTTTTCAAATCAAGCATCAGGTCCGTCGCCTGGGACATTGCCATGCACGTTGCAGCGCCGACCATGACCGAGGATATAATGGCCGCTCTGTCACCCAAGCCTCTTGTAATCACGATGAGAATCGTCACGGCAATCAGGGTCATTCCGCTCATGGGCGACCAGTTAGTCCTGCCGATGCATTCGGATAGAATTACCCCGGCCATCCATATCCAAATCGTGCCAAGCACGGCCATAACAATGCCCCGGACGATGCCCATCTCTTCGACGGAAGTAACCGCAACAATGCCCAAAACGATGACCGCACCGATGATGCCGATATAGAGCAGCTTGATTGGCATCTCATCTTTCGACAGGGCCATGCCGGTCTTGGCTGCCGATTGCATGCTCCGGATCGAATTGACGATTAGAGGCAATGCCAGGACAATCCCGGTCAACGCGCCACCTACGAGCATTCCTATACCCACTGGTCTGAACAATACTATCCGCAAATACTTAGGTATTGAAAGATTCTGTTCTCCCAAACGCTCGGCAATTGTCTGAAGTTGTTCCGGCGAAGGCAGCAGATTCATCCTCGCCAGGATCGGCGCTAGGACCCAATAGCAGGCGTAACCCCCGATGACAAAACAAAGCCCGCCCTTACCCGCTATGAATGCTATTCCTATAGTCAGCAGCGAAACGAACCAGATGCCGTTCATGTAGTCCGGCATACCGATGTGCTGACCCAAAGCCCAGTTCTCGAACTTTGTCACATTGCTGATGAAAGCCACGGTGCCGCTCAGGATAACCCCGATCATAAGAAGAATTGCTTTGTGGACACCGGCGCCGGGTGATTTGAGGACGGTTGCGACCGCGACGCCGCCCGGATAGGTCAGTCGTTCGAAATCGATCATCTGCTTACGTAACGGAATAATAAAGGCTATGCCAAGAATTCCCCCGGCGATGCAGCCAAAGACCATAAGATAGGGATTAAAATCCGTTTCGCCCAAAATGAACAGTGCCGGCACGGAAAACATAACGCCCGCCGAGGCACCGTTCACACTGCTGGCGACGGTCTGGCTTATGTTGTTTTCGATAATACTGTTCCGACGGAGGATACCCCTGAGCACGCCGAAGCCCAGGATGGCGGCCAGTTCCGAGCCCTCATGTGAAAATCCCAGAATCAGGCAGGCGTAGCCCATACTGATTGTAATGAGCACACCCAGAACATAACCGACGAGAATAGAGGTCAGTGTCAGTTCGGGATAAGGTCCCCTGCGGATGATTCTTTTTTCGCCGGCTTCTGTTTCTGCCATTATTAGCTATCCTTAGCAAGTGTATAAAATATCACAGTTAAAGAGCTTTAACTTTTGGCCTTCGAATTCGGTATTATCTATTTGTGCGGTAACATCGGCTTGGTCCGCTTAAGAAACTGTATTGGAACACCCCATGGGTCGCGCAGAATAACCAATTCATCGCCAGCCGGCGTAGTGTTTATATCCACGGCAATCGTTGCACCGGCGGCAATCAGCTTCCTGGTAATTGCTTTTACATCGTCAACCATAAAGGCAATATGAAGAGACAGAGGATTCATCGCCGGATAATCCGGCACTTCGTCCGGCGGATTATTGTAAAGCTCCAGCATCATGTTCCCACCCGAGTCGGAAATAAAGCGCATATTAGCTGGCGGCGGGCCTTCCCTGACGACCTTCATCCCCAAATTATCGCTATACCAACTTGCCATAGCGGCGGGGTCCTCGACATTGATTGCAACGTGCTCAAGACGTATCCGATTTTTACCTCCGGAATGAGCAAAAGCATCATCATTTGTTTTCCCCGACTCAGCGGCACAGCCTGCAAAGACTAATACTGCCAGCAAAAGAATAACCGCCTGCAATCTGCTTGTTTGATGTCTCCGTGTCATGCTACAGCTCCTTTCCGGCCGACCCAAAATAAACGGAGAGGGCGGGATTCGAACCCGCGGTAAGGACAAGCCCTACACAGCCTTTCCAAGGCTGCTCGATCAGCCACTCCGACACCTCTCCAATAGTATTTAATATTGGTTATTTTGTACTTGAGTTTTCTATTTCAATATAAGATTTTGGTTGTTCTGATTTTGTAATCAATATATATAGCGGAAAAATGGGGCCTCTGCAATTATAATTAGCTATAGAAACGCGGAATTATTATAGGATTTTTTAGAAAAGAGTGAACCGCGCAGCAGTGGAGACAGACTAAGGTAGATAGAGTGGACAGATCGGTTGAACAACTTGTAGATGAAATATTGGTATTGGACTGCCAGAGGGGCCGTGTTAAGGCTATGGAAATATTGGTCTCACGCTGGCAGAAGCGCCTCTGGCAATATGCCTATAAGCTGACTGGAAATGCCGAGGCCTCGTGGGACATAACTCAGGAGAGCTGGCTGAGCATAATAAAAGGTGTAAGAAAATTACGCGATCCGGCTAACTTCAAAGCCTGGGCATATAAAATAACAACAAATAAATCAATCGACTGGATAAGAAAAAGTAAAGCTGTAAAGCACACCAGCATAGATGAAATTGAAGAACAACAATCAAGCCGGAAAAAAGACACAGGCGTTAAGGAGCTGCTGGAAAAATTAGATATCGAAAAAAAAGTTGTTCTTACCTTATATTACTTCGAACAGCTTAACATCTCAGAGATCAGTGTAGCTCTCAAGGTTCCAAAGGGGACCGTTAAATCACGGCTTCACGGCGCAAGAAAAGAGCTGAAAAAACTTTACCAAAAATATATTGAATAAAATTTTTAAGGAATAAAAAAATGAACGAAGAAG
>Ga0307379_10010834_pt1 | contig 12039 bp, 12 predicted proteins | sample UN2MG_FD_202237 | JGI IMG/M metagenome (GOLD analysis project Ga0307379, IMG submission 202237) | Soil microbial communities from Risofladan, Vaasa, Finland - UN-2 | ecosystem: Environmental > Terrestrial > Soil > Coastal area > Acid sulfate soil | place: Finland: Risofladan, Vaasa | collected... | reverse complement strand
CTCGGTGGGCGCGCGGGATTGCTCGCGCCCGCGCTCGCTCCAACGGGGCAGAGCGCGCCCGCGGCGTATCCAGTGACGAGTGGCGTGAGTCCAATCAGCCAATCCATTTCTCTGATGGTAATCACATAAATATTTCGAATTTTTATCGTTTTTTTTGCTCGGAAATCTCGAGCGTGCGCATCCGACGCTTCATGCGCGAAATGTAGTCGTGATGCGCGTCGTGCAGCTCGAGGATGCGAAAGAGCTCGGCGGGCACCAGCTTGCTTCGGTTGAGCAGCGCGCTGTGCACGCCAATGGTGGCCTCTTGGCGCAGCGAGATGCGATCCTCGCGCACAAGCAAGAAATCCTGTCTGCGAAACGCGTCGGTCGAGCAGGGCAGCGTCTCGTTCGCGAGCGGCGCGGCGAGCTCGAGATCAAAGACCACTATGCTCGCGACCACGAGCGCGCTGAGCACCTCCTCCTTGAGACCGCGGCTGCGCTGCCAGCGCTCGATCTCTGCCTCGATCGCGGCGCGATGGCGGTCCTGCATGTGAACTCTGCCAAAGCGCGCCTCGTCCACGTCCCTGCGTAGGAGAAGACGCGCGTAAGATTCAGACTCGCGCACCTCGTGTAGGTAGAGGATGAATTTCGCGAGCTGCTCAAACTTTAGCGCGGGACCAGGGGGTGGCGGCGCGCGCGCAGGAAGCTCCACGACTTGCTGGCCAGAGAGCGGCGCACTCGGCGCAGTCGCAGACTTGATGCGTATCTGAGGTGGATTGTCGTTGGAAAGTAGGTCTACGGGGTGGGTGGGGGGCGGCGCCTGTGCGTGCGCTATTGCCTGGGTTTGCGTCGCTTGATGCATTTGCACCAAGCACTGCCGCATCTCTGGCGGCAGCGCTGCAAGTACCTCTAGCGGATTGCTCATTTTGCTGAGCGCTTTGCTACTTTTGCGTGGGTGATAAACTGCGCTCAGATTGGCGTATAGAGTAGGATAAGCAGCACCAGGCATGTGACTATCAACGCGTACACAAGTCGCATGCCAATGTTCTTTCCATTGCGCTTTTCGGGGGGGAACACCTTGTCAATTGCGCCAATAAAGAGCGAGTTCCACGCAAACACAGGCACCAGCAAGAGCGCGCCGCGGAAAATCCCGTGAAATACATCGCGCGCCCACGCGAGCTGCACATTCACGTCGCCGCTCTGGCGGATTGCAAGCTCCTCGACGCACTCTTTGTGCGCGGTTTTGCGATTGGTGCTCATTGCTTGCACAGATGCTCAGAAAAAGTTTGCCCAGAGCATGAAGAGCCTGAAGGAGCAGCTGCAGCCCAAGGGACTCGTCACAGGGCAGCTCCATAACGAGCTCAAGCGCGTCTGGGTGCTAACGCGCGCGCAGGGCGGAAATACTCTTACGCTTCGCTACTGGGACCACACTGTGGATCAGGTGTTCGACGAGCATGGCCTTGGGAAGCCAGATGGTGCGTTCTATGACGAATTCGAGCTGCGGCACTACGAGTGGTTTGTCAACGTGCCGCGTGCGGACGCGCCACCCGTTACCTACCACTTGCGCGAATTCTTTACAACGCGCTTTGAGCGGAAGATTTGAAATAAAGACGTGTTTCCAGAAATACCACTAGATTCGCGTTTCATGTTTTCGCATTTCACTTTACTGTTTCCTAAACGATAAAGATGAAGATCGAAATCGATATCAATCGTACAAAAGAAACCAAAGAAAAGTCACAAATTGTCAAGCATGGCAGCGTGACTCTGACTATTCGCGGACCAATTTCACTGGTTACTGCAGACTTCTTCGAATCGAATGGATGGAAAATCAGCGCAACTTTTCTCCACGCAAATGTTTTCGGTTCCTCGCATGTATCGTTTCGTGACCACCAACAGGTCGACATTCGGTTTCGCTATGACAATACTCAGTCGATTCTCAGTTGCGAGTACAACCATATTGAAGACGCTTTTGACGCGCTAACGCTCACGCGCGCTCTCGACGCCTATGCAAACTCGGTCATAGAGCAAACGATGGAACAAAACGCGCACATCAAAGTCGGCGCCCAAGCCATTATGCGGCGTCCATTGCAACCCGTGTACGAGACCATTATGCGGCGTCCATTGCAACCATCAGATTTCTCCTTTGTTGTCGGCGCAGTGGAACCCGTGTACGAGACCATTAAGAAGAGCGTCGACAAAATCGCCGTATGGTTTGACATCCCCGAGTTGCGCCCGCAGGGATGCGTGTTCGTGTCGCAGCATGTCCCCTTCAAGGGCGGACTATCGACGCGCCTTTACGCGTTTGGATGGCAGGAGCTTGGTCAGCGTTTCTTAGCGCTTCCCGACGATGAGATCATCAAGGCGTACGAGGAGCTTGCGTCCAAACTCTATCGCATTGCCGAGGGAACAGGACCAACGCACAAACCTGGCGAGCTCGCCGATCGCCCCGAGAATCCCAAAGTGTACCAGTTCGAGCGCAGGACTGAGATCGTCGTCGTGCCCATGGGCCCATAGGATAGAGGATTTCTCAGTAAAAACGTCTTTCGTATTTCCTTGAAATAGGTGTGTATTTCACACGCGTTCCGCGGAGCATTCGCGTCAAAAGTTTCATCTCACCAAATGCATCAGGTCGCGAATTCGCCCGAGCTACCAAACCTCTCTGAACTCGCCAACCTATTTCAAGTCGTGCAGCGCAACTCGCGGCAATCACCACAGACATGCGCGTTGCTCAAGCACATTAGACAGAAACCAATACACAAGAATCCGCTCCTCATTGCCTGGAAGAAATCCAACATCAAGACGCAGAGCGCCATCACGCCGCTGTTCTACTCTGTGTACGACTTGGGAGAGATTGGTCGGCGCTTTGGCTACGCAGTGCCGAGTGCGCCCGCTCTGCAGTACTTGGTGAAGCTGAGGCAGTCATTCGTGAATGTGGTGTGCGTCAACGATGTTGGCTATTGGGGCGCGCAGCTGCTGAATCGCGGCTGCGTGTTGAGCGCAATTGGACCGCAGCGTGCGCTACTCGCCACGGCGCAGTGCGCGCGCGAAACGTCTGCGCTGCAAACGTATTTAAAACACGTCCTCCTGATCGTGACGCCCGACATTGATGAGCTGTTCAATACACTCGTCGACTACAACGGTCGCCATCTAGTGCTAATCTGCGACGACCATACGCGCGCGCACATTTCCGATTGGCAGACGGTGAAATGCATCGGTCTGCCGAATTTCCCTGGCTCAATGTTCAAACTTTGGCATCTGCATCGCAAAGTACGCTCGTCCAAATAACAGTTGCATAAAAACGGAAATTGAAATGGTCCGTCTGCGTAATCAAAAAGAGTACAACAATGACAGGCTTCGAACACACGGCGAAAGCGTTCAGTCACGCCCTTTGTCTGTACGGAGAACGACGAGGCGCTACTTTCTTGTACACTGCGAACGACACGCGGGGCATCAGGGCTTTAGTTATCTGTTCGCTCAGCAGCATAGCGCCATCGTTCATTATGCTGCCACGCAGGAGAAACTCGAGCGCATAACCGCGCAAAAGGAGTGGGTGCATCAGGACGACACTACTGTCTCACAGGCGCGCGTCTCGCTGAGCTTTGCGAAACTCACGGTTTGCACGCTCGTGCCATTGAAAGACATACAAGTCCGTTTCGATCGCATCTTTAGCAGTTCAGAACTCGACTCGCACTATGAATTGCAAAAGGGTCGCGCGTCGCGACTCGGCGATGCGAGCACGGTACTATATGCGGTGCATCTCGAGAGATGCCATTCGCACGAGCATAGCCATTGGCTGTACGCGACGCTAGAAGAGGCCGCCACACACGCGCTGCTGCTGAAAACAACACTCGATGAGCGACTTGGTCCCCACTGGAACGTGCGCAGCGAATACCTAGAGCATGAAAGCGGTGGCGCTGAGCTAATGCTTTGTCCCACCCGCATACGCGCCGCGCAAGAGGCTGGCTCGCATGGCGATTGGTTCTGGCAGTGCTTTAATTCCCGCGTGTGATAATTTTCGCAGGATAGTAAATTAGTTTATCATGAGCTATCCACAACTGCAGGACGACGTCTCGGCCACGTTTGCGAGCACAGACTGGTTTGGCAAGCAGCCGTTCTGGCAGCAACCGTACAGCCAACTTGCGGGTGTGATTCCGCGCGCGAGGCAAAACTCGCGATTCTTGGACACGAGCAACACGTATCTCATCACCACAAACATTGACATGAGGCCGCCGTATGTGCAAATCAAGGGCGTCTACGCCACCAATTGTCCCGTGCCGCCCGCGCCACCGAGGAGGAGATGCTGAAAATAAACACGACACTCATCTATAGTGGCTGAAATGCGCTGCTGAAATAAACTCGCGTAAGAAATAGCCGTGTGTGCGCATTTCACAATTCACAAATTACAAAACCATGTCTGCCAAGAACGCACTGCAAGAAAGCTGTCAGCGAAACCAATGGGAGTTGCCGCGCTACATCACAGAGCAGGTCAAGGGAACGCCCCCGCATGAGCCGCTGTTTATTTCAATCGTAGAGTTCAACGGACACCCGTACAAGGGCAGTCCATGCAAGACTAAAACACTCGCCGAGAAATCCGCCGCAGAGGCTGCGCTCGGGGAGGGGGCGAAGAACCAAAGTGCGGACAGGACAGGGAGGCGCGCACCGTACGGAGCGCGCTCTCCAGAGGGCAACGCGTCGCTCACGCCGTACAGAGAGCGCGCGCCGTCCGAGTTCTCCCGCGTATGCCTCGTCGATCTCGAGAACCTCCCTCAGGCCTCTTCCCACGCCTTCCCCCGCGATTGCTACGTGATCGGATTCGTGGGCAAAACGCACCACTACGCGAGCGGCGCGCAACGCGCAGTGGTCGAGCTCCAGCTCGATCTGCGCGTCATCGATAGCGCGGTCAAGGACAGCGCGGACCACCTCTTGAGCTTCGAGGCGGGTCGATTGTGCGCGCAACTGCTCAGCGCGGGGCGCTTTGTGAAATTCGCCGTATTTTCGCGCGACCACGCAGCGGAAGCGACTGTGGTCGCCATTCGCAGCTTGGGGTTTGTCGCAGAGCATCATGTGGATATTTCAACGTTTACATAAATCAAGTGGTTGAAAGTTACGCCTTAATAGAGGACAGGAAATCGATACGCCGCGCCGCCCTGCTGGCCAAAGTTGTAATAGTCATCGAGTTCTGTGAGAAACACCTGGTACTCGCGGTAGTCCCCCTGCAGGCGCACAATATCGCCGTCGTAGAGCTCGTTCTTGCTGCGGGGAACGCCCACGGGCACGCGCACATCGTCGAGAGAGTCGTACGCGTGGTACTCCCAGAGGCTGCGCCCGTAGTCAACGAGACGACCAAAGAGCGGGAGGCGGCGCTGAGATGCGAAAACCCCGTCCGCGTGCCCGTACCCGTGCCCGTGCCTGTGCTCATGCTTTTCGCACTCGGCGCACGCGCAGGGCGCCTCTGCCTCCTCGAGTTTGCATGGCTCCTTGTGACACTTGCAAGGCGCATGGTGGGTGAACACGAGCGCGCCCTTGGCCATACGCTTGCATTTGCTGCACTCACAGTGCACAGGTCGGTGAGGCCTATGCGGGTGCTCGAGGGGCTGCACAAACCCCACGCGTATCCAGTCGATACTACCTGCGCGTGTGGCAATGTTAACGGTGGGGAGTGGTCGGCAGAACATCTCTACGCCTGGAGATTACATATTAAATACACCACTACACACGTGACGAAATGAGGGCCTCGATGGAATCGAACCATCGGCGGGGTGTGCGGTCTGCGTAGACCTCTGCCCCGCGCTACCAAGCAGGCCCTCCCAAACAAACCGCTGAGACCTGTTAGAGTGAGTGGAGAGAAAGCATACCTTTTCCGAGTGATTATATGCTTTTTGCATTCAACGCGCGTAAACCTACGAGGTGATGGAGGAATAATGCTTACCTGTTTCCAGTCGAGAGCGCGGCAGTGTTCCAGTCGAGTATGCTATACCTGTTGCCAGTCAAGAGCGCGGCAGTGTTCCAGTCGAGAGCGCGGCGATTTCCATTCGAGCGGCTGGGTGTTAGCGAAAAAAAAAAGTAGCCCCATGAAATCCCGAAACCCCCTGAAAAATAATTATACACACTAACACCCCTTTCACACTTGCTGTAACAAATAAAATGAAATTAAACATGACCTCCCGAACGCACGAGTCGAAATTTTAATCGCCAAAACAGGATCGACTCAACGCAGCAGCGCGATTTGTCCGCCCTCGAAAGGCTGCATGTAGAAATACGCAGCGCCCTGCGCCTGTGCCTGCGCAAAGTGCGCCTGCTTGTCGCTCTTGCCAAACTTGTGCAACAGATGCCCCACCTCGGCCGCGTGCCTCGGATCCGCCTCGAGCGCCTCGCACACCACCGCGTCCACTCGACCCCTGAAATCGTTGGCGAGCACGAGCCCGAGCTCGTGTACATTCGCGGCGCACAGGATTAGCTGCGCCTTGTCGTTGGCGAGCACACGCTGCAGCGACGCCTTGACGTCGCGCTTGAGCTTCCTCGAGAGCGTGAGGCGCAGCTGCGCGTCGTCCCACACCACTTGCACAGGCCCCTTGGAGGCCTTGCGCGTGGTGCTGGCAAAGTCGCGCACCGTTGTGAGCGTGCCAAATTCCATGAATTTCATGCTTGGTCTGCGCAGCGCATCGATGCACCTCTTGCGCGCCTCTGCGCTCTGCGCGAGCACCACGATGAGCTTGTGCTCTGCGAGCAGCGACGCATCTGTGAACGGCAGCTGGCCCATAGGAGGCGCGCCTGATGTAGATGTCTGGTCTGTTCCACCCCCGTCCTCTCTGTCGGACTCGGGTGCGCCATCCCAGATCCAGCTGTAGAACCAGTGCGTCCAGGTGTTGGCTTCCGTCATCTGTGAGAGTAGGATGTGCTCTAAACCCAAAGAGGTAGAAAAGATTGTTTCCCTCTGCGCTCACAGTTTCACATGGCGTAAACTTTATCTCTTATTTAGTAATTGCTCTCAAGCTCTCGAGTCGAGAAGATTATTGTGACTTTGGCGCGATGCTCTTCGGGTCTCACGTGTAGCCGCCTTGGTTGAATGGGAAGGTGATCGGCAGCATTAGGTTGCTTGTCACCAGCGTCGTGTCGTCCACTTGCACCCCCAGCGCGACCGCGTTACACTCTGTGAGCGCGAAAAAGTTGTCTCGCGAGCCAATGCGGCGTGCGCGCACCCACGCCTCGGTAGAGTTCCTTGCCAACGTGCTCAGCTCCTCGCGCTCGAACAGGACGAGCTTGTTGTTGCGCAGGATTACCCTGAGCACCTCTAGTGGGATGTCGAGAATCGCGGTCGCGTAGCACTCGATCCGCGGCGGCAGAGGCGATGCATCATCGTAGACAAAGGAAATAAAGCAATGCGTGCGCGGATCGATTGCGGTGCGGTATTGTGTCTGGTCGGTGATCGCGCCGAGCGAGCCAGCAATGCACTTGACGGCGGCCACCTGTACGCGTATCTTATATCCTAGGCGTACCAACCCGCACTTGAATGAATCAGACTCTAGCGATGGCGGGTCGACGCGGCACAAGAGCTCAAGACTCGGGTGGTTCGGGTGGTTCGTGTGGCTCATGTCGCACAATTTTTCAATAACGTGGGACACCTCGGGCTTTTCTATCGTGTACGAGTTGTGCACCTGCAGCAGCGAACCACCCGTGTAAGCATAGAGGACGTCATCCATTTGAAAAACGCTGAATCTGCAGTCTGAAGAAATACGCAGGTATTTCATGGAAATGCGCACCTCTGCGCGCGCGCACGAAATGACTCCTCGACGCGTACATTGATTTCTTTGCGTCATTGTCTCATTTATTTCCTCTTGTAAAAAAACTCGAAATATCCCTCATGCCGCTCTGTCGATTGTGCAGGCGTCGGATTGTGTCCGCAAAGAGCACAGTTGGATCCTTGAGCACTGGACCCAGAACATTGACGAGGGGATTCTTGAGCTGATGCTGCACGTACCAGAGGTAATCGATCTTGAGGTTGTGCTCGCGTACGTACGCGGGGTCCTCTGCCTTTTCATCGAGGCCGCGCTTGTCGTTCGGATCGCCAATGTCAATCACCAAGTAGTGCACGCGATCGCCACCTCGATACGCGCGCGCGGGGTCCCGCTGCACGACCTTTGCCGCCACGACCGCTTGCACCTGGTGCGTGTTTGCGTAGCCCTTCTTTGAGAGCGTCTTGCTCAGGATGAGCTTTTCGAGTGGCACGCGTCCATTCTCCAAGTCGTCGAGCACTTGCAGCAGGATGCCCTGCGCCTTGTCCACGTCCTTGTCCCAGAGGAGCGCGTTGCCCACCGCGTCCGAGGTCTCACTCACGAGGTCGCAAAAGTCGCGCCGCACCTCGGCGAGGCCCTTGACGTCCTTGGAACCCTTGTCGGGCGTCTCGTACTTGATCGCCGCGTAGCCCTTCTTCCGATAGAGAATGTAGGGCCAGTAGATCTTCTCAAACTCGAGTAGCACCGCGTGCGTGATCGTGTGCTTGGCAAAGAACTCGGTGCATAGCTGTGCGGCCTCCTCCCCGATCTCAAAGAGCGACAGGAACGTTGCGTGATCGTCTCCGCGCTTGAAATTCACCATCACCGAGTCGGTGTTGTGCACCACGAGCTGCCCAACTCCCGCGGCAAAGTGGTGGCACTCGGTCTCGAGGTCGTAGACGTACGGTCGGTTGTCCTCGTCCTCGTCCTCGTCTAGCGCGCGCAGATCGATCAAACGCGCGCCCAGATGCGAGCTCTCAAACGCCAAGTGCGTCTGCTCGCAACGATCGAGCAGCGCGCAAAAGATGGCGCTTTGCACGCTATCCTGTGTCAACGCTGGCACGCGCCCATGCTTGAGCTGGTAGCGCACGAGGCCGTCGAGAAAGAGCTGCGCGCTCGCGGCGTCCCAATCGAGAATCTCCTCGGGGAACACTTGCGAGTCGGGTGTCGCTTGTGCTCTCGCGCCAGCTTTCCAACCGCGCTGATAGCTATGCTTGACCGCGCGCGTGCCAAATGCCGCTGGTGGCGCTCTAAACAGGAGCTGCGAGTTGCGCGTGAGGTCGGTCGCGTGTAAGAGCTTACCCTCTGTGTCGAGCAGGCTATGCTCCTCGGTCACGTCCACGTGCCCCCGCGTTGTGCGCACGCGGTAGATCGTGTTGCGCGCGCGGTGCCGCACCACGGCGCGCACGCGCGTCCAGCCCAAGTCGCTCCACGTACAGAGCTTTCGCGGGAAGCACACGTCCTTTTCGAGCAGCACTTGCGACTCGTTCTCGGAAAACAGCGCATCGATGCGGGTGTACCTGGCGCGCCCGTGCTCGTCCTTGCACAGCACGGGCGTGTCCCCTGTGACGCTATCGCCATACACGACCTGCGCGGGCGGGTAGTTCTCCTCCACAATGCGCTTGGTCTGCTCGATCATCCAGCGTCCATAGTAGGTCGTCGCCGCCGCAACGGGCATGCACGGCAGCATGCCCTTCTGATCCGCTCCCGTGAATCCGTACACCGAGTTGGCGACAATCTTGAGCGCGAGCTGGCGCCCGTTGAGCACCTCGCCGAGAAAGTTGTCGCCGCTCCCGAAAGCTGTGGCCATGTCCTTCTTTGCGCGTTTACGCGCCGCGAGCAGATCGCTGAGGATCTTGGGCAGCAGTGTGGGACGATTCTCCACCCACCAGAGTGGATACGCGTCACGGTTCTTCTGCTTGAGCGGTAGGCGCCTGTACGAGACACCTGGCAACCCCAGGTACCTCTCCTGCAGCACGATTGTCCGATAGCACAGGTGAAAGCTAATCATGATCGAGGGGTACAGCGATGCGTAATCGAGCGTTGGGATCGGTTCCTTGTAGTATCCTCGAATCGGACTCACCACAATCGCGCCCTCGTAGCCCTTTATCGTGTCGCGCTTCCTGCGCTTGCCGACCGTGGGCGCAGAGTCAAACGCCTTGAGCTTGCTGCGCGCGGCCTTGCTCAGCGGTACCTCGACGTACTCGTACGCAGAGGGGTCGACCTGCTCTCGCTTCGCGTAATAGTTCCAACCCCCTGAGACAAGCACATCGCTTGCGCGCAGCGGCGCGAGGAGCGTTCCCCTTGGCGGGTTGGTGAGCAGGATCCCATGCGAGTGCGCCTCTCGCACAGTGAGGTTGTACGTTTTGATCTGCTGTCCTCGCATCACAATGTCGAGCATCGGCACCCTCGTTACGCGCGCGTACTCGACGAGATTCGGGATCGTGCAGAGCTTGAGCATCAAGCGCAGCGGCAGCAGCGTATCTTTCGCGCAATAAAACGCAATCTGCGCGCGATGCCACGAGGTCATGAGCTGGTACTTCCAGAGTAGAAAGTAGTCGAGGTCCTCCTTGTCATCGTTGAGAAAGTGCTGCGAGACGGCGCCGAGCCGATAGTCCTTGAGCTTGATCGTCACGTCCTTTTGCACCACGCTCAGCATGTCGACTTGCACGCGACCGCCGACCGTGATGCGCGCCTCCTCGCCGCGGAAGCTCTTGCGTGCCTTGCGCGCTTGGCTGCGCTCGCCGCGCACCTTGCCAAGCTCGTCGAACGAGTAGAGCCCGCAAATCTCGGTGGCGCGATCGTGCAGGTAGTTGAGATCAAACCCGATATTCCAGCCCGTGATCACGTCCGCGTCAATCTCCTCGCACCAGTACGTGCGCCACGCCTTGAGCAGCGCGCGCTCACTGTGGAAAGAGCGAATCTCAATGCCCTCGAGCGCATCGCATGAGCCGAGCGTGAACACGCACTGATACGCGGCCCCCTTGTCGCCCCATCGATGCAGCGTGAGGCCAATCTGTATCACCGCGTCGCCAGGCTTGAGCGCGTTGGGCATAATCTTGAGCTCGGGGTCCTGGTTCTCGCGCATGCACTCGATATCGAACGAGGCGATGAGGATGGGCGCGACCTCGTTGCGCTCGAGCACCGTGAGCGCTTTGTAGACGCAGCGCACATCGATCTGGCAGTACGAGATGGCAGAGCCTGGCGGCGAGACTCCGTAGCGCCCCGCCTCGAGGCGCACCCAGCCGCTCGGCGAAATATCCAGGTCGAGCAAGAACTGCTGCACCTGCGTGACCTTGTGCTCGACGAGGTGAAAGCGGCGCTCGCCACACACGAATGGGATCGCGAGCGCGGTCTCTTGGAGCAGCGAGCGCGCCGCGTAAAAGCTAAACATCGAGGTGAAGCAGAGGCGCACGTACTGACGCGCCTCGCCATTCGTGAAACCGTAAAAGCTCTCCCGCTCGACGAGCTGCGCGCTTGCAACGCCTTGCGCGAGGTTCCTCTTGTTCTGATCGCGAAACTTGGCACGCACCGCCTCGGCGAGTTGGTTGGCCATAAAGCCTGTCCAGCGCGTGTCCTCGGGCACCTCGACGTAAAAGTAGGGCGTGAATCCGCGCACCGCGCAAAACACCGAGTGGCCCTCTGCAGTGGTGCCATAGAGTCGGTAGAGCGCGCGCGCCTCTTGGAACGTTGACGCAGGGGCTCCGTCGTCCTCTGCCTCTTCATAGTCCGAGTCGTCCGAGTCGGGCTCATCCTCTGCCTCGTTCTGTCCCCTTTCGAGGCCCGACTCGAATTTGCACAGATCAATGTGGTTGATCATAAACTCGAGCGGGCGCGCGCTCGACCAGGGCGAAGAGAGCGCGGGGCGCAGCTTGTATTGCGTCGGAGGCTCGGCTATTTCAGTTTTCGCGTCGCTCATTCGATATGCTTTGTACAGGGGTTATTTCGCAATGTTCAAGTAATGCATTCACATTGGGATCGCGGCGTCGTAATGCGCGCCGCTTCTCACGAGTGCGACATTCGGTCGGTCTGGGATTTCGTGCAAGTTGCTTCTACCCTCTGCGGTGAATAGCCAGAGGTTCACGTTGAACAGGAGGCCAAACGCCTGCAACGTGATGCCATCGCCCCACACACCCTCTCGAAGCATCGCCGAGCAGTAGTCTTGCGGACTCTTTCCGTATTCGGCCTCGATGTCGTACTTGAAGCGCTCCCTATTCGCCCAGATGTAGTGCACCACGCGTCTTCGAATCTCGCGCGGGGACAACGCTCGGTTCTGGAAAAAGCACAA
>Ga0307379_10010829_pt1 | contig 12041 bp, 15 predicted proteins | sample UN2MG_FD_202237 | JGI IMG/M metagenome (GOLD analysis project Ga0307379, IMG submission 202237) | Soil microbial communities from Risofladan, Vaasa, Finland - UN-2 | ecosystem: Environmental > Terrestrial > Soil > Coastal area > Acid sulfate soil | place: Finland: Risofladan, Vaasa | collected... | reverse complement strand
GCGATGATCATTTCCGCTTTTGCCGATCTCGTAAATCCCGAGACGGTGCATTGGCAGAGATCCCGGGCGCGGCTGTTTTTCGACAGCGGGCGATTCCATATGTGGGCGGATATTCTGAAACTCCCGCATGATCTTATAATGAGCAAATACCGGAAACTCGTTTATCTCAAAGCGCACGAATGGAGGAGGGTGAGTTAGATGGGTTGCGTTTATTTATTGACATGTACCGTGAACGGAAAGCAGTATGTAGGTAAGACAATAAGATCCCTCACAGAAAGAATTAATGAACATTCAAAAAAATCTCGTAAGGGAACGATCAGTAACGCGATCAAAAAATACGGCAAAGCTTCTTTCAGATGGGAAATCCTTCACGACAAAATTCAATCAAATGAAGAATTGACTTGCCTTGAAATATACGAGATCAAACGCTTAAGGACGCAATCCCCAAATGGATATAATGATACTCCTGGCGGCGATGGCTTTGATTGGGATGATCCAGAATTTAGAGAGCGCAGGCGGGAGGCTGCCGTTCGCGCCTGCGGTACGCCGGAACACCGCGAGAAATTATCGCGCGTTTTCAAGGCTCATTTTGCAAAGCCGGAAAATCGAAAGAGATTATTGAAGATGATTTGCGAGAGATCGAATAATGAGCAATGGCGAAAAAATCATCTGGCTGCCATGAAAAAATTAAGGCGAAATAAGGAATGGCGCGCGAATCAGTTGCTAGCATTCAAGAACAGAAAACCCGATTCAACTTGGCATAGACATCATGCAGAAGCAATGGCGCGGGTATTCGGCAAACCAATCCTTTGCCTTGAGACAAAAGTAATTTATTCGACCGCGCGTGAAGCGTGGAGACAGACCGGTATTTCGACATGTTCACTTTGTCAGCATCTCAGGGGTAGATCGAAAAGCGCCGGGGGTATGCACTGGAGGTACATAGCTTGAATAGGTATAAGCGGATAAAAGATTTCCACGAGACAAGGCGGCGCGGAATCGGGGCAAGTGATATTCCGATCCTCGCCGGTCTAACCCTCAAATATGGACAAACCCCTTATGGCCTTTGGCTCGTCAAAACTGGACGCAAGGCTCCATGGTCAGGTAATGAGCAGACAGAATGGGGCAAACGCCTGGAGGGTCTAATCCTCCGAAAATATATCGCCAGCCCCGAGCGTTTCGGAGAAGAAAAAGCAGATGAATTCTATCGCTCATATATCAGACAGCATAGCAACGGCTCTTTGAAAATCCTTACGGAATTCTGGCATCCGCAATATCGCTTTGCCCTGGCACACCCTGATCTATTGATAGAGAATGAAACCCCAAGAATTGTACAGGCTAAATCACATAGTTTCTTTTCTGCACAACGCAGGGATGATCTCGATTATGGTTATGATTCAGAGGATTATAGTCAAAATGGAATCCCATCTTCTGTTTTTCTCCAGGAACAATGGGAGCTTTTCTGTGCCGGACTTTCCGTGGCCGATGTGGCCGTACTGTCGAATACGAACACCTATTCCGAATATGGTCCGGTAATCGCGGATCCCCGCACGCAGGAGAAATGCCTCGCCCTGGCTGAACGTTTCATGTGGCACGTCGAGAATGACCAGGAACCGAAGCCGGAGACCTGGGCGGATGTGCAGACGATGTTCCCGCATCCGGAGCAGACAACGGCCATGGTTTCGGGCGATACCGAGCTCGAGGCGCGGCGCATGAAAGAACGGAAGGAAAAGCTTGATAAATCCAAAAAAAGAATCGAGGCAGAACTCGACGATCTGAAAAATGCGATAGGGCTGCTTATCGGGGAAAACTCGGTGCTTGCAAGCGCAGAGGGGGATGTGCTCGCCAAGAGCTGGGAGGTGAAACGCTGGTTTGCGAGCGATCTGAAAAAGCTGGAGCAGACCGAGCCGGACCTATTCAAGCGGCTGCGAGATGACGGCTATATTACCCGTTCGGAGAACAGGGTATTGAGATTTTAAAGGAGGGAGATATGATCAAATATTTACGAGTAGACGAAGCCGAAACAGAGAAAGGATTTCGCAGAAATGCTCAACAAGCCGTAGATGCTCCGGTTTTAATTGTAAGAGAAAAGCCCCCAAATAGTCCTCACATAAAAATCGAAATTAAAATCGTCGAAATTGAATGGCGATATATCATGGATCGCGGTAATAAAATTGAACCTGAGAAAAAACGACGATGGCCAGGGCAGAGGAAACGTGAATGAGTAACCGCTCCTGGAAACGCATACGCCACCAGCTGCGCGGGCGTCAACGGAAAATCGATGCGGATAAGCGGGCGCGACGCCGGATCCCCTGGCGCATCCGCCTGATGTCATTTTTCGTCGAGCCCCGGATCCGCGCGCGGTGGCTGGAGAATTGGGAGCGGGAGCACAGGCGGAAGCTCAAGCGAGCTATGAAAACAGGAAGTAGATTGATGAGGAGGATAAAACTATGATCTGGATTTTATGGACAATTGGGATAATCGTCGGATGGGCGCTCCTCATCGTAGCAGGTGGAGACCCGAAAGCGCCGGAAATTATGCATGTGAGTAATTTCAATTCCGGCGGGATAAAGGATGGTGCCGCTATCAACAGACCGGTGGAAACTCCTCGTATGAGGGGCTATAAAAATATCGGAGGCAAATAGATGGCTGAAAAACAGCAGAATCAGAATGAGGCGGAATTTTTTTCCATAGTTGGAACGGGCCGCAAAGGCATAGAAAGCATGTTCGAGAAAATGGGCGATGAGATCAAAATAATCGCCGCTCCGAATGTCGCGGGCAGCTTCGAGACCTGGAGCAGGCGCGCTCTCGTGGAGATTGCGAACAGAGATGAGCTCGCGCCTATCCTCCATTCCCGCGCGGGTATTTTCTCGATCTACAAATGTCTTGCCCGGGCCGCCACCATGGGCCTGCAAATAGGGGGCCAATTCCCGCAGGCATATTTTATGCCGGCGGATGGCAAGGCTGAACTCGTGCCCACGGCCGAGGGATATTCCTTTGTCGCGGCGCATGGGCCGGGCGCCGTGCTTCGAAGCGTACCCGAGCTCATCCGGGTATATGAGACCGACAAATTCAGGATCGACCAGAAGGCCGCCGTCATCGACCACAGCTATGATCCAAGGGCCGACAGGGGCCGGTTATGCGGCTGGTATATGCGCCTCGAATACACCGACGGGCATGTGGAGATCCCTTATATCGGCTTGGAGAAGGTCAACAAAATCATCGAGAGCTATTCGCGGCTGAAAACCAATAAGGGCAATCTCATGCCGGCGTTCGCCAAGTCGATGGATGAGATGCAGGACAAGACCGCGGCGAAAAAGCTCCTGAAAAAACCGGCGCGTGAAGCCGAGGGACTCGCAATGCTTTTCTCCCTTGATGATGGCCTACCCGAAGATGAGCCTCCGCAAGAGCCGCTGAGAAACGTGACGGATAGGGTCAACAACCGGCTGGACAGGGCGACTGAAGGGCTGGGGCCAGCACCGGAAAAAGAACCGGAAAAAGAACCGGATCCCGAGCCCGAGAAAAAAGGGGATGAGAAGGGCGAGAAAAAGGAGGCCGGTAAGCAGGAAGAACTAATACCGGATATATTCTAATGCTGCGGAAGTTTACCACGGTGAAGATCAAGAGCAATTTGAAGAGGATAACGGGCGCATGAAATACCTCAGCATATGCAGCGGCATAGAAGCGGCTACGGTAGCCTGGAAACCCCTCGAATGGGAAGCTATAGCATTTTCCGAAATCGAGCCATTCTGCAACACCCTGCTTGCATATCGTTATCCCGATACGCCGAATCTCGGCGATATGAAAAATTACAAGGAGTGGAACATTGGAGCAATTGACATTATGGTCGGAGGAACGCCATGCCAGTCCTTTAGCATCGCGGGCCTGCGCAAAGGACTGGATGATCCGCGCGGGAATCTTATGCTCATCTATCTGGCAATTGCTCGCCGATATGCTCCCCGATGGCTGGTCTGGGAAAACGTTCCCGGTGTCCTGTCGTCAAATAGAGGGCGGGATTTTGGAACCTTCCTCGGGGGGCTGGCAGAACTCGGGTATGGGTTTGCCTACCGAATTCTTGACGCTCAATTCATCCGAGTGGAATCACATTCTCGCGCCGTGCCTCAGAGACGAAGGCGTGTGTTCATTGTCGGATATCTTGGAAAATGGCAATATCCCGCCGCAGTACTTTTTGAGCGCGAAAGCCTGCGCGGGTATCCTTCGCCGCGCAGAGAAGCGGGGAAGAGAATTGCCGCAAGCCTTACGCGCGGCGCTGATTCAAGCGGCAAGCGCGGATATGCAGGGCGTCGTTGCGAAGATGACACGAATGTAATTACCCAATCTTTAACCGCTCGGCTTGGTGCCGGCGGTCCTGACGACAATAAGGCGCAGGGAGGATTTTATATTGCTCACCCTTTGCTCGGAAAGGAAAATTCTTCGCATGACGAATCGATTGAAACCTATATCGCAGATGATTATGCAAATATGAGTTTTGCCAAATCACAAATTGCGAACCCATTAACCAATAGCCCTGATAGATCACGGGCGGCCCCAATAATTTCCCATGCGATCACGGCGCAAAAAACGGCCTCGCACAGGTTGGATCCGAGCGGGGAAACAATGATCGTCTTCGACCGCGTACAGATAACAAGCAGAGAAAATAGAGCAAGGGCTCAGTCCGGAAATCCCTCTCCGGTATTGCACGGCGAAGCCCCTCTGATCGCAGGTACGCTTCCATCCGATTATCATAAATCTGGCGGTAATGGCATGGGCGAGATGGAAGGCGGGGTTGTGGCGCATTCTCTACAGTGTAGACATGATAGTAGTGAAGACGGAACGGGGAGAGGGATGCCGATCATCGGCGCTTTCAAACCGAATCAGGGTGCGAAATCGCATAGTCTCGGATATGCGGAGAATCTTTCTCCGACGGTCGAATCGGCATCGGGCGGAAACAATAAGCCCGTAGTACATATCAATCTCGCAGTCCGTCGTCTCACACCCCGCGAATGCGAGCGCCTACAGGGATTCCCTGATGACTATACTTTTATTCAGTATCGCGGGAAACCGGCCAAGGACGGCCCGCGCTATCGATCTCTCGGCAACAGCATGGCGGTAAATGTAATGAGATGGATCGGCGAGCGGATAAAAATGATGGAGGAAATAATACAAGATGAATAACCCTATCTGCCGCCACAAGCCCGATCCGGCAACAATCACCTTCGATCCCCGCTATGGGCGGAGAGCTGTATGCGCCCTGTGCGGGGCAAAAATCATCATGCAGAAAATAATATATCCCAGGAATAGACACTACAAAGGTAAAATAAAAATGAGCAAAAAAGACAGGCGAAGACGGAAAAATCGAGATGAATAACCCTAAATTTGCCCTAAAAACAGCCCTTTTTTTCATGCTAATTCTTTGTCAGATAAGGATTTATAGACATAATAAGACACGTAAGACACCTGTCTTATCTGTCTTATGCCATAAGACAGTCTATAAGACAGGCTATCTCCTTATAATAAAAGGAATTACGACCCATTTTTGCCCCTGTCTTACGTGTCTTATGAAAATGCACCCCTATAGGAGGAGTATTAATTCTATATTTTCTCAGCAAGAATTAATAAATTTCCCCTCATACGTGGCGCATTTCCGTAAGACAGTTAAGACACCCCCCTTTTTATATATATCTATTAAAATAAATATATATAATATAAGGAGTTACGCGAACCGCCTAATGTCTTATAGGCGTAAGACAGCCGTAAGACACGTAAGACACCTGTCTTATCTGTCTTATAAATCCCTTAACTGTCTATAGTATAAGGAGTTAGATTGATATGAAAATACTACATAAATGTATGACATACAGCATGTTAGGTTAATGCTTGTAACTCTTTTATACGAGAGGTATGCGGAGTTATAGTAAACTGTTATACTACAAGGAGTTAAGGTACTGTGCTAATGTGTGAAAATCAAAGGGTCAGCGTGCAGCAGCTCGGATCACGTGCACTGAGACCTATTTTTGTAATGGTCCCCAGGCGATGGCTTCGTAATCGTCTGTACCGGCGTTGGCGCTTTTAAGCCGGCGTGAATTCGCCGCCCGAGCCGGCGTCTGTCACCAATCGATCAGTAAAGCAATCTGGACCGGTAAGCTCATCGAGAAAGATGCTAAACTCGATACGAATGATCCTGCAAATCGTCGCTATCTAAAGGCAGAACACGTATACTCGCGGGCTGCTAAAACAGGAACCACGGCACAGAAGAAAGCAGATCGGGGTAAGCGAGGGGATGGAAATGGAAAGAAAAAAGGCGATGATAGTAAGTACGGGCAGAAGCTTGATGCCGAGATCCGCCTCAAGCATGAGCAAGCCGACTATCATGCAATCCGAAAGGCTGAGCGACTCGGCCTCCTCATCGAGACCTCAATTGTAGAGCAAAAGCTCTCTGTCCTTGGCTCAGAATTACGGATCCGATTGCTTGAGCTACCAGCACGGATCGGTCCGCATCTATGGGCGATAGCGAAACAAAGCGATTCCGCACATGCACTGATTCAGGCCCTCGAGGATGAGATTTCAGAAGTCATCAAGAAGGTGAAGGATGCCGCTATCCGATCTGCGCGTTAAGACGGTCGCCGAGGAGATCAATCATATAATCCGCCGAGAACGCAGGCGGATGAAAAAACAGATCAACGAAGCTATTAAGATAATGATCCCGCACCAGGTCAACCGCCTGAGCGTGTCTGATTGGGCCGAAAAAAAACGGATCTTACCACAGGGTCTATCGCCGATGCCCGGACCCTTTACCTGGAAAGTGACGCCCTATCTCCGGGAGATCGCGGACTGCTTTTCTGAAAACTCGCCGATTCAGAAAACCGCAATCATGAAGGGCACTCAGCTCGGCTTTACGGTGGGGATCGGCGAGAACTGGATGGGATATGTCATCGATGTAGCGCCTGGGCCCATGATGTTTGTTTCAGGCGATAAGGAAATGGCTCAGGATGCCGTTGAGGTCCGCGTTGATCGTATGATCGAGAGCGCAGGCCTGGCCGATAAGATATTCTCGCAGACCGACAAACCCCATTCTAAAAAAACAGGAGATACAAAACGCAAGAAGGAATTCCCCGGCGGATTTCTTCTGGCCCTCGGACCGAATGTCGGCGCGAAACTGCGTCAGTTTTCCGTGCGGTATCTATTCTACGATGAGGTAGACGCCTATCCGCAGGAGACTGGGACCGAGGGCGATCCTCTGAAGCTTGGGGAGCGGAGGACCGATGCGTTCGAACGCATCCGGAAAATCCTGTATATCAGCACTCCTCTTGTCGAACAGACCAGTCGGATCAAACCGCTTTTCGAGCGAGGGGATCAGCGATATTACTATGTCCCGTGCCGGCACTGTCACCATAAACAGGTTATCAAATGGGATCGCCTCAAATATGAAAAGGATGAGTTCGGGCGTTTGATCTGGAATTCAGTGCATTATGAATGCGAACGATGCTATGGGCATTGGAAGAATGAGGACAAAGCTTATTTCCTGCCACGGGGAGAATGGCGTCCGACCGCCGAACCGATGGAGCCCGGATTCAGGAGTTATCATCTGTCAGCTCTCTATTCCCCGGTAGGTATGCGCAGCTGGGAATCGATCTGTCAAGAATGGATACAGGTAAAGGAGGATCCGGTTATGCTTCGGGTTTTCGTTAATACGGTTTTGGGTGAAACCTGGGTTGAACGCGGAGAGGCTCCGAGATATGAGCGCATAATGCTCCGCCGTGAGCAATATCAAGTTGGCATCCTGCCGGAAAAGGCAAAGCCCCTGCTCCTTACGATAGGTGCCGATGTGCAAAAAGACCGCATCGAAGTTGAGATCGTAGCTTGGGGTAAAGACAAAGAGAGCTGGAGTGTTGATTACCGCGTGCTCTCAGGTGATACCGCCCATGTTGATGATCCGTGCTGGCAAAAATTGCGCGAGCTCATAACAGCAAAACATGCAGGACTGCCTCCCGCAATGGTTCTCATCGATGCAGGTTACAATACACCGACTGTCTATGCATTTTGCGAGGTATACCTGCGTGGTGTATTTCCGGTAATGGGCGATTCCGCAATAAGCAGGCACCAAAAAGCATTTCTGCTCCGGGATGTTCAAGGATACCAGACCACGCGCGTGGATCTTAATACGGATTTCCTCAAGCTTGAATTATATGGATATCTAGCAAAGGGTATGCCCGAGGATGCCGAAACATACCCGGGCGGCTATTGTCATTTTCCGCAGGAATACGGCGAAAAATATTTCCGTCAGCTCACGGCTGAGGAGCGAATGAAGAAAACGACTAGCACCGGCACATTTAGGTATGTGTGGCATCTGGCAAGCGGGCGCCGCAATGAGGCACTTGATGCGCGAGTATATGCAATGGGTGCCCTTTATGTTCTGCGACAGTTTGCTTCTGAGGATCTGGAGCTTGAAGAGGAAATGGCTTGGTCAGAATTTTGGAATCGCTGTGAAAAAATCTTAAAATAACACTTGAATAATTTTTTTGAAATCGATAGATTGTTTATAACTTGAAGCCAAACGCCGGATTTTTATTCCGACGTCCCGCCCCGGGGGGTGGCTCCCCCGATAGATGTCGTCCTGAAAAGGGCAGCGATACGCAATTTCTATGCGGAGGCTCTGGATGAGTCTCCGCACCGTTACTGTTATCCAAGCAGAACTCGATGAAGCTCGCGCCTCCCTATCTGCCGCCCTTAAAGGTGCATATCGCCTCGATACAGGACAGGGTAGTCAATCCGTTACACGTCCGAGCATCAAAGACCTTAGAGCGCTGATCGCTGAGCTTGTAAGCGAGCTCGAGGAAGCGCAAGATCCGCGCGGCGGCGTGGTGGCCGCCAGGATGCAGAGGCACTAATGGGCAACTTCTGGGATTATGACATCATCGGCGGCATCCGCAAATTCTTCGTACGTCCCAAAAAACACGAGCCGGGCTTTGTCCAGGGCATAACTCCCGGCGATGCCCGCTCGCGCATATCCGCTATCTCCGGGTGGTCCTGGAACGGCGGTATTGTTCAGTCCTGGACCGGATCGAAATACCCAGGAGCCCTATCTTATCCAGGACTATGGAGCCTCGATTATGCAGCCCTGCGCCGACGCTCGCGCATTGCCTACTGGGAAAGCCTGCAGGCCCGCGCCTTGCTCGGCCGCCTGGTGGATAATGTTGTCGGTCATGGGCTTGTCCTCGAGGCAACGCCCGCATGGGGGATAATCGATTCCAAAGCAGGCGAAGATGAAAGGCGGCAATGGACCCGCGACGTTGAAACCCGCTTTCACCTCTGGGCCATGAGCAAAGAGGCCGACGCATCTGGAAATCAGAATCTTTATCAGCTCACACGATTTGCTTTCCTCAACCAGCTCCGCGATGGCGAGATCATCAATATTCTGCGCAGCTCCCCGGACAAGGGACGCATGAACCCGACCGAGATCCAGTTTGTACAACCTGAGCAGCTTGTGAGCCCGATGAGCGATGAGGCCATAAAAGCAGCCAGGGCGCATGGAAACCGCATCATCGATGGTATCGAGATCGCAGCCTCCGGGCGGCCGGAAGCCTATTTTATCCACGACGATATAACCGGTAAGGACGTGCGCATTCCTGCTATCGGGCCGAAATCAAAACGCCGATTTGTCAATCACGCCCCGATTATCGATATGGTCGGCCAGGTCCGAGGAGTACCGGTATTGGCTCCCCTTGTACATGAGTTGCAAAAATTAACAGATTATCAGCTTTCGGAAATCGAAGCTGCCGTTGTCAACGCGACCATAGCAGCCTATATCAAACCCGCAGAAGATAGGCCGGCTTCCCGCGCTTTCAGCGGAATAGTGCGCCGTGATGCCGAGGTCGAGGAAAGCGAAACCACCACGGCGACAACTACGGGACCACCGGCGCCCGCATACATCGAGAGGCCCGGACTCCTCATCCAAAACCTGAAAGCGGGTGAGGATATTGCGAGTTTCAAAGTTGATCGGCCGAACGTCCATTATGAAGAATTTGTCACGGCTGTAAAATCTTCGCTCTCCGCAAGCCTCGGCATTCCCATCGAAGTGCTGGATATGAGTTTCAACCAAAATTACTCGGCATCCCGCGCGTCGCTCATTTTATTCTGGACGGTCGTTACCAATTGGCGCTCAATTCTCGCCTCAGATTTTCTCTTTGTGGTTTATGAGGCATGGATGACGGAGGAAGTCAGCGCAGGCCGGATCAAAGCTCCCGGATTTGAGCAGCCGGTACTCCATGCGGCATGGCTCAATTGTGATTGGGTAGGCGTGCCGCATCCGAGCATCGATCCGCAAAAAGAAGCTACCGCAGCTGATACGAGGATTGCCGCAGGACTTAACACACGAGAGCGGGCAGCCCGGGAATATAACGGATCTGAATTCTCCGAGAACGTCGAACGCCTGGCCGTGGAAAACGAGGAGCTCGCAAAGGCAAATAAATCCATGCCGAAAAAAGAAGCGATCCCGGCACAGATACCGGATTCGGGAGATGGAGAAAACGACGGGAATAATGGAAATGGATCGGCCAAGAGCCTGGTCGGGATTGGAGAAAGATGACAACAGGGCAGCAAAAAATATTTGAAAAAATCGCGGATACAGATGCCAAGGTTGAAAAAATAATCGGCATATTAACCGGAGGCAACGGAGGCGGAGTAATTTATGACGTGAAAAAAAACACGCAAGCGATAGGGGAAATCAAAAGCGAAATACCGAATCTTGTTCATGAAAAAGAATGCCGCGCGATGCAGAAGGAAATCAAAGCCAATAATAAATCACGATGGATCACGTTGAAAGATGTGATTCTGTTGATTGTCGTCATAATCAGTCTGTTATATGGGAATGGGATAATAAGATGATCAAGGGTGCAAAATTCTGGAACGATAGGCAGCGGGCATATTATAGCCAGAGCAATAACCCCCTTGAGCAGATCCTGCGTAAGTTGGATATAAAGGATTGGCTCGAAAGCTGCGCGCCCACATATATGCTCAATTGCATCGCCGCCCTCGGTTACGATATCGAGATTAAGTGCCCTGGTGTTTATCGCCCGCAGCCCGAAGAGGTCCTCATGGGTTTTTTCCATGATTCCCGAAATTATCAGCGCTTTCGAGAAATCCGGCATGACATAAATCCGAATACATTTATGGGGAATCGTGTTCCCCAGTTTCATCCATTCGCAGCGGCACAGGTTTTTAAGGCGAATGCACGGTATGTCGAAAATCACGAATTCGAGTTTGTATGCGGATACTTTGAGTCTGGTCATTCGATAGGTTTTCTCCTGAAGCAGCCGAGCCATTATATTGCAGGCGTGGCCTATGACGATGATACCGATGAGATAATTTATAATGATTCCCGGCCCGAAAGATTCCCGGATGGAAATGGTTTTAATCGGAGAATGAGTCGGAATGAATTCAGAATTAATGTTGAGCCGTTTGTTATTATTTATACCGGAGGTGGATTGTGAGCGATCCTGTATTATCAGATCCCGTAATCGAAGAAACGAAGAAAACCATTTCGGCAAAAGAAATTTCCAAATGGTCGATGATAATCGCTGGGCTCTGGATCGCCGGACTCCATCTGCTCAAAGCATTTTGGGGACTCATAAGCCCGGAAACTATTTTCGGTCTCGAAACGGGAGATATCATTTTATCAGGTGTCGCCCTTGCTGCAATTTTCACTCCCGTTTATTTCTCGATTGTCCTCGATAAGATCAAAGAGATAAAACTGGGAGGTAGAAATTGATTTATGCTCTTGAACGAAAAACCTTGACCTCGTTTCTGAGAATGTGCGCGCGGCTTGAAATGAACCCGGACATCAATGTTCTCTTCGATTTAATGTCCGGCTCGGAAAAAGAAAAGACTCCACAGCTTTATATCCTCCGCGACGGTGAAGCGCATATCAGTATCCAGGGAATTCTCTCACGTAAACGTAGTTTTTGGGCAATGATTTTCGGCAGCGCGCCGTCTCTCACATATGATGAGATAGCCCTCGCAGTGGGTCAGGCCGATGCAGATCCGAT
>Ga0307379_10010827_pt1 | contig 12043 bp, 9 predicted proteins | sample UN2MG_FD_202237 | JGI IMG/M metagenome (GOLD analysis project Ga0307379, IMG submission 202237) | Soil microbial communities from Risofladan, Vaasa, Finland - UN-2 | ecosystem: Environmental > Terrestrial > Soil > Coastal area > Acid sulfate soil | place: Finland: Risofladan, Vaasa | collected... | reverse complement strand
TGGAGAAGATGATGGACCCGAACACGGGCCGGACGGAAGTGCGCGTGGTGAAGATTGACTCGTTCACGTACCAGTCTGCGTACAAGTTTATGATTCGGCTGAAGCCGCAGGATGCGGAGAACGAGAAGCTCCTGGTGCGCATGGCGACGCAGACGAATCTGTCGCTGGAAGAGTTCCGGGCGCGGTTCGGGTACCTGATTGGGATTGCGGCGCGCCCGTTCTAGCAAGACACCGCCAGAAACCAAGTTTTTCCTCAAAGCCAGAAACCAGGTTTTTCCCCAAAACCTGGTTTCTCTCTTGTTGTGCGCTTGACAGGTTCCCCAGGCTGTGGTATAGTCATGTCCGAATGTCCGTACAATCGGACTTTGTGGATCTGCCGTTCGCTTCTCGAACCTGGTCTTCACCCATCGTCCAAACCTGGGAAGGGAGGATGAGATGCCTGCGAAGGTGAGCAATCTATCCGTTGATGCGACGTCGCCAGTCCCTCTATGGTATCAACTGCGCAATGCGATGCTGGGGCACATCATCAGCGGTTCCTGGAAACCGGGCAGCCAGCTATGCGCTGAGGAGGAGTTGTCCGACCAATTGGGCGTGAGCCGCGCCACCGTGCGCGCCGCCATCAATTCTCTGGTCCGGGATGGATTGGTCGTCCGCACGCGGGGCAGGGGTTCGTTCGTGGCGGCGGCGCCGGCGACGGAGATCAAACTGGGCCCGCTGGGGTTTTATCGCACGATGACCGCCCGTGGGCACGCGGTCCACAGCAAAATCCTCGAGATGTGCGTGGTCCAGGCGACGGAGGATCTGGTCCAGAACCTCAACCTGCACAGGAATGAGGAGGTCCTATACGTCCGGCGGTTGCGGTACATGGATGGCCGCCCGGCGGTCCTTTCTAGCAACTACCTGGTCTACGATTTGTGCCGCGGATTGGAGCATGAGGACCTGAGCACCGGATCGTTGTGGGCGAGATTGGAGCAACGGACGGGGCGCCAGATCGCGGGAGGAATCCACACCTTTCACGCCGTCCTGGCCACCGAGGAGGAGCAACGGCTGCTCGAGATTGCGCCGAACGTCCCATTGCTGATGAGCGTGGGCACGAATTACCTGACAGACGGTACCCCTTTCGAGCAGTCAGACGTCAAGGTACCCGGCGATCGCGGCTTCCTGGAGGTGCGCTACGTGACGCGGGTCGTTTCGGCGTCGGAGGACGGAGAGACAGAACCGTGACCAGTTTCTGGTACGAAATGCATCCGGAGGCCCGGCTTCAGCCGGGAAGCCGCCGCAAGCGGTGCGCTGAAGCGGGGCGTCCGTCACTTGGGCGAAAGGAGGTGGGTTGCAGCGTCGGGACTGGTGTATCAGATCTATCCCAGGAATGGTAGGGCAGGAGTCGAACCGCCCAGGGACCATCCATATCTGACAGAACAAGGAGAAGAGTAATGTCGAACAAGCGAGAGAGCATTAGCCGCAGGGAATTCCTGAGGCTGGCAGGCGTGGGCGCGGCGGGCCTGGCTGCGGGGCCGCTGCTGAGTTCGTGTGCACCGAAGCCGAAACCGACCGCGGTGCCGACAGAGGCCGTGGTGGCCGAACCGACCGCGGTGCCGACCCCGGTGCCGCCCACGGCAGTGCCGGTAGAGAAGGCTAAGGTCGTGTGGTGGACTGAAGCGACGGAAGAGAGTATTCAGAACGCTCTCGTTGACCTGTTTGTTAAGCCCTTCAACGAAAGTCACGAAGCCGTCGAACTGGAGCTACTGTTCGAGGCCGCACTGGTGGAAAAGGTCAAGACGGCCGTGGCAGGAGGCGGTGGTCCCGACATCATCGAGACCGCCGGCCCCACCGTCAACATCGAGTTCTACAACGCGGGCTACGCGTATGAACTGGACGCCCTGGCCGACAAGTACGGGTGGCGTGAGATCATGCACCCGTGGGCGATCGCCAACGGGACGACCCAGGGCAAGCTCATTTCCGTGCAACTGACGCAGGAGACCATGATGATGGTCTACAACAAGAGCTTGCTCCAGGAAAAGGGATGGCAACTGCCCACCACGCCGAATGAGTTGGCCGTGTTGGCCGACAAGTGCCTGGCGGATGGCATCATCCCCTACGCCAGTTTCCACGGCTGGCCGCTCTATCAGTCGGTGATCTGGAACGACTATGCCTCTGCGCTCAGCGTGTACAAGTGGCTGACCAATCAGATCCCCTTCACCTCGGAAGAGTTCATCGGGGCCGCCGACTACTTCAAGATGATGATTGACGAGCAGTGGCTGGGTGACAAGGTGTGGGACATGGGCTTCGGCGACGAGTGGGCGCTCTTGTCCACGGGCAAGGCGCTGATGAAGATGGACGGCTCGTGGGCGTTCAAGACCGGGGCTGAGGCGTTCAAGGATTTTGAGTGGGACGTGGCTCCGCTGCCGAACCTGCGCGATGGTATCACCCACACGTGGCAGATCGGGTCTGGCGAGTCGCTCTCCATCTCGGCGGATTCCAAGGCCCCTGAGGCCGCTGGCGAGGTGCTGAACTTTATCTACGCGGATCCGAAGCGGGCCGGGCAGATCATGGCGGTGCACCCCGGCGAGTGGGTCGTGCCGATCATGCTGAGCGATGCGGACATCCCGGATACCCTCGACCCGCGCCAGCGCCAGATCATCGTGTGGATGAACGAGGCGGGTGCCGAGAACAAGATCGGGTATCTGACCTGGAGTTCGTGGCCGCCCTTGACGCTGGGCATCTCGATGGACCTGGCGGACAGGCAGGCCAGCGGCGAGGTCTCGAGCAAGGACTACTGCACGCAGATTCAGACCCAGTTCGAGGAGGAGTCTGCAGCCGGCTCGGTCTTGGGGATACCTCCGACCTACGGTGCATAGTGTTCCCAAGGCGAAGCCTGGTACGGCAGGCCGCCGATTGCTGGTTGGAGTGCAGACGGCCGTGCCAGGCAACCTGGTTTCGCCAGGAGTCTTCCCGTCGTCCAGCAGGTGGCGATGTCGGGCCGTACCGTCCGACACGGTACGGCAGAGCCACCTGCTGGACTTGTCCCGAACTGGAACATCTCACATGGAGTGAGGAGGCTATGGAAGTAGGTCTTGGGCGCAAGGTCGCTACGAAGGTACCGGGCCGGGTGCCTCAGAGGCGCCGACGGAGTTCCGGCTCGCTGTTGTTCGAAAAGGAAATTCTCCCCTGGCTGTTCCTGCTCCCGGTGGTAGGCCTGAACGTGTTGGTGATGCTGGGGCCGTCTGGCGGTTCTCTGTACTATGCGTTTACCGACTGGCGAGGCCTCGGGCACGCGAACTGGATCGGGCTGGACAATTTCCTCAAGATCTTTAGGGACCAGTTTGTGAGTATTGCCTTCCGCAACAACCTCAAGTGGATGGCGCTGGCTCTGTTCATCCCGCCGGCGCTGGCCGTCGTGGTGGCGGCGTTGCTGGCGGAGGTGGCGCGCGGACAGCGGCTGCTGCGCGCGGTCTTCTTCCTGCCCCTGGTCGTATCCACGGCCGTGGGGGCCAGGGCCTGGCAGGGCATCTACCATCCCTTGTTTGGGCTGGTGGCCTGGCTGGCACAGCATGGCGTCAAGTTTCTGGACATACGGTTGCTGGGCAACTCTGACCTGGCACTGTACCTGGTTTTCCTGGCCAGCCTGTGGAAGAGTTGGGGCTTCCCCATGGTCCTGTTCCTGGCCGCCATGCAGCAGGTCCCGGCTGACCAATACGAGGCGGCTATCATGGATGGTGCCAATCGCTTCCAGCAGTTGCAGCATATCACCATCCCCTCCATCCGGCCGACGCTGATCCTCATCCTCGTGTTCACCTTGATCGGTTCCATGCTGGTCTTTGACTTCATCTTCATCATGACCCGTGGAGGGCCGAGCAATTCGACCGAAGTGCTGGCCTACCGCATGTACCTGTATGCCTTCGACCGGTTCCAGGCAGGCTACGCGGCGGCGATCGGCGTGATGCTGACGTTCTGGTCAGGGATCGTCACGCTGGGGTTCTTGTTGCTCCGGCGTGTAGGGTGGGAGGTGTGACGTGTGGACGCGGTTGGGAAGAAGCAAGCGAACGCCTTCGCTGGCCATCAACTACGTGGTGCTGGCCTTGCTGGCCGTGTTTACGCTGTACCCGATGCTGCTCGTCTTCCTGGACTCGTTCAAGAGCCCGGATGAGACCCTGAGCAATCCCCTGGGCTTGCCCCGCGAGTGGCAGTTCGTGAACTTTGTCAAGGTCTGGACAGAGGCAGGCTTTTCACGTGCGATCCCCAACAGCCTGTTGGTGGCCACCGTGTCGGCGGTCGGCGTAACGCTGCTGGGCGCGTTGGGCGGCTACTCGCTGGGCCGCCTGAAGCCGCGCGGAGGGGACGCCTTGACGGTGTACTTTTTGGCCGGCGGCAGCCTGCCCGCGCAGATGTTCCTGGTGCCCCTGTTCTTCCTGTGGCGCAAGTTGGGGCTGGTGGACAACCTGTGGGGGTTGGCCCTGATCTACATGGGCACTGGCGCCCCGTTCGCCGCGTACTTGCTGCGCGCATTCTTCATCAGTCTGCCGCGAGATTTCGAGGACGCGGCGAAGGTGGATGGCGCGACCCAGTTGGACATTATACGCCACGTCGTCTTGCCGTTGGCCAGGCCGGGGTTCCTCACCGTGCTGTTGCTCAACTGGATGGGGGGCTGGAACGAGTTCTTCTTCGCCAACATCTTCCTGCATCGCCAGGAGGTGCAGACCGTGGCATTGCGCTACGTGGTGTTTTCGAGCGAGTATTTTACCGACTGGGCGATGACCAGCGCGATGGGCGTCTTGATGATGCTGCCGGTGATGGCCCTGTTCTTGATCACACAGGAGACCTTCATCAAGGGCATGACGCAAGGTGGGCTCAAGTTCTAGCGAGAGGGAGGTGCTCTGTGAAACGGACCGCGTTCGTCGTTTCACACACCCACTGGGACCGCGAGTGGTATCTGACTTTTCAGCAGTTCCGCATGCGCCTGGTGGACATGGTGGACACACTGCTGGACGTCCTGGCGCGGGATGCCGAGTTCCGCCACTTTATGATGGACGGCCAGACCATCGTCCTGGACGACTACCTGGAGGTCAGGCCGGGGCGACGTGAGGAACTGGCGAAGCACGTACAGGAGGGCCGCATCTCGATTGGCCCCTGGTACGTCCTGCCCGACGAGGCCCTGGTCAGCGGGGAGGCGCTGGTCCGTAACTTGATGGCGGGGGAGCGCTCGGCCAGGCGGTTCGGCCGGGTGATGCCGATCGGCTACCTGCCGGACACGTTCGGACACATCAACCAACTGCCCCAGATCGCCCGGGGCTGGGGACTGAAGGCGGTGGTGGTCACGCGGGGCGTCCCCGACAGCCCGTGTGAGTTCCTGTGGGACGGGCCGGATGACGTGCCGGTCCTGGCGATCAACCTGCGCCGCAGTTATGGGAACGCGCTCTACCTCTGCCCAGGTGAGAACCTGGTGCCGAGGTTGCGCAACCTGGCCGACGACCTGGCCGCGCATGCCACGACGTCCTATCTGTTGTTCATGAACGGGATGGACCACCACTTCCCAGAACCGGCGGTGCCGGAAGCGCTGCGGCAGGCCAACGCCGCCCTGCCCGATCTGCAATTGGTCCACGGGAGCCTGCGGCAGTTCGTGGGTGCGGTGAGCGTCGCCAACCCCGCGTTCGAGCATCGCACGGGGGAGATGCGCGACCACCAGATGCACGACGTACTCCCAGGCGTGCTGAGTACGCGCATGTGGATCAAGCAGCGCAACGGTGCTGCCCAGCGGTTGCTGGAGCGCTGGGCTGAGCCCTTCTCTGCGTGGGCTCACCGCCTGGGCGGGCGCGATCGGCGCCCGTTCCTGTGGCAGGCGTGGCGCTACCTGCTGCAGAATCATCCGCACGATAGTATCTGTGGGTGTAGCATAGACCAGGTGCACGAGGAGATGAAGCCGCGCTTCGACTGGGTGGCCCAGATCGGGGACAAGGTACTGGCCGAGAGCCTGGATGCAATCGCCGGCCAGGCGCTGTCTGCCACAGGCGAGCGGGTCTTCCGCGTCGTGGTCTTAAACTCTGAAGGGGGGCCGCGCACCGACGTCGTGCGCGTGGCCGTAGAGATGCCGGTGGAAGGGGACACGTTCGCCCTGCGGGACGAAGCGGACGGGTGCATCATACCGGTGGAGGTCTTGCATTGCGAGGAGCAACCGCCTTTCTCGTTCGTCGTGGATGCCGAGACAACCCAATGGCTGCTGGTCGAGATGGCGGAGGGAAGCCTGGTCAACAAGCGTATCCGGCGCATGTCCATGAAGCGAGAAGGAAGGGACGTCTACCTGGACTTTCTGGCGGGCGAGGTCGGCGGGCCGGACGAGCGCCAACTGGCCGAGTTCGTGGCCGAGGTCAAGCGGTTGACCGACCTGGGCGAGGAGTTGGTCTTTCACTATCAAATGCACTATCCGCCGAAAGTGGACGTTCGCTTCGTGGCTCGGGGCGTCCCGGCGATGGGGTACAGGGTGCTGACGGTGGTGCCGGCCGAGCCGGGAGCCGGCCGCGGCAACGCCAGAATGATCTCGAACGAGTTCTTCGCCGTGCACGCCAGCGCCACAGATGGGACGCTGATTCTGGTGGACAGGGGTTCTGGCGCCACCTTGAGTGGGCTCAACCAGTTCGTGGACGGCGGAGAGGCCGGCGACGAGTACAGTTATTGTCCGCCGCTGAAGGCCGATACGTTCGTGACCGGCCCTGCCCGGCCGCCCACGATTACCGTGGAGCACAGCGCGGTGGCGCAGACTTTGCGTATCGCGATGGTGTACCGCGTCCCGGCCGCTCTGGCCGCCGACCGCAGCACGCGCGCCGACGAGGCGGTGGACCTGCCCATTGAGACCACGGTCACGCTCTATGCGGGGGTCCGGCGGGTGGACGTTGAGACCTGGGTGGACAACGGTGCCCAGGACCACCGGCTGCGCGTGCATTTCCCCACCGGGATCGTGGCGTCCCAGGGGTGGGCGGATGCGGCGTTCGACGTGGTCTCTCGCCCGGCGGGGACGCCTGCCTGTGGGCAGGATTGGCACGAGCAGCCGGTGCCGACCTGGCCCCAGCAACGGTTCGCCGACGTGCACGATGGCACGATCGGCCTGATGGTCGCCAGTGATGGGTTGCCCGAGTACGAGGTGATGACCGGTCAGGAGGGCCATACGATCGCCGTCACGTTGCTCCGGTGTGTGGGCTGGCTTTCACGCGGCGATCTCCTGACGCGCAGCGGCAACGCCGGACCCACGATCGCCACACCAGGTGCGCAGTGCCCGGGCAGGCACTGTTTCCGATATTCCATCATTCCCCACCAGGGTGGGTGGGAGCAGGCATTTCTGGAGGCCCACGCCTTCGTCACGCCCATGTGCGCCCGCCAGGTGTGGGGCAGGCCGGCAGTCACGCCCGCGCGGAGCTTGCTGAACGTGCGGCCGGCTGAGGTGATCGTGAGCGCGGTGAAACTCCCGGAGGAAGGGGAGGGGATCGTGGTGCGGATATATAACCCACTGCCCCACGCCGTGGAGGCGCAGTTGACGCTGGGGTTGCCTTTCGAGGCCGGGGTGCTCACGAATCTGCGGGAGGAGCCGGACCCGGCGGAGCATGTGGCGACGGGCGCTCGCTTCACCCAACCTGGTCGCTTCGAGATGAGGCTGGAGGCCAAGCGGATCCAGACGGTTCTTTTCAGATAGAAGGAGATCAAGCGGATGGCAGGTGGGATGGAACTGGAGGACACACGTTTGTACAAGAAGGTGTACGGCTGCATTATGGGGGCGGCGTGCGGCGATGCGCTGGGCGCTCTCGTGGAGAACATGCACTATCTCGACATAGAGGCGCAGTTCGGTCACGTCGAGGACTTGATGCCCTTTGTGACCCCGCGTGAGGGGGAACATGCGCCTTACGAGGTGATTGACAAGTTTGACCAGGAAGAGCCGCACAGCGTGGTGTGGGAGACGGGTGGGGCGTGGGGAGCGGTGCCCGGCACGTACACCGACGACATGCGCTTTCGCCTGCTCGTCCTGCAGGCGATCGTGCGCAAGGGCGGGCGGATAGACGGCATGGACGTGGCCCGCACGTTGATGGACTACCGGCTCACGGCCTGGGGTGCTACGCGCACGCCGACCTATTCGTGGCAGCCGCCGGAGCACCCCGACATCGAAAAGCGGTGGACGCCGGGTATCGCCTCGGTGGATTTCATCGTGGCTGCCGGCGCGCGCCGCAAGGCGTTGTGGCCCGACTGGGGCTGGGATGCGCCGCTGGGGATCGTGAATGCCTGCCGGCCCGACCTGGCGGCCGAGGACGGGTACGTCGTGGCGGCGGCAGTGGCCGAGGCGTTCCGGCCGGGTGCGACCTACGAGACGGTCATCCAGGTCGCCATCGAGTATGCGTACACGGAGGTCCCGTTGGGCCGGGAACTGGCCGTGCGAATCGAGAAGGCGTTGGAGGTGGCCGGCAAGTGCCGGGACGTGTACGAGTTCCGCGCCCCCTACTATGCCAGGTTCCTCAACAGCGTCAACGCCTTCTCGGTTCTGGAGACGGTACCGGCGGCGCTGGCCTTGCTGTACATCGCCAGGGGAGACCCGCAGATGGCGATCGTCGGCGCTGCCAACCTGGGTCGCGACTGTGATTCGTCGGCCTGCATCGCTGGCGAGATCGCCGGGGCCTTGGCGGGCATTGAGGCCTTGCCTGCCCACTGGGTGCAGCAGGTGAACGTCGCTAACCCGAAGCCAAGCCTGCCGGAGGTGGCGCGCCAGGTGACGGAAACACTGCTGAGGATGCGCGACGACGAGCGCGCGCGCGTGGATGCGCTCACGGCGTTGGCGGGCGGCCAGGGGGGAACATGACGGCTTCCATCCGCGTTGGCGTAATGACGTCACCGTACGAGGTAGAAATCCGGGAGGTCCGCAAGCCCGAACCTGGCCCCGGCGAGGTCCTGGTCAAGATCCACGCCTGCGCGATCTGTACGACCGAACAGCGCATCTACGCCGGGGTGCAGAGTTGGAACCGGTTTCCCTACGTGGGGGGCCACGAGGCGGCCGGGGTGGTGGAGGCGCTGGGTCCTGGTGCAGAAACCGACCTCAAGACCGGCGACCACGTGGCGATCGTGAGTGCGACGTGTGGCCACTGTACCAACTGCAGGGTGGGGCGCACGAACAAGTGTTTGCACCGGGAAGGGTTCTGGCAACACGACGGCCTGTGGGGCACGTGGGGCTTTGCCGAGTACAAGGCGGTGAAACCCCGTGGCCTGCAGCCAATCAGCCCCGAGATCCCCTACGAACACGCGGCACTCGTGGAGCCGTTGAGTTGCGTGGTGCACGGCGTGCGCAAGTTGGGCGTCGAGTTGGCGAGTGAAGTGGTCGTCGTCGGGGCGGGTCCGATGGGCTTTCTCAACGCGCAGGTGCTCAAGGCGATGGGGGCGGTGGTCACCGTGTTGGACCTTCAGGAAGCCCGTTGCCAGAAAGCCCTGGCGGCCGGTGTGGATCGCGCGTTCGTGCCCGACGATGCCATCCTGGACAGGATCAAAGCGTTGACCGAGGGGCGGGGGCCTGATGCGGTCGTGGTGGCCTCCAGCGCGCCGCGGGCGTACGAACTGGGGCGCGCGATGCTGGGGCCCTTTGGCCGCTTGCTGGCTTTCTCCTCTGTGTACCCCGACGAGGAGATGGCGATGAGCCCCACGGACATGCATCGCAACGAGAATCACCTGCTGGGCGCGGTGAGCAGCGACATGGAGGACGTCTTGATCGCTGGCAAGGTCATCTCGAACCGGTTGATTGACGTTTCCCAGGTCGTCCAGGGTGTGATGCCTTTCGGGCGGTTGAAGGAGGCGCTGGCACTCTGCCTCCAGCCTGATGCCTACCGTGTGATCGTTCAGATGTAGCGGACGGAGTACGTCCGGTCGTCAAACGTGAAACGTGAAGCGTGAAACGTGTTGCGTGTTCCGCTACTTGGATTCGGGAGGTTGTGATGGAACCAGGAGAGCTCGCAGGACAGGTGGTGATTGTGACCGGGGCCAGCCGGGGGATCGGCAAGGCGATTGCGCTGGCCTTTGCCAGGCAGGGCTGCCCGGTGACGCTGGCGGCGCGCGACCAGGCGCGCCTGCGCGAAGTGGCCGAGGAGATCGGGAGGCTAGAGGGAGTTAGCCTGGTGTGCCCCACCGACGTCACCCGGATGGACGAGATCCAGCGCACGGTGGACGAGACGGCGAACAGGTTCGGCCGGATAGACATCCTGGTCAACAATGCCGGGGTCCTGATTCTGAAGAAGGTGATAGACACGACCGTCGAGGATTGGGATCTCACGCTGGACACTAACCTCAAAGCGGTCTTCCTGGCGGCGAAGGCGGTGCTCCCGACCATGATGAAGCAAAAGTACGGGCAGATCATCACCGTCGCCTCGATTGCCGGCAAGCGGAGCGGCCTGATGCACGGCTCGTACAGCGCGGCCAAGTTTGGTGTGCTGGGCTTTACGGAGGCGCTGGCCAGCGAGGTCAAGGAGTACAACATCCGCGTCAACGCGGTGAACCCGGGGATGGTGGACACCGACCTGTTTGGCGACCAGTTTCGCGAGAACCGCGCCGGTTGGTCGCGGCCGGAAGACATCGCGGATGCGGTGCTGCTGTTGGCTTCCGGGCTGGCGCACGACGTCACCGGCGCTTCGCTCGACGTCCTGGGGAGCCGTCCGTAACGTATGGCCAGGATCTTGATTACGGCACGCTTCGATCGCGAGAGCGTGGCGCGGCTGCGCGGGGAGCACGAGGTCACGTTCGAGAGTTGGCAGGACACCGGTGTGTTCCCGACGGGGGACGTGCTGGCTGGGCGGCTGAACGACGGCGGCTACGACATCTACGCCAACGAGGGGGACAAGGTGCCGGCGAGCGTGATCGAGCAGTTGCGGGTCACGCGGCTGATCTGCGTGGCGCGCGCCACGCCGGACAACGTGGACGTGGCCGCGGCGACGCGAGCGGGCATCGTCGTCACGAACTCGCCGGGCCGCAACGCCGTCGCGGTGGCCGAGTACACGATCGGGCTGATGCTCGACCTGCTTCGCCGCATCACGGCCAGCAACCGCCTGGTGCTGGCAGATGCCTGGGAATTTCGGCGCTTCAGTGAACTGGAAGGGAGCGAGCTGAAGGGGCGCACGGCCGGGCTGGTCGGCGTGGGCGCCATCGGGCGAGAGGTGGCCCGCCGGCTGAGAGCGTTCGAGATGCGCATCGTGGGCTACGACCCGTATGCCGATGCGGCGCTGGCGGCGTCGGCAGGGGTGGAATTGGTGTCTTTGGACCAACTGCTTGGCGAATCCGACGTCGTTTCGATCCACGCCGCCGTGACACCGGAGACGAGGGAGATGATCGGGGCGCGGGAAATCGCGCGCATGAAACCGACGGCCTATTTCGTCAACACCGCGCGGGCGGCCATCACCGACGAGCGTGCGTTGTACGAGGCGCTGCGCGACAGGCGTATCGCCGGGGCAGCGCTGGACGTGTTCGTGGACGAGCCGGTGACCCGCGAGAACCCCCTGGCCACGCTGGACAACGTCCTGGTGACTCCGCACCTGGGCGGGGCGACGAGAGAGGTGGTCACCAACCACAGCCGGATGATCGAAGAGGACGTCCGGGCCTACGTGGGCGGGCGCTGTCCGCCGCGGGCGGTCAATCCAGAGGTGTGGGGAAATCGGGAATAGAGGTTGGAGGTTGGAGGTTGGAGGGTTGTCCGCGCAAAGCAAGAGAATATGAGTAGAGACGTTGAGGGGTGGGTGGTGTGTGCAGGTGAGGATGGCCGGGCGGCCGGCGTGCCTGGTGTGCCTGTGTCGGATGGGGAGCGCGTGACGGTCACTGACCAGGCGGGGCGTTTTGTGCTGCCGGCCGCCGACGTCGCGGACGAGTACGTCCGGCATCCCATTTTCATCTCGACGCCGGCCGGGTACCGCCCGGCGGGGGATTTCTTCCAGCACGTGGATCAAGATTGTGATGGTGGGGTGAGTTTCAGGCTTGCCCTGGCCCCGGAGAGAACTGCCTCCGGGTACACCTTTGCGGTGCTGGCCGACTACCAGTGGGAGGT
>Ga0307379_10010826_pt1 | contig 12043 bp, 9 predicted proteins | sample UN2MG_FD_202237 | JGI IMG/M metagenome (GOLD analysis project Ga0307379, IMG submission 202237) | Soil microbial communities from Risofladan, Vaasa, Finland - UN-2 | ecosystem: Environmental > Terrestrial > Soil > Coastal area > Acid sulfate soil | place: Finland: Risofladan, Vaasa | collected... | reverse complement strand
ATCGCGGGCACGGACACTTCTGCCCGGGCAGCACAGGGAAACGGCAGGAACGGGAGGCAGGAACAGGACATGGAAGGCGCCCGGCTCGCGGCGGGCCCTTCCGCACGTAGAGCGTGTAGGGAAACGTGGCATGGGCATCTTGCCCATGCGTCCCACGGGCGTCTCGCCCGTGGATCCCGGCCATTCCGGCAGGGCCAGGATGGCCCTGCGACACACGGGCAGGATGCCCGTGCCACGTCCAGGCCGGCTCTCCTACACGTTCTCAGGCCCTTCCGCAAGGCGCGCCCCGCCGGGGCCGGGGCGGTCAGCGCCACTCGGCGGCCACGTCGCCCATCACCTCGTTGAGCTGCCGCGCCTGGTCGACCGCCCAGGCGTACTTCTCGGCGAAGGCCTTGGCGGCGGCGGGGTTCTTCTGCTGGCGGGCCTGGTTCTCCATGGCCTGGTACAGCTTGATCAGGAGGATGGCCGTCATCTGGCGGCACCGAAGGACCTCGGCCCCGCCCCGCTGGCGCCAGTCGATCTGGCCCAGCCGCTTGAACTCGCCCTCGAAGTAGCTGACCTCGTCGCGGGAGTTGACAGCGGTGCGCTGGTAGAGGTCGTCGGTGAGGCCGTAGGCGCCGGCGATCGGGCGGACCCGCTCGGCGATGCGCAGCGCCGCCAGGGCCCGCTTCGGGGCGTCGGCGATGCGCGAGCGGATCACGTGGCAGTCCAGCGCCCGCGCCTGGCTGAGGGCGCCGATGGCGGGGTCGCGGTACTTCAGCTTCCCCTCGAGGCAGGCGTTGATGACCTGGGCGCACTCGGGCAGCGTGGCGTTGGCCAGGACGGTGTTCTCGCCGTCGAAGTAGACCGGCACCCACCGCGCCATGTTCGTCTCGATGGTCTTGCTCAGCAGCAGGTTGTAGCCGCTGTTCCACGGGACGACGACCCAGCGGACGTTCATCTTCCACAGGAGGTCGGGCGACTCGGTCCCGTTGAGCACGTTCCGCTGGAGCTTGTAGTTGTCGATGTGATGGACCTGCTGGGCCCGCCCGCCGAGGAAGGTCTGGATCTGCGGGCAGTACCAGCGCAGGTAGCCCTCCCACCGCCATTCGTTGAAGGCCCGCCCGTTCAGGTCGTTGTCGTTGAGGAAGTGCCGGGCGCCCGGGGGGAACTGCTCGTAGACGATCATGTTCTTGAGCATGCTCCGGTAGCGGACCAGCGGGCTGCTGGGCCAGTACCGCAGTGCGTTGCTGTAGGTCTGGAGGCCGATCAGGGCGAACAGGCCGACCCCGGCGGCGATCGTCGGCACGGCGGCGGCGATCGTCGGCAGGGCCCGGCCAAGCTCCGTCAGCAGCCAGTGCACGCGGCGGACCAGCAGCGGGGCCAGCAGGATCAGGCTCAGCGGGATGAACCGCCGGGCGCCGAACGCCAGATGGACCCCGCCGGCGGCCATCGCCACCTCGAAGATCAGCAGCCCGATCCGCCGGGCGTCGAAGCGGTCCAGCTTGCTCTTGCGGACCAGCACGTCGCCGAGCGCCCACACGCCCGCGCCGAAGGCGAACAGGCCGAGGATCGGGTAGACGATCAGCGCCGTCAGCCAGCCGGTCCGCTGGAGCTGGGTCTCGCTCAGGAACATCGCGTTGGGGTTGCGCTGGAGCGCGTCGGTAAACCGGCCGAATTCCCGCCACACCGGCTTGGCCTGCACGAAGACCGCCACGGCCAGCACGACGATCGCGGCGAGCAGGACGACGTCCTCGAGGTTGACCTTCTCCTTGCGGGTGAGCTTGGTGATCACGTGCATCGGCACGAGCACGGCGAAGAGCCCCACGATGCCGAAGAACTCCCACGTCGTGCCGAACGTCCGCGGCGAGGCGGTGAAGATCGAGTGCCATTCGATGACGCTCTGCCAGAGGTCGCTGTCCTGCGAGGCCATCACCACGAAGGGGTGGGTGAGGTTCCAGATCTCCGAGAAGCTCATCTTGAGCTGGGCGTAGTCGCGCCAGAGGTTGTGAATGCCGAAGGGCGTCGCCACGCCCGCCAGCACCCACGCCCCCGCCGTGGCGGCGAGGTACTGCCACCGCGGGCCGATCGAGCGGCCGATCTGTGCGAGCAGCTCCCACAGCGCGCCGGTCAGCTTGACCTTCTCCTGCCGGGCCCACTTGCATAGCACGAGGACCCCCACGACGGCGGCCCCCGCCACGGCGACCAGGCCCACGACCAGCGCGGTGTCCCGTCTGGGCAGCCCCGCGGCGCCGCACATCAGCCACGCCAGCAGCGCCAGCCCGACGACCCACAGCAGCCTCAGCAGGAAGCTGCGGAGGAGCTTCTCCTTGAACATCTCGGGGAAGATCAGGCACGCCGACCAGAAGGCCATCGTCACCAGGCCGAGGAAGAAGCCCCCGTGCAGGTTCGCCCAGATCAGGCCGAAGACGATCATCACCACCCAGCTTCGCCGCGGCTTGTCGCCGGACCAGAACAGCAGGTGGAGCATGACGGGCACGAACATGAGCGTGGTGAGGTTTGGGCGGAGGTCGATGAAGCTCCGCCCGGCGGCGATGATCCCGGCGGTGACGATCAGCGAGACGGCCCAGCCGCCTCCGCGGCGGCGGCAGGCGAAGGCCAGGAACGCCGAGCCGGTCAGGAGGATGAGCAGCTTGAGGACGAGCAGGCCGGTCTCGCCGGGGTCGACGTCGTTGCTGCCCGGGCCGCCGAGGGCGCCGGCGTCGGCGTCGGGCCGGTCGCGCCCTTCCCCGCCGAAGGCCTCGAAGAAGAGGTAGTACAGCATGTGGGTCCCCCAGTTCTGGTTGACCCACACTCGCCCCTGTGTCGTGAAGCACCAGTCGTCGAGGGACCCGAGCTTGCCGTGGACGATGTCGCGCCCGGCGGCCAGGGCCACGTACAGGTCGCCCGTGGGGCGGGGGACGGTCCAGACGGTCACGACGGCCAGCACGACACACAGCACGCCGACGCCCAACGCCGTGTTTCGTCCGAACCGCCTCTCGGCGGGCAGGGCCGGGGGGCTTGCCATGTCTTTACCCATCGTCTCCTCTTGTCGGCGCCACGGGGCCCCCGCGGGCTTCCGCACTCCCTGTCGCACTCGCCTTCGTGCTCGCTCTCGTACTCGTGCTCGTGCTCGTATTCGTCTTGGCTACCGTACTCGTCCTCGTCCTCGCATTCGCACTCGTTCGCCTCGCTGCCGCCTTCCGCCGGACTCCTCCGCCCCCGCGTCGCGGAGGCCGGCCGGGGCTTACGGGAGAAAGGCGCTCGCGTTGGCCAGCTTCCGCGGCAGGTACGTGTTGGCCACGAACTCCAGGCCGTGCTTGGCCAGCGCCTGCTGCTCGACGCGGACGCCCATCTTCAGCATCTTCTCGACGGCCTGCTGCCAGGACTTGTAATGCCGGATGAACGGGTCGTTCTTCATCGCGTCGAGCGCCCGCTTGCGGTCGACGTCCTTCAGCGGGTGCGTCGGCAGGTCGTACTCCACTATATCATCGGGCGTCACGCCGAGGAACCGTGCCTGCGGGACGCAGAAAAACTCGTTCAGGTGTGCCGCGTTGCCGCTGCCGACCTTCAGCGTGCGGTAGATGTTGAAGTAGCCGTAGGGGTCGCCGTCGGTGAAGACGAACACGTCGAGCTTCCGCGAGTCGGCCAGGCGGCGGATGAACCGCCGGCACGCCCGGCTGGGCACGCCGCCCATGGAGACGAGGATGCAGTGGTGGCGGTCGTAGAAGTCCTCCTCGACGAGCCGCTCGAACATGCCCTTGGTCTCGACGGCGAGGACGAACTTCGCCTTCGTGCGGAACTGAAGCTCCTCCACGACGGTCGGCACGCTGTAGGCGCCGCTGCCGAAGCGGGTGCAGTCGATCTCGATCGGCCGGCCCGTGCGGCGGTCGCGGTCGAGGACGATCAGCTCCCCGGCGACCTCCCCGCCGTGCTCGTCGGCGCGGAAGTGGAGCTTCTCGCGGTTGACGGCGAGCATCGCCTCGACGTCGTCCATGACCGTGTCGGACTCGTCCTGCCCGCCGAAGGCCGCCTCGCCCCAGTTGTACGCCTGGTAGTACGCCTCCCGCTTGGTCGAGTGCCGGCCGGTGGCGATCAGCTCCTTGCTCATCGCCAGCATCTTGAGCGTCTGGGCGAAGGTCTTGACCGTCCCGACGGTCAGCGTGCGGACCTTGCTCCGCCCGCGGAGCTGGAAGTAGCCCTCGCCGGGGCGGTAGCGCACGTTCGACAGCGCCCGGATGGGCAGCTTCATCTGCGGCTTGTCCTTGCGGCGGATGCGCCGGTAGACGCCTTGGGCCTCGTCGCGAATCCTCGCGACCACGTCGGGGTCTGCCTTCGGCATGCGATGGCTCTCCGTTGTCCCCCGCCTCAGCGGGCCACGGGCACGGCGTCGGCCAGCCCGTACTCCGAGACGAGCCGGTTGAGCCGTTCGAGCACGTCCTGGCGGCTGAGGTCCGAGACGTCGGCCTCCAGCAGCTCGCACTCGACCTGCCCGGCGAGGATCCGCGCCGTCGGCCGCGACAGGAACCAGCTCCGCCGGCCCAGCTCGCCCAGCCAGCTCTTGTCCCAGAGGCTCACCTGTCCGCTGTCGTGATGCACGCGAAGCCCCCCCCGCAGGCGGGCGCGGCGGCGGTGGTGGGCCTCCATGCGGTCGGCCGGCTCGGTGAAGCCGACCCGCCGCAGGGCCAGGACGACCATCTCGAAGATCGCCGCGCTGGAGATTCGCCGCAGATGCGACCGGCGCAGGTGGATGCCGATCGCCACGGCCAGGTGGCAGGCGCACTGGCGCCCGCCGGGGCCGCGCCACATCGCGCGGTACACCGTGCCGGCGAGCTTGGCGCCGTCGTAGGGCTCGCTGCTACCGTCCCGCTTGACTATCCGGACCTTCCGTGATCCGCTCACAGTCCCAACCCTTCATCCTGAAAGGTCTTGAATGCCTCGGCGCGCCACCGGCCCCGTGCCGGCCGCACGATCTCACTCCGGCTCGAACAGCTCCTTCTGATCGGCTCCGACCGTCGGGAGGTCCTCGACCTCCCTGGCCTCCTCGATCAGCTCGCCGACGTCGGCGAACTCCCGGTAGACGCTGGCGAACCGCATGTAGGCGACCTTGTCCAGGTCGCGGATGTGTCGCCCGACGGCCTCGCCGATGAAGCTGGAGGGCACGTCCTTCTCCCAGTGGCGGAAGATCTCCTCCTCGGTCGCCTCGACGATGGCGCGAATCTGCTGGTTCGTCACGCGGCGCTTGTAGCAGGCCTTCTCCAGGCCGGTGATGAGCTTCTGGCGGTCGTAGGGCTGACGGGAGCCGTCTTTCTTGATGACGGTCAGCCGCAGCGTCTCCTCGGCCCGTTCGTAGGTCGTGTAGCGGCGGTTGCACGCCAGGCACTGGCGGCGCCGGCGGACGACGCGCCCCCCCTCGCTGCTGCGCGAGTCCACAACGCGGTCGTTATCCTGTCCGCAAAAGGGACACTGCATCGCGCTGTACCTTCGGGCCCGGTACGGGCCGATCCCACATATGGGACAGGCCCCACTGTAGGCGGCCATATCTTGGGTGTCAAGGAAAAGCGGCAACCGTTTTTCCCCCCGGCCCCCGCGGCCGAGCCTTCGGAGATTTGCTGCTCACGTCGCCTGCCCCATCCGCCGATGGCGCAACGGGAGCCACCATGCGCCGATCGAACCGAATCGCCGCGATGACCGCCGCTTGCGCCGTGCTGTGGGCCCTCGCGCCGGCCGCGCCGGCCGCACCGGCCGCCGAAGGCAAGGCCGGCGACCTCGACGCCCAGGCACAGCAGACCGCCGCCGAGCAGCTTGCGGCCTTCGGCAAGGGCTATCGCGCCCGCGTGGACGGCAGCCGCCGCGTCGTCTTCGTCTCGGCCCTGGACGACCGCCACCTCGACAAGACGCTGCAACTCCTGACGGCGTTCACGGATGCGTTCCGCCGCACGCTGGGCGCCTCCGAGCCGGCGTGGAACGTCACCGTCGTCCTGCCCATCGTCGACGACTTCAACAGGCTCCAGAAGCCCTTCCCCGACTGCGTCGGCTTCTACGACCCACGCACGCGGCGGCTGGTCTCCATCGACCGCGGGCGGACCCTCCTGCACGAGTTCACCCACGCCCTGCACCATGCCGACGCCGCCGCGGCCGGGCAGAGCCACCCCCTCTGGGTCACCGAGGGCCTGGCCACGCTGTTCGAGACCAGCCGGATCACGCCCTCGGGCCTCGAGCCGGAGACCGACGGCCGCCTGCTGTCCGTCCGCAAGGCCGTGTTCAACAAGAAGCCCATTCCGCTGAAGGACTTGCTGACGATGGGCCCGCAGGCGTTCATGAAGGACGCCGCCCTGGCCTACGCCGAGGCCCGGTACCTGATGCACTACCTGCACCACCGCGACCGCCTGGCGGACTTCTACAAGCGTTTCAAGGCCACGTGCGGCAGCGACCCCGCCGGCGTGAAGGCCCTCGAGGCGGCCCTCGGCAGCCGGCTGTACGTCCTCGAGCCGGCGTGGCACCAGTGGGTGCTGTCGCTGCGCATGCCGATGGCGGAGGACCGCTCGCAGGACGCCCGGCTGGGCCTTCAGGTCCAGAACGACGCCCGCGGCGTGAAGGTCGTGGGGGTCGTGCCCGGAAGCGCCGCGCAGCTTGCCGGGCGCATCCGCGTCGGCGACGTGATCGCGAAGTTCAACGGGCGGGAGGTGACCAACCCCGTCGAGTACATCGCCGCCGTCCGCGACGCCGGGGCGATGCAGACGGTCAAGGTCGAGCTGTTCCGTCACGGCCGGCCGATGACGGTCATCCAGCCCCTCGGCGCGACCTCGGCCCACTGAGCGGCCCTCCGCCCGCGGGGGCTTGCGGGCCCTTCACCGGATCACGTTCGTGCAGGCCCCCAGCACGTACTGGACGACGAACAGGACGGCGAAGACGTAGACGATGACCGGGCACTGCCGGGCCCGGCCGGTGACGAGCTTGCCGAAGGCGTAGCTGACGAAGCCGATGGCGATGCCCGTGGCGATCGAGAAGGTGAACGGGATGCTCACCATCGCCAGGAAGCCCGGCAGGGCCTCGGTCACGTCGTCCCAGTCCAGCTCTCGCATCGCCCGCATCATCATCGCCCCCACGGCGATCAGCGCCGGGGCGATCATCGGGTAGCGGACCACCGGCGCCGCGGCCGTGCCGACGTTCACCCCGCCGCCGATCACGTGCACCAGCGGCTGGAAGAACAGCGCCGCCAGCATGCACAGCCCCGCGACGACCGCCGCCAGGCCCGTCCGCGCCCCGGCCGAGACGCCCGTCACCGATTCGATGAAGCTGGTCACGGTGCTCGTGCCCAGGCACCCGCCGAAGACGGTCCCCGCCGCGTCGGCGGCCAGGGCCCGCTCGGCCCGGGGCAGGCGCCCGTCGGTCATCAGGTCGGCGCGGCTGGCCACGCCCACCAGCGTGCCGACCGTGTCGAACAGGTCCATGAACAGCAGGATGAACCCGAAGCCGATCACCTCCAGCGTGTGGGGGCCGAGCAGCTTCTCGCCGAGGGTGGCGAAGCCTGCCCAGAACGCCCCGGCCGTCTGCCCGAGCCCCTCCGGAGCGCCCACCACCGCGGTCAGCTCGAGGGTCTGGAAGCCCCAGATCCACCCCACCGCGCCGGTGGCGACGGTGGTCGCGAGGATGCCGATCAGGATCGCCCCGCGGACGTGGAACGCCATGAGGCTGAGCGTGATCCCCAGCCCCAGCAGCGTCAGGCCGGCGACGTAGTTGCCCTGGATCCCGGCCAGCTTCACGCACGTCACCGGGTCGTGCTGGATCAGGTTGCCCCACTCGAAGCCGATCAAGGCGATGAACAGCCCGATCCCCGCGGCGATGCCGCTCTTGAGCGTGTCGGGGATGGCGTTCAGCAGCATCGACCGCACCCCCACCGTCGACAGCAGCAGGAAGACCACCCCCACCGCCGCCGTCAGGGCCAGCGCCTCCGGCCAGGTCAGGTGGAACGCGCCGCTGGCCGCGGCCGCCGCGGGCCCGCCGGCGCACAGCGTGAACACGAAGAAGAAGTTCTCCCCCATCCCCGGCGCCAGGGCGATGGGGTAGTTGGCCAGCAGGCCCATCAGGACGCACGCGGCCCCGGAGGCGATGCACGTGGCCATGAACACCCCGCCGCGGTCCATGCCGGCCCGCTCCAGCACCGCCGGCTGGACGAACAGGATGTAGCTCATGGCCATGAAGGTCGTCAGCCCGCCGATGACCTCCCGGCCGATCGTGCTGCCCCGCCGGCGGACCTGGAAGAAGTCGTCGAGGACGGACATCGTGGGGCTCCTGTGTGGTGTCCCGGATCGCGCCCGTGGATTGTTCCGGCGGGGAGTGGCCGATGTCAACGGTCTTCCCGTGCGGGGGGCTCAGGGCTCGCCGTCGCCTCCGCTGACTTCGCGGATCATCCGGTAGCTCTGCCTGCTGCCCTCGGCGGAAAGGTGGATGAGGTTGTTCGCGTCGGGGACGAGCTCCATCGCCTCGGCGTAGGCGTTCTCGGCCTTCTTCCACTGGGCGTTGAGCTGGAGCCGCTCGGCCTCCTTGAGCTTGGCGCCGATCTTCCCGGCCAGCTCCTGGCGGACCTCCCGGACGTTCGCGGCGTCCTGGGGGTCCTCGAAGTCCCCGCCCTTGTGCCCCAGGTGGCGGGCGTAGGCCTCCAGGCAGCGGTATCGGTTGCCCGGCTGGGCGTCGCGGTCCCTGTAGAGCTGCCGGGCCCTCTTCAACTCCGCCTCGGCCCGCTCCGCGGACAGCGGCACGACCACGCTCACGTGCAGCGACGTGTCGATCTGGTTGGCGTCCAGGCCGTTGGCCGTCGCCTTCACCGTCGGCATGGTCGACAGCGTCGAGAAGGCCCGCGAGGTGAAGCTCGTCACGGCCATCACCATCCAGTAGACCCACAGCCCGATCAGCGCCTGCACGCCCAGCGCGCAGACGCCGGTGATGATCCCGGCGATGCTCATCCCCTTGCCGTCGAGCTTCTTGACGAGCGCCGCGATGCCCAGGCCGATCGCGACCGGAGCGCAGAGCACCCCCAGGCCGGGGATGAAGCTGCACAGGCCGAACACCAGCGCCGCGATGGCCTTGCCGCTGGCGGTCGTGGGCGGCCCGGCCGGGGCGTAGCCCGCCGGCCCGTACGGCGCGGCCGCCGTGCCCGCGACGTTCAGGAGCTTGCCGCACGCCGGGCACTGGACGGCCCCGCCCCCGGGACCGATGTCCGCCCACATCACCTGCCCGCACTCGCACGTGAACTGCACCTGCATGGCTGTCCTCGATCTGACTTTACCTGTCTACTCGACGCTCCATTCCTCAAGGTCCACCGTCATCCGACGCCGGCAGTAGGCCAAGTGTTCCTGCACGTTGCCGCGGACGGGGCTGTCCCGCTCCGGGACCAGCTCCATCAGCTTGCGGCAGGCGGCGATGGCCTCCTCCCAGCGGCCGTCCTGCTGGTGCTCCCCGGCCTCGGCGTACTTGGCCAGGACCGCGTCGACCAGTTCCCCCGCGGCCGTCTCGAACGCCTTCTGCCGGTCGGGGTCGTCCAGCTTCGCCTTGCCGGCGCAGGCGAGGTGGCGACGGAAGTTCTGCACGCACTCGTAGCGCAGCAGCGGGCTGGTCTCCCGCCGGTCGAAGGCGGCCAGCGCCTTGCGGAGCTCCTCGTCGGCCCGGCGGCCGTCGCGGGGCAGACTCATCGGCCCGGTCAGGGCCGCCCTGATTTCCGAGGCCGTCAGGACGCGCGGGGCGGGCTCGGCGGGCTTGCGCGCGGTCGCCATGGGCGTCACGGGCGCGCCCCGCGGCCCCCACCGCGTCATGCCGGCCATCGCGCCGAACAGGCCCAGCGGCGCCAGGGACAGCACGGTCCCCACCGCGCCGGTGGACACGCCGGCGATGCTGAAGCCCTTGCCGGGGCGCTTCTTCGCCAGCGAGACGCACCCCAGCACCACGCCCAGCAGCCCGCAGATGACCCCCGCGAACGAGAACGGGAAGCAGGCGAACAGGAAGCACGAGCCGCAACTGACGATCCCCAGGACCATGGACGCGACGGCCAGGCCCTTGCTCGGGCGCTGCACCACCCACGGCGCCGCCGGCGGGGGCGGCGGGACGACGCGCGGAGGCGGGGTCGGGCCCGGCACAGCGGCCGGGGCGCCGGCCACCCACCGCGGCGGAGGCGTCGCGGGCGCCCAGGCCGGCAGCGTCACCTGGGCGCGGCAGCCGGGGCACTCGACCGTCTGCCCGGCCGACGTGTCCGGCCAGTCCACCACGCGCCCGCAATCGCATCGGATCCGGATCGGCATCGTTCCCGTCCCTGGTGGACCCCATCGGCTTCGTCACCGGGCGAAGGATGGCTTCCACTCTATCGGCGCGCCCGGCCGGGCGACAGGGAATTCCGCCCGACCGGCCCCCCTGCCGGACGGACTGGTTCCATCTGACAGCCCAACCGCGTAGGATGCTTCCTCATGGAACGCACACGGCACTCTCACCGGTGCAGTCGTCCGGCCGCCGCGGTCATTGCACTCGTTCTCGCCGGCGCCGCGGCGGCGGCGGAAGGCCCGGCCACGCACACGATCGGCAAGCCCCCGCGCTCGTACGAGGCGCTCCTGCCGCCCGGGCAGTCCCAGGGCGCCGCGCTGGTGGTGTTCCTGCACGGAACGAACGAGCCGAAGCTCGACCGCTTCAAGGCCGACTACGGGCCGCTCCTGCGGCAGAGGAAGTGCGTGGTCGCGCTGCCGCAGGCGAGCGACAAGCTCAAGTGGCGCTACGAGGACGCACAGCACATCCTGGACGTCGTCGCCGACGTCCAGAAGCGCTACGGCACCGATCCCAAACGCGTGGTCCTGATGGGCGTCTCCGGCGGCGGGCAGACGGCCCTGTTCCTCGTGGACCACGCCCCGCAGCGCTGGCGGGCGGTGATCGCCGTCTCGACGAACCCGGTGGTGATCCGCGGCCGGCGGCACGAGTGGTTCTACCCCCCGGCCGAGACAGTCAAGACCTGCCCGTACCTGGCGATCAACCACATCACGCAGGGGGCGGCGATCCAGTACTGGCGGCAGGTTCGCGTTCGGCGGGAGCCGCAGGGCGCGAGCCTCTCGATCCTGCCGGTGCTGGGGCCGGTCTCGCACTACCTCCCGCCGCCCAGGGAGTTGGGGCCCTGGCTGGATGAAGTGCTCGCCGGCAGGCATCCGAAGCCGCTGCCCGATCCTCAGAAGGAGGCCGTCGCGAAGATGTTCGCCGCGTGCGTCGCCGCGCTGCCCAAGGCAATCGACGAGGCGAAGCCCGCGGAGAAGACGGCCCCGTTCGCCAAGGACGGCGAGCTGTTCGCCCTGACGCTGAACGCCCCGAGCGACTTCGGGCGGTCCGGCAAGGAGGACAAGGCCGACACGGCCGACAAGCCCATCACCCAGATCCGCGCCGAGCACGCGAAGTGGCCGATCCGCCTCCGTTGCGAGGCCCGAAAGCGCGCCGAGTTGATGACCGACGTGCTCAAGGCCGAGGAGCAGCAGACCCTCGCCCGCGGCCTGCTGTACCAGGTCTACCACACGGGCAGCGTCACGGCCGGCAAGCGGGCCTGGCAGATCCGGATCGGCTCGATCACCTATCCCGACAAGACGCGGGGGTGGGTCAGCACGCTGTTCCTCCACGCGGCCGCCCCGATCGCCGGCAGCCCCAAGCAGTGGCTGGAGGTCAGCCTCCTCGACGAGACGCAACAGCCCGACGCCAGGGAGCTGGCGGCGGTGGTTCGGACGGTGCTGGAGACGGTGTCGGCAAAGGGAAGGGAGTAGAAGAAACAGCGAAGAGCAACATCCAACAGCGGACACTCCACAACGAACATCCAACGGCCGGAGGCGTGGCGACAGCCTCTGCACTTGACCGTTCGTTGTGGAGTGTCCGCTGTTGGCTGTTTGCTTCTTTCTCCCCCTCTTCTATTCCCTATCGCCCCGGCTCGGCTCCCACCGGACCTTTGCCGCACCCAGGAGCGTCCCGGTCGCCACGGCGAGGTCGACCTGGGCGACCTGGTACTCGACGAGGGCCCGCAGCTCGGCGGAGCGCGCGTCGGCGAGGCTGG
>Ga0307379_10010825_pt1 | contig 12043 bp, 14 predicted proteins | sample UN2MG_FD_202237 | JGI IMG/M metagenome (GOLD analysis project Ga0307379, IMG submission 202237) | Soil microbial communities from Risofladan, Vaasa, Finland - UN-2 | ecosystem: Environmental > Terrestrial > Soil > Coastal area > Acid sulfate soil | place: Finland: Risofladan, Vaasa | collected... | reverse complement strand
TGCAGCAGTGCTTGCAGAGACTGTTCTCACGGCAATAGGCTTTACAATTACGCAGGAGGAGCCCGATGGCGTTCTCAGCAGCTAGTCAGATCAGGAAGGGAAGCACTACGCCACTACTGCTCACCATGCTTGTAGACGGCCCTATGTATGGCCACGAGATCCTGAAGGATCTTAAAGAGCGCAGTGGTGGGGCGTTCAACATGTCAGGCGGCCTCGCCTACCCGTCACTAAAGAACATGGCTGATAAGGGCCTGGTTGAGAGCGTCGCTGCAAAAGGGCCATCCGGGCATATGTGCCGTCGCTACACGATCACAGCCCTCGGGCTTGAGTGTCTCTACAAGCTTCGTGGGGAGTGGGTGGACTTCACGGTTCAACTACACACTACGCTTGGCACGGGGGAGTCCGTAGGAGCCCTACTCGCCGCCGAATACACTAAACGCGAGGTGGAACGCGTTATCGCGGAGGGCCCTGTACACCACGTGGAGCCTGCGTGATGGATAAAGTCTTCTTCTCTGCCGACCAGCACCTCGGACACAGTAACATCATCAGGCACTGTAAGAGGCCGTTCAAGGATGCCGGCGAGATGGACCAAGCCCTGGAAGATGCGTGGAACGCCCCTGTGGGTCCCAACGACATCGTGTACCACCTAAGCGACTTTACATTGCTTGGTTTGCGTGCAGCGTGCAGCTACTTCGCACGCCTGAACGGACGCATTCGCATCCTGCGGAATGTAAGTCACCACGACAAGAGATGGCTACATGCAATCAGGAATGCTGACCCGTTACACTGTGCTGCCGGTTGGCCTGTTAGTGCTAGTGGACACGCGATTGAACTGCTAGAGCCCCAGGTAACACTGGAGTTTCCTGCGCAGGTCATAGTACTTAACCACTTTCCTATGGCAGGCTGGGATCGCAAGCACAGGGGGGCATGGCACCTCTATGCACACTCGCATGGGAGGTTCACGGATGTAGGGCTGATGATGGACGTTGGTGTTGATGCCGTACACAGGAAGTACAGTCTTCCAGCGTACGCACCCGTACGACTGGACCAAGTAGCACAAATCATGCAAGAGAGGATCAAGAAGAATGGCTCATGGGATCGACTAACGTACTAACATGCACCGAAGTGACTACGCGTAGAAGAGGGGAGAGGTAGAATGAGTACAAGTTACTACAAGTTACTACATCCGATTACCGATCTCTGGAAAGAAACAACGATGTATCCAGTGACAGAGGCTATGACCTGGCTTCACTTCAAGATTGCTGGGGAATACGCGGGCGCTCTCCTGCTTCCCACGGAATGCGTGCGGGCGTTCTGTCGGAGACTTTACGATTATGATGATGGCAAACCACCGTATAGAACCTATGGTGGTAGGCTTATGCGGATCAACGTCATAGAGAATGAACCACTTTCTGATGATATGGTACTGATCTCTGAGTACGGTGAAATAATCACGGTGGGGGAAGTAAAGGGGCGTGGAGGAGCTACAGGATGACTACAGGAACAGTTTGCCTTACTAGTGGCGGAATCGACTCTGCTACAATGCTCTACTGGATGCGCAAGTGGAGACCGCAGTACTTGCCGCTTGTCGCGTTGGCAGTCACGTACGGACAGAAGCACAGCAAGGAGGTGGAAGCCGCAGAGAAGATCGCGAACGCTATCGGTGCACAGTTCAGGTCGGTTGACATCAGTGGGGTGGGGACGCTTCTCAAGAGTGCTTTGACACGTGACTACGTCCCTGTGCCTAAGGGTGAGTACACCAACGCCACCCTGGCACAGACGGTAGTGCCTTCCCGCAACTTGTTGTTCTTAGCCCTCGCGGCGGGGCTAGCCAACACCCTCGACATGCACCGCGTTGCAATAGCAGTCCATACGGGAGACCATGAAATCTACCCGGACTGTAAGCCCATGTTCCTACTCGACGCAGAACAGGCACTGCAACACTATGATGGGGAGCTAGAGATCTTCGCACCATTCAAGTGTGTCCCGAAGGGGGGAATCGTTCTCGTCGGTCTCGAGCTCGGGGTGCCGTACGGGTTAACATGGAGCTGTTACGAAGGTAATGAACGTCCGTGCCTTAGGTGCTCCACATGCGTAGAGCGTACGAGGGCCTTCATGAGTTGTCAATCGGTGGACCCTGCGCTCAGCCGGGCGGAGTGGTCGGTTGCTGTACGCAACGCGGACGCAAAACGGCCCCCGGAGCAGATGCAGTTCGAGTTGTGAATGCTCACTTGTTTTCACGCACGAAGTAGGTTATACTTGAGGTAGGATGAAAAACCGGGTAGCCTCTGGAAGGAGGTGGTACACAGCTGAAGCGTTCTACCAGTTTTCGAACCGTACAAAGGCAGTAAGCCACTCAACGAGTGGCTACAATGTAGGAACCCTTGAAGGAGGGCAAACGAATGGCAGAGAACGATGTTGTGGAAGCCGAAGTGTCTGGAGAACCGACGTACGAAGAGCTGAGCGCCCAGGGAATGATTCCCCTGCGCATGGCCGCCGCGTTGATGGGTCTTTCCGGCGCCTGGGTTCGTCGAATGGCACGGGAAGGGAAGATCGACCATACTCGAACCGACAAGAATCAGATTTTCTTCACGCCAGAGACGGTCGAGTCGGTCAAGATCAGTCAGATGGGCAAGACCAAGGGCCTCCGCAAGGAAGGTCGGGGCTATGTGCCGGCGAAGATCGTAGGTGCAAACGTGTTGCAGGCAGCCGTGCTGTCCGCGCCGTTCATTCCCGGAAACGAGAAGCCCATTGTACTCAACTGGATAGGGTACTTCGCGGACCTGTGGGTCAAGGAACGTCAGGATGCTCTGGACACCAAGGACGGCGATGAGCCGTGTGATGAGCCTTGCGATGAGCCGTGTGATGAGCCTTGCGATGAGCCGTGTGTGGGTGACAGTGCTACGCCTGTTGCTACCCCGGATCCCGTCGCTGACCTGGGCAGCTTCGCACCGCCTGAGTAGTCAGTAGGCAACCGCTACGTTACAACAAGGGAGAGAAGGGCCGCAAGGTCCTTCTCTCCTATGCTGTCCCGGGATCGAATGGCCTTCGATTTCAGTTTGCCAACTTGACATTTCACTCAACCTGAGTTATAATAGAAGGAGGATGGGCAAACATTGGAGGCGCGTATGAAAATACATCAGTTGGACGATTTGCAGCGACTTGGTAATCTGTTAGTTTCCGTACACCGCATGCGTGTAGTTGAATCGCTTGCTAAGAGAGCGCAAATGCCTGGGGAGCTGGCTAGAACGTTGGGTAAGAGCGCTGCGGCAACAGTACGCCAAATCAATCTGCTAGAAGACACAGGACTTGTTACGCGTGCCGACGTCCCGAATAGTGTTGGGCGCGCAACACTAGCGTCACTGAACCTCGAAGAAATCCAAAGACTTGTACTAGAGACCCAAACATGGGTAGAAGGGTTATCCTAAAAGAATGCCCCACTACGTACATATATCCGACATACGCGCATTCCAGAGCTGTCGCGTACGTTGGCACTTCTCAAGTCCCCATCGAATGAACTTCGAGCCGCGTATCCCCTTCACGCCGTTCTTTCTCGGCCGTGGGGTACATAAGGCTCTTGAAGACCACTACATTGAGGGTATGACTGCTGTTGACGCATTCAATAGGTGGGCAGCAAAGAGTGTTCTCGAGATCGAAGATGTTGAAATGCCGGACGACAAACGAGCGGAGCTCATGGAGAGCGTTACGCTTGGTGTAGGTATGCTGGAACATTATGACATGTGGAGTGCGACGCGTGATGAAGAGTTCAAGATGCTCCAGCCCGAGTACACGATCCACGTGCCTCTGGGCTTCAGCGTAGGCGGTGTGGAGGTCTTCTTCGCGGGGCGAGCCGACGGCGTTGTTGAGGACACCCGCGGAGACCTTTGGCTGAAGGAGTTCAAGACAACCGCCCAATTGGGTAGTTTCAACCTCGAGTTTGACAGCCAGGCGCACGCTTACCTCCAAGCTGCCAGGATCTCCCCAGACTTCCCGATTCCCGATCGCAAACCTATAGGTACCATCTTCACGTTCCTACGTAAGAGGATCCCTAACCGTCCAGATATGACCACTCGTGGTCTGTCACGCAACAAACGCCAGGGCACTTCGTACTACTTCTACATGAGGGAGATTGTAGACAGGGGACTGAATCCGCTAGACTACGCGGAGATCCTCTTGTACCTCAAGGAAAACGTGCCGTACTTTGCCCGCGAGAGGCTACGCCCTAGTGGTCCAGCGTTACAAGCTCAGTGGGAGAACCTACACAAGGTCGCACGTGAGATGTTAAACCCGCAAGTTCCAATCTACCCCAACACCTTCGGGTGGCAGTGCAAAGGATGCATCTTTCGTGAACCCTGCCAAGCCGTATGGCGAGGCCTGGACCCCTGGCCGCTGCTGCGGACCGACTACAAGGTAAGGTCCACAAACACGGATGAGGGGGAGTGATAAATAGGCTGCGTGACATACTGTTCGGACCTAAAGCCGACGACGACGTACAGGGTACTTGGGTGGTATTCACTGAAGACGAAATGCAAGAAGTTGAAACACTACTTAGTGATGTGCAGGCCGACAACACCCAACTGCGGGCTGAGCTGAAGAGGGCGCTCGATGCGCTGCGTGCGGCACCAGGACACGATGAAATATGGCCTGGGATTACAGGAGCCGAACACTTCATAGAGCTTGCCCTAGAGTGGTATGACAATGAGCGGCGAGCGGCGCTCGGGGAGGTGGAGTGATGGGCAAGACACAATATCTGCGGGAAGTAAGAATGGTGCGAGAACAAGCGCAAAAGACGATTCACCCAACCGATGCTGCTTATCAGTGCGTGTTGGAAGTGGCGCGTAGCCACGCACACCTGTGGCATGAGCGGGACAGTCTCTTTTGGATACGGGCGCTCAGGGAAGAAATGGTTGAGCTATCTATATCTCTTGGAACGGTATCAGGGGACCCGCAAGAATGGGAGCTTGCACAAATAGCATCCATAGCGATGAACTGGTTGGCCAAGCGGCACCGTGAAGGGCACGCACTACCGGACCCCGCAGAGATGGCGGCGCGGCATGGCCTCCTGCGGAAAGCGGCGCTCGGGCCGAAGGAGGGGGAGTAATGCCAGAAGAGTCACTTGTAGACGTAAGCGCGGAGGCTGAGGCTGTTCAGGACCAAAGCATTCTCGAGACGCATTTGCCGAAGGTTGATGCCCGCTTCTTAAGCGTGCTGATTACTGGGCAACCTGGGGTAGGCAAGACGGTGCTCGCATGTTCAATCTGCGAGTTCCCGGAAGCCCTCCCTGTGCTTGTGCTCGACTGTGATGGGGGCCTAATGAGTGTCAGGGACAAACCCTTAGCGGTCCATACGATGACGCAGACCTCAGCACTCGACAAGGTCATATGGGCCTACAAGAAAGGGAAGGCCCCATGGGGAACTGTTATCCTAGACTCCTTGACGGCATATTACCTTATGCTTCTAGAGGAGATCGGGAGAAAGAGAGGTGGACAAAGGGACGAACCTAATCAACTTCAGGACTACCAAAGGGCACTGATCATAGCGCGGAGACAGATCAGGCAACTTGTTGCTTGTCCCTGTCACGTTATGGTCCTCGCGCTGGAGTACACCCAGCAGGACGATCTCACATCTACAATCAGGACGGGCCCGGCAGTACCGGGTAAGTTCGCATACGAAGTAGCCAAGTACTTCGACGTCCATGGGAACCTGGTTGTAAGCATGAAGGGGAAGGACCGCTCGCGTGTATTGACTGTACAACCGTCAAGGCGGTTTCAAGCCAAGGACCGGACTGGGCTCTTCGAGGATGAAATCGTCTCCCCGAATATGAGCCACATAGTAGCCGAGTATATCGGCAAACTCAATCCCCAAAAGGAGAAGTAGCAATGCCACAGATTCATGTTAACCTGGCAGGTGTTTCGCAAGAAGCAATGCCGGAAGGGTACTACGCAGCGATGGTCTCAGAGGCGAAGATGGGCACCTCACGTGCTGGGAAGCCGAAGCTCGAGGTCCACTTCGACATCATGCAGGCGGGTTTCGAGGGGCGCAAGGCCTTCGCAAACTACAGTCTGCAGCCGCAAGCGTTGTGGAACCTGCGTCGCTTCCTGAAGGCCCTCGAACTCGACCTCGATCTTGATGGAGAGTTGGAGTTCGACACCGATGACCTTCTCGGTGCAGAAGTCACACTGCTTATGGAACAGCAGGAGTGGGAAGGTGAGATGCGCAACAGTGTCCAGCGTGTTCTGCCCGCAGGTATGGAGTCCGTCGGCGGTGGACCCGATGAGGATGATGCTTTGGTGAAATCCTGGTAGGACCCTGATGCAAATGAGGAGCGCTCCCGGTGGAACTGGCCTTCTTTACTCAGCTATTCCGGGGCCTCCGTCCTGACGAGTACGTTGTTCTCAAGGCCCTAGCAGGCGGGACAGCTACACACTACTACCTCAAGACTCCTGAAGAGATCGGCGCTACCGTAGAGCGACTGTGCTCTTCAGGAGTCAACTTGTACTTCGGTGTTTGCCCGCGTAACGAGCGTGCAGCAACGAAGGAGGCCGTATCTCGCGCCTTATGTGTGTGGCTTGACCTGGACGTCAAGGACCACCAGGAAGGGAAGAAGGAACTTCTAGAGCATATACGCGCTGCGTATATCTTGCCGCCAACGGCGATCGTTGATTCCGGTAATGGCTACCATGTGTATTGGAGGCTTCGGAGCTCGACGACGCGCGGTGTCGCAGAGGCTCTAGCGAAGAGTATGTCGACCCATCTCAACGGAGATCAGGCCGCAACAGACTCATCTAGGTTCCTTCGAGTTCCGGGTACAACTAACTGGAAAGATCCGGAGAATCCCCTCCCGGTGGTCCTTGTAACGTTACAAGGAGAAAGGCAGTATACACCCGACGATCTAAAGGCGGGCTTCAATGTCCCTGCATCACTCATCGAACGCATACACACAGGGAGCACAAAGGGATACGAATCTAGGTCGGAACGCGACTGGGCCGTAATACGCGCCCTCACCCGAGCGGGAATCAAGGATGACGATGTGTTTGCTATGTTCTCTGAGAACCCGATCGGTGACAAGCTTCGTGACCCATCACCGCAGGGTGGCGAGACATACTTCGCCCGAACCCTAGAACGTGCTACAATGAGTGCACAGGTACCAGCGACCTTTACAGAGGTACACGATTGCTACTACCTACCGGATCGTGAGAAGCAGCGCCAGGTCTCAACGTTTGTGTACACGCCTGCACGCCTACTTGAAGGCCCTGGGGGAGACATACTATCTGGTACGATGAAGGCCTCCGGGTATACGTGGCCAGATGTGGCGCTATCCCGCGCGGCCTTCGCTGGCAGTTCCGCTTTGATTAGAGAGCTACCTTACGCCGCATGGCAGTGGCTTGGATCCGATCGCGAAGCGAAGATGCTACTCCCACACCTCATGCAACAGTTACTAGACGCCGGGCTACCAAGAGCGGTAGCAACACATACACTTGGCAGACACGAAGACTACTTCGTGACTGCTGATAGCGTGCTCACGGCTGACGGTGTACTTTCGCCTGCGGAGGCTCCGTATCAGTATGTACCAACAGGACGTGAAGCCCCAGAGCTTACACTTACGTTTCCTTCTGCTGATGCCTATCGTGCACTACTGCGGGGCATTGCAGAATTGCTACCGAAGGTAAATGTACCCCACGTCGTATTCCCAGTGTTTTCGTGGTTCATGACTGCACCTTACAAAACAGTACTTAAGGAGCGGCACGCAACCCGCTTCCCTGTGCTTAACGTATATGGTACTAGGGGGGCTGGAAAAACTTCGTTGCTACTTGAGATAATGCAGCCTTTGTTAGGATGTACACCGCAATCGTACTCATGTGCCACGACGCCCTTTGTGCTTCTCTCTTTGCTAGCGAGTACGAACTGCATCCCGATAGCGTTCTCTGAATTCCGAAGCACATCGCTGTCAGAACAGACGTACTCGAAGCTTATGCGGTACATTCTACTCGCATACGACGTCGGTCGGGATGCCCGAGGAAGGCCAGACCAGACGACAACCGTCTATCCTCTTGATGCGCCCTTCTCTATAGATGGTGAAGATGCCCTAGGAGAACCGGCGGCTATCGAGCGTTCGATTATCGTGAACCTGGCACCTGAGAATATCGTACAGGGTTCGGAAGCGTTTGATGCTTTTCAGAAGATCACGCGGCTCCCTTTAAGGGACTTCGCAGGGCACTACCTGCAGCATACGCTTACGTTCGACACTCAACTGGCCCTAGAAGAAGCACATGCGATTGTTCGCGGAGCTCTTGACCGGCCACTACCGGACCGAGTGTATAACAACCTTGTTGTCTGTGTTGTAGGATACATAAGCGCACTACAACACTTCGCTAAATGGGGCGTGGCGTTGCCGGATATTGACGTCGAAGCCTTTAGAAGCTGGTTCGGGGCGCCAACGCAAGATGCGGTTGCTATAGAGCGTGGGCGCACGTCAATGCACGTTGACGAGTTCGTTACAGATGTCATCAACGCCGTAGCAAGTACAGGTACCACAGAAGTGTTCATGTTCAAGTACAAGAGGGAACAGAACGAGCTTTGGTTCCACACGGCTACCGCGATTAAGTGGTGGTTCGCGAAGCGGAGACGCGAAGGTCTCCAAGCTATTGGCGAGCTCGCGGTGAAGCGCCAGTTGAGAGAGCGTACCATAGGAGAGAGCCCAAGTCCTGGACAGTACTTAACTGGGAGTACCACACAGAACGTAGGAGGTAAAAGCGTACATATGTGGGGTATCAGTGTACAGGCAGCGTACGATTGTGGGTTAGATGTTCCACAACAACTCGATGTTCAGCAGATAACGCTTAACATCACATCCTAACGTAGGGAGGTACCCATGTTGAACGTTGAAAAGCAGCTTGCAGTCCAAATTGAAACAGCATTCGAGGAAGCTCGGCAAGCCCTCATAGTTGCCGCGGAGGCTCTGTGGAAGGGTAAGGGTGAAGTGTACGACACCCAGGTAAGTATCGTACAGCGCCTTCCTCTCGGGGTGATGAGTCTCGTTCATGAGCTCGTCAAGAAAACACGACGCCTACAAGGAGAGTTCGTTTCGGGCGTGCTTGAAACCGGAATGTCGGAGTCTATTGAGGAGCAACTCCTGGATGTCGCCAACTACGCAATTGCACTCGCCGCGTATCGAAGGGTCGAGGCCCGCCTGGCGGACGTGACAATTCAGCTCAAGAAGACCACTACATCGTAACAGACGGCGCCACGTTGTGTACAATCGATAAGGTTACGTACTTATCAGCAGCGTGGCGCCTCCACATCCAGGAGGCAACACCATGCAGGCCGCAGTGATAGCGCCCACGGCGCTGTTGGAAAGGTACGCATCGCTTACGAATTACCACCTTGTGCTTGCACACCTCGTGCTTGGTAACAAGACATACAGAGAGTTCTACAAGACGCGTGCAGCACAGGGAGACTTTATTACCGTCGACAACTCCCTGATCGAGCTAGGGAAGCCAATGCCCCTGAAGGAGGTAATCGAGGCTGCGAAGCTAGTAGATGCACAGGAGATCATCTTACCAGACTTCTTTAGGAACTGCGCGGCGACCCTCAAGGTTACCGTGGAAGCATACAAGGAGGTTTTGGCGTCTCCCGACTTCACACGTTTCAAGCTAATGGCTGTACCGCAAGGAAGTAGTGCTCTGAGCTGGTTCTACTGTTACTGGGTGTTCAGCCAAATCGCGGGAATCGATACGCTCGGCATCGCAAAGCATACAGAGACCTTTTGCAAGGGAGGGCGCCCCGCGTTACTAGGCGCGCTCGTGGCAACAGAATCCCGCGCTTTCATGAAAGAACACCATCTCCTAGGCTGCTGGTCTGACCCAACGGAGGTACGCAAGGTCTCCCAACGCTTCAAATGGCTACGCAGTGTTGACACAAGTATTGCTGTACTTGCCGGTCTCGAAGGTAAGCCTTTCCCAGACCCAATCAAAGGCATCGGGTTCGAGCGCCCCGAGAAGCCCTTGAACTTCGACGCGACTGAAGACCCGTATCCTGACATCACAATGAGAAACGTACAACTATACATTAGATGGGCCACTGGTTAGAACATAGGAGAAAGGCATGAACAAACTACCGCATGCACACTGTGAAAACTGTCCACTAAAAGACACACCATTAGTACCGGGCGAAGGCCCTGGGAAAGCCGAGTTCGTTTTGGTCGGTGAAAGTCCAGGTCGCGAAGAGGCGTTCGCACGTAGACCCTTTGTAGGGCAAGCCGGTAAGCTGTTGGATAAGGTTCTAGTAGGCTTAGGTATCACCCGGGAAGAGTTGTATATCACGAACGCCATCGCTTGTGGTGGCACAACAGCGACGATGAAGGACGCAGCGCCGTTCTGTTGGGACCGACTAATAGCGGAGATCGGCGATCGCAAGCCACGTGCCGTAGTAACCTTGGGAAACTTACCCACTAGCGCGCTCCTAGGACCGAACTATGAGACGGGCGTCACGAACTATCGCGGCAAGTTTGTAATGCACGATGAGCTTAACTGCTGGGTGTTACCGACGTTACATCCCGCCGCTGTGCTCCGCAGACCAAGTACGTTCGATGACTTCTGCAACGATCTACAAAAGGCGTTTACTACGACAGAATACGAACCTAAGCCGTTCAAATGGTATGTATGCCGAACAGACGAGAATGCTCTTGTTGTACTTGATCACATCTACAACAAGGAGGCTGAGGTCGTCTTCGATCTCGAGACGTCAGGCTTTAATCGGCAGGAAGATGACATCCTGTGCTTGGTCCTTTGTTGGCGTTCGGACCTGAGCTACGTCATTCCACAAGAGGTACTTGAGCATCCCTATGTTCAACAACGCTTGTACGAACTCATGACGGAACGCCCGGACATAAAATGGATAGGGCACAGCGCAAAGTTCGACGCAGAGTTCTTACAGAGCCGTTACGGCTTCCACCCAAAGATCCACTTCGATACGCTTCTGGCGCACTACTGTCTAGATGAGAGAAGAGGAACACACGACCTTAAGAGTATCGCAGCACACCTTTTCCAAGCGCCGGATTGGGAGGCCAGCATAAAGCAGCACCTTAACAAACCGAGTACAGATTCCTATGCGCTGCTCCCGAAGCCCGTGCTGTACGAATATGCAGCAAACGACGGGATCTACACGTACCTCTTGTATCGACACTTCCAAGGTGTCTTGGCCAAAGAACCCAAGCTTAAAAAGCTACATGACGACCTACTCGTTCCCGCGGCTAATGCACTCGTAGACATCGAACTTCTTGGAGTACGCGTAGATCGGGCGTACCTCAAGCAGCTGGAGGCGTTGTACGCTGAAGACCTCGTGGCTTTGGGAGCGCTGCTGGAGATTGCTGTCGGTAGGCCAATCAATGCGAACTCCCCGAAGCAGGTTGCTGAGTACCTGTACGACGAGCTACAGCTACCGCAACCCTTTGGGCGCACAACGAAAAAGGAGGCAATGGAGATTCTCGCTCCAATGCACCCTGTGCCGCAGATGATCGTCGATATTCGGCATGCAAAGAAGATGCTCAAAACATATGTCATTGGCCTGCAGCAGCTAGCTGACGGGCACGACCGGGTACATACGTCGTTTCTCTTGCACGGCACAACGACAGGACGGTTGTCCTCTCGCGGCCCGAACCTCCAGAACATTCCGCGTGGGCAGAAGTTACGTGACTGTTTCATTGCCTCAGAAGGCTACACCCTAATCGATTGCGACTACGGTCAGCTCGAGTATCGCATCCTGGCTGTGCTTGGTAACGACGAGTACATGCTCAAGTGCTTCCGCGAAGGTCGAGACTTCCACACGGAAACTGCACTCCTGTTCTTCGGAAAGAACCACACGAGCGAAGACCGTATGATCGCCAAGATGGTCAACTTCGGTATTGCCTATGGACGCGGCGCAGCAAGTATGGCTGCCGACCGTAACCTAAACATGACATTCAATGAGGCCCAGGCATTTCTGCGTAGTCTATTCGACCAACGCCCTGGCGTAGCGCGATACACTCGAGAGATCCCCAAGCGCG
>Ga0307379_10010824_pt1 | contig 12043 bp, 7 predicted proteins | sample UN2MG_FD_202237 | JGI IMG/M metagenome (GOLD analysis project Ga0307379, IMG submission 202237) | Soil microbial communities from Risofladan, Vaasa, Finland - UN-2 | ecosystem: Environmental > Terrestrial > Soil > Coastal area > Acid sulfate soil | place: Finland: Risofladan, Vaasa | collected... | reverse complement strand
CAGGCTGACGCACTTCTCCTGGCCCCTTCCGCGGTCGAGGGCACACGCCGCCCACAATTGCCCAATCCCATCCGCGTGCATCTGCGTTCATCCGCGGTGAGATTCTTCTTCTCTGCTGCCTCTCCTTGGCCCCCTCTGCGTGCTCTGCGTGAGAAATCCCGTTTCGCGTTTCGTGCCAGCGCGGGGGCGAGGAAGTCCCACAACACGGTGGCATCTCGTGGAACACGAAGGTGACCCCGCGGCAGACTTTGCCCTTGACTCCTCCGTCACCGCGTGCTACACTGCGGCGGTGATAGGGAGCCAGGCGAGGGGGTCGGTTCGAGGCAGGAGGTCACGATGCGAGCCGCGCGTGTGTCACTCGTTGCGGCGTTCCTCTGCCTGGCCGCACGGCTGGCGCCCGCGGCGATCATCAGCCTGAATCAGCCTTCCCCCGCCGTGACCACCGTCAGCTACACGCACCTCTACGACCGCGCGCTCCCCGGCAACGACGGCTTCCCCGACCCGAACGTGACGCTGAGCAACATCGGGCTGGCCAACTACGGCGACGCCATCTGCTACTCCGTCCTCAGCGGCTCCCAGGGCACGCTGACCTTCGACTTCACGACCGCTGCCTCCCCCGGATACCTCCTGCTCGGCCTGAAGGTGGTGTCGCATACCCACGACTGGGATGCCGGCAACGTCGCCGGCGCGTGGGACACGAATCTCACCCCCGGGTTCACGACGTACTACGACAGCAACGTGGACGGCGGGGGCATAGTCACGGACTGGTTGCTGGACACTGGCATCGCGGGCGCCACGACCCTCCAACTCCGCTACACGGCCACCCTGGGCACGGTCGGGCAGCCATGGTTGCAGCAGGTCTTCGGCGTCCACGACGGCGCTACGAGATCCTGGACCTTCGAGGCCACGGCCACCTACGGCACGCCTGAGCCTGCCACGAGTGTCCTTCTCCTCCTTGGGACCGCCGGCCTTGGCCTCAGGACTCGCCGCCGCTCGCGCAAGCCCTGACACGACCCTCCGAACGCTGCCCCCCCCTGGCCTCTCCCTCTCCTCCCGCGGGCCATGCTTCGGTGCTTCGGGTACGGACGAAGCCGGGGATCGGGCGGCGTGGGGCGCGGCCCGAGCGAAGTCGAGGGCACGCCCCGCCCACAATTGCCCAATCCCATCCGCGTCCATCTGCGTTCATCCGCGGTGAGATTCTTCTTCTCTGCTGCCTCTCCTCGGCCTCTCTGCGTGCTCTGCGCGAGATCCGCGTCTTGTGATTCGCGCAGATTCGCGGGATTCGCGGTCGGCAGATCGGTGTTCGGTGATCGGTGTTCGGGGAAGAGAGGACTTGCCACAGAGACACAGAGCACACAGAGAGGAGGGTTGTCTGGGTGGAGGACCCGAAGCGGTGGTCCGAGCCTGCCTTGCTCCTATCCGCGTCCATCTGCGTTCATCCGCGGCAGAGACTCTTCGGTTTTCGGTGCCGGGGTGCAGACGGGGATTCTCTGTGGCTGTCTCTGTGCTCTCTGTGCCCTCTGTGGTGAGAGTCCCGGCTTCGCAGGCTCACGGCCCGTCGTCCTCTTCCTCCCCGGGGCGCAGGGGGATGTTGGGGCCGTGGATCTGGGGGGAGATGCCGGTGAGGATGTCGGCGTAGGTCAAGAGGTCGGGCGGAAACAGGCTGCGAGCGTTGAGCTGGTGCATGAGGAACAGGTAGAAGAGAAACAGCGTGTCCTGGCCCGAGGCGTAGTAGCCGAGACAGGCGTCCTCGAGGCAGCTCGTGGGCGCCCAGCGTAACTTGTCCCTGCCAACCTCGACGGGGAGGAAGTGGTAGACAAGGGCCTGGTCGAGGACGCAGATGCAGTCAACCCAGGCGTCGGGGACCTTGCCGCGGTGGAGTTCGGCGACGCGGGGGACGAGGGCCTTGCCGGTGTCTGGTGCGCCCAGGGCGAAAATGGCGGCGAAGGGGGCCGGGTTTTCCCTGGGGCCGTGGTAGATACGATGGCCGTCGTGATCAGCCACGATGGCGTTGCGGGCGAGGTTCTTGGCCGACGTGACGTTGGCGACGGACTCCCCGAGTTCAGCGGCGCTGAGGAACGGGGTGAAGGCGATGACGGCGTAGACGCTTTCGGCGGGGAAGACGCGGGAGGCGTCGGAGTCCTGGAGAAGCGGGGAGTGGTGGGCGTCGTAGATCACGATGTCAATCTGCTTGCTGCACCAGCCCCGGGAGTCGACGATTTCGCCCGAGCCGACGCCGTAGCACGGGGGGAGGTAACGGGTGAGGAAGTCGCGGAGGACTTGTTCGCGGCGGGCGCCTTTCTCGGCGCGGTGGACGCCGCCGACGGATTCGGCCTCGAAGCTGGCGCGGAGGGCCTTGCTGACGGAGCGGAACTTGGCTCGGAGGTCCAGGCGCGGGCGGATGGGCATGTGGGACGTCCCTCCTGTTGGTGCGAGAGGCGGGACTCGAACCCGCACGGAGTTACCCACAGGATCCTAAGTCCTGCGCGTCTACCAATTCCGCCACTCTCGCACGTTGCTGCACATCTCTACCTACACTGTACGCGCGGCCCCCAGCCGTGTCAAGCTTGTTGCGGTCGCGGCTCAGGGGGCGGGTGCGGATGTCACCTGCGCCTTCCCACCGGCCAACTCGGCTGCCGCGAGGTGGAGCCGGGCGACGTAGCCGGGCCAGTCATAGCCCAATTCGCTCTGGCTCAGGTAGAACGGGCTGCCCCAACCCATTCGCACCAGCAGCTCGTCCAGGAGGGCCTGATACGGCTTGCGCTCCTCCTCGGGCAGCTTCAGGTAGGCCCTGACGATGGCCGTCTTCACTTCCGCATCCTGCACGCCTTCGCGGAGCATCTGGAACCGCACGGTCGGGACGGGGCCGTCGGGGCCGGGGACAGTGAGCGATTCGACGTGGGAGAAGAACGACGTGCTCCTGGGCGCCTCGCGGCTCGTCCTGGCCTGCCAGAAGTCCAGGCCGATGCGGCCGATGCAGCCCCAGTTCGCGGTCATGGTGCGAAAGACCAGCGGCGGCGAGTACTCCTGATGCAGCCAGCGATCGGTGGGAAGCTCGAGGAAATCGTAGGGCTTAGCCACGCGCTCCTCGAACTGAGGGAGCCGGAGCGAGGCGGTCCCGCGCGGCCATTCCATCATGCCCACTTCCATCCCCCCGGTGGCGACCATCTTGCCGTCCTGGGGGGCGGGGTCGCCGCTGAAGTGCGAGAGGAAGTCCCATCGGGCGTACGGCGCCCACTGCTTCACGAGCTCGGCGGTCTTCTGGCCCGGCCGAATGTCGCCGCCCAAAGCCAGCATGATGACCCGCTCGGGCCAGCCGCGCCGGGTCACGAGCGCGCGCACGCCGTCCAGCAGCGGCTTCCAGAACTGCTCGCTGCCTTCGTCGCCAATCGCCGGCACGGTGGCCTCCGAGGCTGTCCCTGTGTTGGGGTCAAGCACGACCACGAGCGGCGGCGAGTACTTCACGTTCTCGCGCGTGGGGATCCTGCGGTTCTCGTAGGCGTCGGCGTGTTCTTTCGCGGACGACGCGCCCCAGATGTAGAGGCTGATGGCCCGGGGCGGCGCGCAGTGTCTGGCGTATGCGTCGAGGTACTTCTCCAGGATCGTCAGGTCAGGCTTCAGTCCCTGCGGCGTCTTCGTCCATCGGATGATGGGCTGCCAGTTGAATCGGGTGCCGCTCTTCCCCGTGCCGCCCACGCCGGAGACGAGGATGGGCACGTGCACGACGTCGTTGCCGACCTGCCCGAGCAGCGCGAGCGTCTTGTCCATCAGCTTCAGGTGGGCCTCCGACCACAGTTCCACGTTGTACTGCTTCGCGACGGTCTCGGGCGAGTGCGTGAGCCCGACGGACGACGAGAAGTCCCTCGCATCCGGCAGCGTCAGCCCCGTCACCAGCACCTGCGCCGGAACGCCGAACTTCTTGCCGTTGGCCTCGAGGCTCAGGGTCGAGACGTACCATCCCGGCGCCTGGCCCTTCGGCGCCTGGACGACCAGCCACACGGGAACCGTCGTCGCGCCGTCGGGTGGCTTCGCCATCAGGGCGTCGCAGTAGTGCACGCCCGGGTGCTGGACGGCAAAGCGGATCTGCACGCCGCTCGCGGGCAGGACGGCGCCCGCCGGCCCCTTCAGCGGTCCCATCGAGGCGGTCACGCCCCGCAGCCCATCGGGGTCCGAGAGAATCGCCTGCCCGCTTGCCACGCCGTTGCGGGGCATGGTCATTCTGACGGGAAGCACGGGGTCGAAGGGATTGCCCTGTTGCAAGCCCTTGACCGGCATCCCGCGTCCCCAGTAGAGAGTCCAGAACCAGCTCCTGTGGATGAGGGAGTTCGGAGACGGCGTCTCCGTCACCTGATCCACGGCGTTGGCGCTCCACACGTGGGTGCCCGTGAGCGCGCCCGCGCAGGAGATCACCCCGGCGCCAGTGGCGCTGGCCAGCCTGGCCTCGCGGAAGCCCACGTGGCTCCACCCGTTCCTCTCCAAAGGCCCGGCAAGGGCGGACCGGTGCAGGGCGATGGCCAGGACGTTGCGCCCCTTGACCAGGACGCGGGACGGGACCTCCACGGTGATGGTCCGAATGCGCTTGTCGTAGCGGGCAAGCCACTTCGGGTCGGGCTGAGGAGGCCCACCACGCTTGCTCGCGGCGAGCACGGGCAAGGGCGTCTTCCCGTCGTCCGTGGTGTATGCCTCGATCGGGTAGTCGTCGGCGGGGGTCAGCGGCGCGATCTCGCCCGGGGGCATGCAGCCGCGGCCGACCTCCTGGCCGTTGACGTAGGCCACGGCGCCGCCGAGGCAGACGAGCGTCAGCCTCAGGTCGGTCGCCTTGGCGGGGTCCGCGATCCCGAAGCAGGTGCGCACGCAGAGGCGGGCCGGCCATGGGCCACGATCGGGATTGGGGACCTCGATGCCCCAGCCCCCCAGGAAATCGGCCAGGTCGCCCTGGTATCGCGCCCAGCAATGATCATCGAAATCGGCCTTGATCCAGTCGGGCGACGGCATCGGCGAGGTGTGGTACTTCGCTGGGTCCACCTGGGCCGGATCGAACGCCGCCGTCTTCCTGTCCCGGCTTCGGAACGAGAGTTCCCCCTTCTCCCTGACGATTGGGTCGGCCGTCACGAGGAAGGCCCGCCACGGCGTCTGGGCGCTCACCACCTCGGCCTCGGCGGCGAAGCCTCCGCGCGGTGCGAGGATGGCCCAGACCCCGGCCAGCAGAACTCGGGCCAGCGCCCGCGCGAACCATTCTCGCATAGCCGCCTCCTTCGCCTCCGAGGATAGCAGATTGGTCGGGCACTGCAAGCTCAGTCGGCGAGTTGTTCTTGCCGGCTGTTTCCCCTATAATGCCCCGGGAGCTGGCTCGTCCGCGGCTGCAAGGAGGAGAGCATGAGAACGCCGCTTGCCTGCGTAGTCACGCTTCTTGCCAGCGCCGCGCTTGTCGCCGGCGAGGGCGTGGGGAAGGCGGCGCCAGCCACCGAGCTTGGCCAGCTTGCCGCCAGCATGAAGCCGGGGGAACTGAAGGAGCTGAAGACCAGGAACTACGACTGGGAGCTGCTCAAGTCGTACTACGACTGGGAGGAGAACCTGAGGGGCGCCCACAAGGGCTACTCGATCATCAGTTGGTCCAACGACGCCAACTGGGACCCGGTGACTCGCCAGCTCCTCTATTTCGGCCTGGGACACTATGCATCACCGAAGTTCGTCATCTACTTCGCCGATACGAATGAATGGAAGCTGATGCCCATCCCGCCCTGGGCAGACAAGCGCAGGCCCGAGGTAAAGGCCTGGCCCGTCGGGCACACCTATGACATCGAGGGCATCTGCCCCGCGAAGCGCTGGTTCGCGGTCAAATGGAATGCCCTGCACCTGTATGGCATTGACAAGGGCGAATGGAGCGCGGTCCCGGGGTTCGGCACGAAGGGATCCATTGACCAGATGGAGTACTTCCCCGAGCTGAACGGCTTCGTGTACGGCGAGGGCTGGGGCAAGAAGCTCATGCTGTATGACGTGGACACGGGGGAGAAGCGGAAGCTGGCCGATGTGGCGGTCGCCATGCACGGCGTGATGGAGTACGACCCGGTGCACAAGGTGCTCATCCTGGGCGGCGGCGATGCCGGCGACAAGCCGGCGCAAGACCTCTACCTGCTCGACCGGGAGGGCAAGCTCACGAAGCTCAAGCCCCCTCCCGTGTGGATGCGCTGCACGCCCGAATGCAAGGTCACGTGCGATCCGGTCAGCGGCGACTACCTGATGAAGGGCCGCGGCCACGAGGACTTCTATGCCTTCCATCCGCTCAAGGATGAATGGAAGGAACTGCCGCCGGCTCTGCGGGTGCCGGACGGCCTGGCCGCACAGGTGAGCACGTACGGGGTCGTCATGTTCTGCGGCTCAGGCAGGTCCCCCCGCGTTCTCGTGTACAAACACAAGACGCCGTGGCAGCAGGAATGACCTCTCCGGCGGCCTCTTCGCGGGCGCGATCAAGGCGAGCGCCCTGGAAACGACTCCACAAGAACGAGTGGCCGAAGCGCGCTTGCATCGCCGGACCAACCTGCTATGCTGTGAGTACCGGCTGCCTGCGCTGGGGAAACCCACGGCCTGCCGTGAGCGCCAGTCTCTTCCGCGTCCCGGCGCAGAGCAGTGGAAAGGAAATGACGATGAGACATCGCCTGCACCCTGTCAGGAGAGCAATGGCCGTCGTTGCGGCGCTCGCCGCCGCAGTCGCCTGCGCGGCGCCGGCCGAGGACGCCCGGCAGATCCTGTCGGCCAGCGGCACGAAGGGGGGCTTCGTCGCCCACCTGGGCTGCGGCGATGGCAAGCTCACGGCCGAGCTGCGAGCGGGCGAGAGCTTTCTCGTCCAGGGCCTCGACACGTCGGCGGAGAAGGTGGCGGCTGCCCGGCAGCACATCGCCGGGCGCGGACTCTACGGCGAGGTCACGGCGAGAGAGTTCGACGGAAAGGCCCTGCCGTATGCGGACAGCATGGTCAACCTGCTGGTGGTGGACGGCCCCTGTTCCGTACCCCGGGAGGAGATGATGAGGGTTGTGTGCCCGAAAGGGACGTTGTGCATCAGGGACGGCGACAAGTGGAAGACCGAGACGAAGCCCTGGCCGGCCGGGATGGACGAGTGGACCCATTACCACCACGACGCGCAGGGAACCATGGTGGGCAAGGACAAACTCGTCGGCCCGCCCCGCCAGATTCGATGGATGGGCGACCCCAAGTGGCTGCGCAACCACGACTTCATGTCGAGCATGCACGCCCTGGTGTCGGCGGGCGGCCGCATCTTCTATATCATCGATGAGGGGCTCCGCGCCCACGTCTTCCTGCCCGCGCGGTGGTCGCTCATCGCCCGCGACGGCTTCAACGGCACCATTCTCTGGAAGCGGCCGCTGAAGGACTGGCACCCCGCCAACTGGCCGCTCAAGAGCGGCCCGGGCTATCTGCCCCGCCGGCTGGTGGCCGTCGGCGACCGCGTGTTTGTCACCCTCGGGCTCAACGAGCCGCTCACCGCCATTGACGCGGCCACGGGGCAGACGATTCGCACGTATGACCAGACCAAGGCCACGGAGGAGATCGCGTTCACCGACGACGTGCTCTTCCTGCTCGTGGACCCGAACCGCCAGCCAGTGGGCTATCGGGCCAAGGCCACAACCTACAGTGAGATCGGCCACGCCAACTCGGGATGGGGCTGGTCGAAGGACAAGCCCGAGCGGCGCGTGATGGCGGTGGACGCTGCCTCGGGCAAGACCCTGTGGCAGCACAGCGCGAAGGTCGCGCCGCTGTCGCTCACCGTGGGCGAGAAGCACGTGTTCTTCTACGACGGCGACAAGATGGTGGCCCTCGACCGCAAGACAGGCCAGCCGGCCTGGGCCTCGGAGAGTCTGCCGCGCGTGACGATCCGGCCCGCCACGGGGGCCGCGCCGCGGGTGGTCCTGTCGCAGGGAATCCTGGTGCTGTGCCACGGCACACAGGTCGTCGGGTTCTCCGCGGAGGACGGGAAGGTGCTGTGGCAGGGCAAGATTCCGCCCACGGGCCACCACTGCCCGAGCGACCTCTTCGTCATCAACGGGCTCATCTGGTCGGCCCACACCGGCGCCGCGCAGCAGAAGGGCACGCACTTCGTCGCTCTGGACCTGCGCACCGGCGCGGCGGCGAAGGACCTCGTGGCCGAGAACCTCCCAGCGTTCCCGATGCACGCGCGATGCTACCCCAGTCGCGCCACCGAGCAGTACATCATGCTGGCAGGCATCGGCACCGAGTTCTACGAGCCGGGCGCCGGCAAGCTGGAGATCCACAACTACGTGCGGGGAAGCTGTATCTACGGGGTCATGCCGTGCAACGGCCTGCTCTACAAGCCACCCGACTCGTGCGCCTGCTACTACATGTCCAAGCTGGAGTACTTCTGCGCGCTGGCCCCGGCCGCAAAGTCAGGGATGCCGCCAGTGTCGGAAGCCCAACGCCTGGAGAAGGGGCCCGCGTACGCCGGCGTCGCGGCCCAGGTGGCCGCGGCCGACGACTGGCCGATGTACCGCCACGACCCCCTCCGCAGCGGGTCGTGCGCGACGACCGTGCCCGACGAGTTGAAGACGGCGTGGGACGTCAAGCTGGGCGGCAGGCTCACGCAGGCGGTCATCGCCGGCGGAAGAGCGTACGTCGCGTCCGTTGACACCCACACCTTGCACGCCCTCGACGCCCGGGACGGCAAGGCGTTGTGGACGTATGCGGCCGGCGGCAGGATCGACTCGCCGCCGACCATCGAGCGAGGCAGGGTGATCTTCGGCTCGGCCGACGGCTCGGTCTACTGCCTGCGCGCCGACGACGGGGCACTGGCGTGGCGCTACCTGGTCGCGCCCGACGACAGGCAGATCATCTCGTGCCAGCGGCCCGAGAGCATCTGGCCCGTCAGCGGCAGCGTGCTGGTGCATGACGGCACGGTGTACGCCCTCGCCGGGCGGAACATGTTCTTCGACGGCGGCCTGCGTCTCGTGCGGCTCGAAGCGGCGACGGGGCGCAAGCTCTCCGAGACCGTGCTCGACGAAAACGACCCCCAGACGGGCAAGAACCTCCAGACCCTGATCGTCGGCAAGTCCATGCCGGTCGCCAATCCCGACCTCTTGTCCTGCGACGGGAAGTACGTGTACATGGGGGCTCAGCGGTTCGACCTCGAGGGCAAGCGGACCCAGATCGCGTCCATCTCGTCGAGGTCGGGCACCGCGACGGGAGACGGCGTGCACCTGTTCTGCTCGACCGGCTTCCTGGACGATCTGTGGTTCCACAGGTCGTATTGGACGTATGGCGAGCGGTTCCCCGAGGGCTGGTCCGAGTACAGCCAGGCGCAGCGCGTGCAGCCCAGCGGGCGGATCATGGCCCTCGACGACACGCGAGCCTACGGCTTCCGCTCCGATGGCCTGGGCAACACCCTGCTCCCCACGCCCACCTATCGCCTCTACGCGGCAGACAGGAAGGCCACTGGACGCGACGAACCCGACGCCCCGGCCAGGAAGGGGGCGAAGCGGAAAGACAAGGCCGGCAAGGGCGGCAGCGACAGCATCGCCGGGGCACATCATGTCCACTGGCAGATCCAGTCGCCGCCGCTCCTGGCGAACGCCATGGCCGCGGGCGGCGGGAAGCTCTTCGTCGCCGGGCCGCCCGACGTGGCCGACGAGGCGAAGATGCTCGGCTTCCTGCCCGGCGAGGACGACGAGATCAACCGCGGGCTCGCCGCGCAGGACGCGGCCTGGCGCGGCAAGGCGGGCGCCCTGCTGTGGGTCGTCGCCACAGAGGACGGGAAGAAGCTGGCCGAGTGCAAACTGGACGGCTTGCCCATCTTCGACGGCATGTCGGTCGCGGGGCGACGGCTCTACCTGGCCACTCAGGACGGCCGCCTGCTGTGCCTGAGCGGGGCCGAGTGAACGACGCGGGCGGCCCTCGAATGGGCGACCGGGCCTTGACCCCATGCGGCGATCCCCTTAGAATCGTCTGGGGGACTCGAAATGAAGAGAGGCCCGGCATGGTATTGCGCTACGCAATCGGGATCATCATCGGTGGCGGGATCGGGTTCGCCATCGGGCGGTTCGCCCGCGGCGGCGGGTGACCCATGTTCTGCAACCCCTACGTGAGCGCGCTGGTGGGTGCACTCATCGGAGCGCTTCTCGCAGGGGCTGGCGCCGCGGGTCCGGCGCCCAAATGAAACGCCAGGGCCGACGTGGGGCGACCCTCGAGTGGCGGGGCGGTGTGCGGCGCGCGTCCCCTCCCCTCCTCACTCGAGCGCGGACGTTTCGCGCCGGTCCGCTCTCTCCTCGCGAAGGAGGTGCCAGTGCAGCTTCGCTTCCTCGGCGCAGTTCGGACGACGACCGGCTCGATGCACCTGCTGTCGGTGAACGGGGCGCGGGTGCTGCTCGACTGCGGGCTCTTCCAGGGGAAACGCAAGGAGGCATTCGAGCGAAACCGCAGCCTCCCGTTCGATGCAAGCGGGATCCACGCCGTCGTCCTGTCCCACGCGCACATTGACCACAGCGGCAACCTGCCGACCCTGCATCGCCGCGGCTTCCGCGGGCCCGTGTACGCCACGCCGGCCACGGCCGACCTGTGCGACATCATGCTGCGCGACTCGGCCTACCTGCAGATGCGCGACGTGGAGTTCGTGAACAAGCGCCGCAAGCGCCAGGGCAAGAACCCCTTCGAGCCGCTCTACGAGCTCCAGGACGTCGAGGCGCTGCTCGAGCAGTTCGAGCCGGCGGCCTACGGAGAGGCCCGGCGCGTGGCGGAGGGGGTGAGCATCACCTTCCACGACGCGGGCCACATCCTGGGCTCCGCGCTCACCGACATCCACGTGCAGGAGAACGGCTCGACGCATCGCCTCCTGTTCACCGGCGACCTGGGCCGGCCCCACATGCCCATCCTGCGCGACCCGGTGATCGTGCGCGGCGCCGAGACGCTGATCACCGAGAGCACCTACGGCAACCGCGTGCACCCGTCCGAGACCGACGTGAGCGCGAAGCTGGCCGGCGTGGTCAACGAGGTCTGCGAGGCCCGCTCGAAGCTGATCATCCCGGCCTTCAGCGTCGGTCGCACCCAGCAGCTCCTGTACTATCTGGACCTGCTGCACGGGGCGCGGCGCATCTGCCCTCTGCCCGTCTACGTGGACAGCCCGCTCTCCACGCGGGCGACGGCGGTCCACGAGCGCCATGCCGAGTGCTTCGACCGGGAGACCCTGGCGCGGCTGCGAGGCGGGAATTCGCCGTTCGCCTTCCCTGCCCTGCACTTCGTCACCGACGTGGAGGACTCCAAAGCCCTCAACACCACGCCCGGCCCGATGGTGATCATATCGGCCTCGGGAATGTGCGAAGGCGGACGCATTGTCCACCACCTCCACAAGAACATCGAGGACCCGAGCAACATCGTCCTGTTCGTGGGCTACCAGGCGGAGAACACGCTCGGCCGGTATCTCGTCGAGGGCCACAAGACCGTGCGAATCTTCGGGGAGGAGCACAACGTTCGGGCGCAGGTGGCCAAGATCAACGCGTTGAGCGCCCACGCCGACCGCAACGAGCTGCTGTCGTACTATCGGGCGATGCAGGACTCGCTGCGGCGGGCCTTCGTCGTCCACGGCGAGATGGCAAACGCCGAGGCGCTCGCGGCGTCCATGCGCGATCAGGGGATCCCCAACGTCACCATCCCAGAGGTCGGCCAGACCTTCACCCCGTGATGACATCCTGGCCAGGAGGTACAGCGCGTCATGAACGGGTCCTTCATCGAGGTCTGGCGCCCGACGCGGATCGGCGTGAACGAGGTGGTGCGGCGCAGCGTCGGGCCGTTGAGCCTGTGGCTCAAGCGCACGAGCCAGGAATGGCTCCTGGCCACCCGCCGCGTGCCGGAGGAGGTCGGCTGGGGGCCGCCGCTCCCCGGGGCGCCCGAGCCGCACGAGGACGAGTGGCTCCGCTGGACCGCGGGCGACGAGACGAGCATGTTCCGCCTGCTCCCCGTGATGCCGAACCGGCCCGTGGTCCTGCGCCCGGAGTCCACCCTGGCCGTGCCGCCGACGCGCCAGGCG
>Ga0307379_10010822_pt1 | contig 12044 bp, 8 predicted proteins | sample UN2MG_FD_202237 | JGI IMG/M metagenome (GOLD analysis project Ga0307379, IMG submission 202237) | Soil microbial communities from Risofladan, Vaasa, Finland - UN-2 | ecosystem: Environmental > Terrestrial > Soil > Coastal area > Acid sulfate soil | place: Finland: Risofladan, Vaasa | collected... | reverse complement strand
TGGGATCCCAACAACCTTACTCGCCCGCAGTCCCGACGGGACGGCTGAGGTCTCTTTAGGGCTAGCCCCTCCCCCGCTAAGATGACCGCCTGTGTTTGCCCGACCGCGCAGCCGGATTGGCGGCTATCTCCGCGCGCGGACGACTGGTCCAGAACCTGATGCCAGACGGCGAGGACACGAGGACGATGGCGAATCAACTGATTGAATGCGTGCCCAATTTCAGCGAGGGCAACGACCTTTCCATCATCAAGCAGATTACCGATCAGATCGAGGCCGTCGAAGGCGCCACGCTGCTCGACGTGGATCCGGGACAAGCCACCAACCGCACGGTGGTCACCTTCGTCGGTTCGCCGGACGAGGTCGTTGAGGCCGCCGTCCGCGCCGGCCGGAAGGCCAAAGAGCTGATCGACATGTCGAAGCACAAGGGCGCGCACCCGCGCTTCGGCGCCATGGACGTTTGCCCGCTCGTGCCGGTTTCCAATATCACCATGGACCAGGTCGTGCCGCTGGCCCATAAGCTGGGCAAGCGCCTCGGCGACGAGGTCGGCATCTCCGGCTACTTCTACGAATACGCGGCCACGAAGGAAGAACGCCGCAATCTGGCCACCTGCCGCGCCGGTGAGTACGAAGGCTTGCCGCAGAAGCTCAAAGACCCCATCTGGAAGACCGACTTCGGCCCCGGCACGTTCGATCCGAAGTACGGCGTGACTGCCGTCGGCACGCGCGATTTCCTCGTCGCCTACAACATCAACCTGAACACCACCTCCACCCGCTGGGCGAATGCCATCGCCTTTGACGTCCGCGAGAAGGGCCGCAAGAAGCGCGAGGGCGATCCGCTCACCGGCCCGGTCGTCGAGGATGCTCACGGCAACGACGTCTGGATCCCCGGCTCGCTCAAGTCCGTCAAGGGCATCGGCTGGTTCATCGAGGAATACGGCATCGCCCAGATTTCGATGAACCTGACGAACATCAGCGTCACGCCGGTGCACGTCGCGTTTGATGAGGTGTGCCGGCGGGCCGAGGCGCGCGGCGTGCGCGTCACCGGCTCCGAGCTGGTCGGGCTGATCCCGCTCAAGGCCATGCTCGATGCGGGCCGGCACTATCTGCGCAAGCAGAAGCGTTCGCTCGGCGTGTCCGACGATGAGCTGATCAAGATCGCGGTCAAGTCGCTGGGGCTCAACGATCTGTACGACTTCAAGCCGGAAGAGAAGATCATCGAGTACGCCATCGCGCAGAAACAGAACCGCGACCGTAAGGGAGCGGGCGGCGCGCTTGTTCGCATGACCCTCGAAGGTTTTGTGCACGAGACCGCGTCCGAATCGGTCGCGCCCGGCGGCGGGTCGATCTCCTCCGCGATGGGGGCTTTTGGGGCCGCACTGGGCACCATGGTCGCCAACATCTCCAGCCACAAACGCGGTTGGGACGAGCGCTGGGAAGAGTTCAGCGAGTGGGCCGAGAAGGGTAAGCAGTACCACGACGAGCTGCTGCGGCTGATCGACGAAGACACCGACGCGTTCAACGCGATCATGACCGCGTTCCGCCTGCCGGAAACCACCGCCGAGGAAAAGGCCGCCAAGAACCAGGCCGTTCAGGACGCGACCAAGAACGCGATCATGATCCCGTTCCGGGTGATGGAGGCGGCGTACGCGTCTATGGAAGTGGCCAAGGCGATGGCCGAGTTCGGCAACCCGGCCTCGGTTTCCGACGCCGGCGTCGGCGCCCTGGCCGCCCGCTCGGCCGTCATGGGGGCGTACCTGAACGTCAAAATCAACTCCAAAGACGTCGAGGACCGCGCCTGGATGAACGACATCCTCAAACGCGGCGCCGAGATCCAGGACAAAGCCACCGCCCTGGAACGCGAGATCCTAGAGATCGTGAAGAGTAAACTCTACGGCGCAGGCCAGTAGCACACGGAGCAACATCTGCTGGCAACTTGACGCGAGGTGCGCGTGATGGAGTACGGCAAATGGTCGTGTCTGGGTAAACTCGGTGACGGTGGACAGGGTGAGGTGTTCCTAGCAGCGGAAAAGGCAAGTCTTGAGCGCTGGTACAAAGACATCCGCGAAGGTCTCGAAGCTCACGCCATTATGGACCGTCCGGGCACGCGTGAAGAACGGATGGAACGGCTCTTTGAGGCAATCAAAGCTCGACTTGATGGACGGTTCCCGGAGTTCCGCGCCCTGAAGGTCCTGCACCAACCTGTGGAGCGCGGGGTGGAGTACGAGAAGGCCAAGGAACGGATGCGTCAGGAAATCAAGGCGCTCTCGGCGGTCGAACACCCATGTCTCGCGAAGATCTACGACTACGACGAGGACGCGCGTTGGTACGTCCGCGAGTACTACGAGGGCGGAACTCTGACTCAAAACACTTCTGTCTTTAAGGGCGACCCGTTCCGGGCCGCGCAGGCGTTCCTCGCTCTGTGTCAGGGCGTCGGTAAACTTCACGAGAAGGGACTCGTTCATCGAGACATCAAGCCGGACAACGTATTCGTGCAGACCGACCAGGCTTTCGTGCTGGCCGATTTTGGCCTGATCTACTTTGCTGACGACAGGCACACGCGGGTGACCGACGAGTTTGAGAAAGTCGGCACAACCGACTGGATGCCAACGTGGGCCCTGGGGCGGTTTCGCATGGACGAGGTGAAGCCAAGTTTCGACGTGTTTTCCCTGGCCAAGGTGTTCTGGGCCATGATTGCCGGCGAGACATTCCTGCGCCTTCACTTCTATGACAGGCCGGAATTCGATCTCCGGGCGAAGTTCACGAACGATCCAAGGATGGAGTTGGTGAACGAAATGGTGCTCGGGAAGTGCCTCGTCGACGACGAAGCTGCTTGCCTCAACAACGCACGCGAGCTGGCCTCCGAGGTACACAGACTAATCCATAGGTTGGAAGCAGAGGAGGCACGGCGATGCGCCGTCTGCAAAGAGGGAAAATACGTTGGCGACATGGGCGCTACGGTCGGCGGAAGTAGTTGCTACCAGTTGCACTGCACGTCCTGCGGACATCTCCTCTCGTTTGAGGCCGACGGGGACTTCAAGCCGCCGCGCTGGGTTCGAGTGCTTAAGGACGACCACGGGCGCCTGCAGTGACTACACGGGGCCCCATCCCTTCGCTTGCCAACGGGTGGGGAATTCTCGCCCTCCGCCCCGCAGGGGCCGGATGAACGTAGCCCAGGGCGAAGTCCTGGGACTGGGACGGCAGCGACAATGCATAGTCCCGTCAGGGACGGCTGAAACGGGATCGACCACGCGAGGCATTCACTGTGCCGGGTGACTTCATTCGTCCCGCTGGGACTCGGATCGGCGCGACGCCAACTCGTCCCAGCGTTTCACGCTGGGCTACGCTCACATCGTCCCTCCGGGACGTAGGCGGACGCGCCGAGTGGCACTTCTCTTGAGCAGTGTTCTGTAAATCGGTTCGGAGCAAGGACAAGACACTGCTGACGCAGCAGTGCCACACCTGCGCAGACCGCCAGATTCCTCGCTGCGCTCGGAACGATGCGGAAGCTGGAACGACTACTGAGTGTTCGGCGCGCATTTAGCAAGGGCACTGGCGGGCAAGCCGGCAGTGGCAAGCGACTGAGCTGGGCTGCTACTCCCGCTCGTCCTGATTCTCGACACGCGTGAACGGCGTCTTGAGGCGTTCGGCGGCGTACTTGCTGGGTGCGTAGCCCATGCGGTACTGGCTGTGCTGCATGCCGCCCGTGATCTTCAGGTCAACGGCCCTCTGATACATGGCGACCGCTTCATCGCGGCGGCCGAGCAGGTCGAGCATGTGGCCTTGCCAGACGAGCGCGACGCCCTGGTAGAGCGGCTTCTCCGAGGCCGCTTCGAATACGCGCTCAAAAACGACCAGCGCCTCCTCGTACCGCTTCACGTCATAGAGAGCGAACGCCGTGCGAAGCAGCAGCGACCGGTGCTGCAACTCCTCGAGCCACTCGGGCTTGTAGGCCTTGGCGATCTTGACGCTCGATCGATAGCCCCAGCCGACGGAGGTCACAACGCGTTTCGACTCGGGCATCGCCTTGCCACGCCAGGCGGCGACATGCTCTTTCCAAGCCGCTAGCTTGGCCGCGGGGACGTCGGGCAGGCCTTCCACGAACTCGCGTAGCACGCGGAAGAACTCGTCCGGGTTGGAGGCGAACGGGCTGTGGCCGGCGTCGTCCAGTACGATCAGGCGGGCGCCGGGGTGGTTGGCGTGGAAAACCGTGGGCTTCTTCTCGCCCCAGGTCAGATCCCATTTGCCCTCGACAATCAGCGTGGGGATGGGGCAGCCGTCGAAGCCGCCGCGCAGGTTGAGCCAGCTCGTCTGGCCGCCGACGGCGCTGCGGAAGCGGTTGTCATGCTTCCACTCGTACAGGGCAATGCGGGCGAACTGGTCGGCGGTCGGCTTGCAATAGTGCTGGCGTTTCCAGTCGCCGTTGAGAAACGCGTTGTAGACGCTCTGCGCGCCGGACAGGTTGGGATCGCGGTGGATCTCGCGAATGCGGGCCCGCTCCTGGTCGGAAATGAACTCACGCTGACGCGAGGGCCCCGTATCCGCGCCGAAGCCCAGCGACGACCCGACCAACACCAGCCCGGCCAGTTTGTCCGGGTACTTCAAGGCATAGCACTGCGCCACAAGGCCGCCGTAGGAATGCCCGAGCACGACCCACCGTTCGAAGCCGAGCCGCTGGCGCAGCATGTCCAGGTCATCGACCGCCTGATCCAGCGTGTAGCCTTCGCCCGGCTCATAGTCCGACACGCCGCAGCCGCGCTGGTCGTAGTAGACCACCTTGGCGAACTGGGCGGCCCGCGAAAACGCGGGGTGGAAGTAGTGGTGCGTAGCTCCCGGACCGCCGTGCAGCAGCACGAGCGGCGTTCCGTGGCCCTCCTGCTCGCAGTACAACTCGCAGTCGCCGATGTGGATGTGGTTCTTGTCGAGCTCGAGCAGCGCACACCAGCGCGGCACGTGAGGAATTTCAGGCACGATCTCCGGTTCGAGGTGCACCTGGCGGTCCATGATGGTCTCGGTGCACGCGGTTTCGCGCGCTACCAGCTCGGCCGTGGCGTCTTGCCCTTGGCCCTGTCGGGCGCCGATCAGGCTCAGCGCCGCGACGACGACTGCCGCATTGAGGAGTTCCTGTCTCATGGTCTGTTCCTCCTCGACGAGGCAGAATAAGCGAATCCGGACTTGCATTCGACGCGATTGCGGTCTTCTTCCGGCCACAGGTGCCCCATCCCGTTCGGGCAGCGACGGGGGTGGCAGACGGATTCTGTGATCGATGCTTCAAACAGCTGCCGGAAACGCTGCGTCCCAGTCCACTGCAATCGGCGACTAGCCTCCGAAACAGAGCCCGAAGCGCAAGCGAGGGTTTACCGTTCGTGGCCGGGCGATCGTAGCGCGCCGCACACGTATCCCTCGCTTGCGCTTCGGGCTCGGATCATAAGAATGCTCTGGCCGGAAGATTGTTGGTTCGTACGGCGGACCCTACGATTCGCGGATATGTCGGTCCTTATGCGGAAGGAAGGAACTCCCATGAACGCGTTACGAAGAAAGCTCGTATTGCCGAGCGTCGTCCTGGCCTCGTTGGCAAGCGCGGTCCTGCTGGCGCAGGAGCGCGACGCGGGTGATAAGGATTCGCTCCGGACGGCCGACGGCGTGGTTGGCGAGCTGTACAAGCTGGTCACGTTCGAGGCCGGTGCATCGCCCGACTGGGACAAGGTCAAGTCGCTGTTTCTCGACCAGGCCGTCGTCGTGCTCCGGACCGGCCGGGACAAGCAGTCGGTGTTCTCGGTGGATGGCTTTGTCGACGATTTTGTCCGCTTCAGCGAGCGTGCCGACGTAAAAGAGAAAGGCTTTACCGAGAGGATTGTCCGTACGAAGTCAGTGATTTACGGGGATATCGCCCATATTCTGGTCTTGTACGAGGCCAGCATCCCCGGATCGACCCGGCCTCCGCAGCACGGCGTGGACAGTTTCCAGCTCGTTCGAAGAAGCGGCCGCTGGTGGATCGTGTCCATCACCAACGAAATCGTCACCGCGGATCGGCCGGTGCCGCCCGAACTCAAGCGCTGACGTCCTTCGCACCGCGGCCCGCGTGCCCCATTCCGTTCGCGGCACGGCGGGATGCGGGTCCCCCTCGGGGGATCTATGTTTTGCACGTGGACTGCGCGATGGTAGAATCATGGGTGCGGCGGCCGCCGACAGCGGCAAGTTCGCGCCGCGCCCTAGCGCGCTGCGTGCGCCGGAGGCAGGCGCGCGTGGTTTGGACGAATGCGGAGGCGGAGGAGTGTTGGCAGCAAGCCGAATGCGGAGAGCTTTCACGCTCGTCGAGTTGCTGGTCGTCGTCGCGATCATCGCGCTGCTGATCTCCATCCTGCTGCCTTCGCTGGCGCGGGCGCGGGCGCAGACGCGCCTGGTCGTCTGCCAGACTCAGCTTGGCGAGTACGCCCGCGCGTGCATGTATTACCAGGACGACTACCGAGACACTTTTCCGCCCCACCGCCAGAAGATCGCAGGTTCCCCCGACGGCGCGGGGTTTCCACATTGGTACCACCTGCTCGATTGGTATTGGTTCGGAGAGTTCAAGCGTCCGGATGAAAACCTCCCGCTGAACGAGCGTGAGCTACGCCTGGCGCGCTGCCCGGACCTCTACTTCGACCACGAAGACCGCGGTGACTGGTCGTGGGACTACACGCACGCCGACATCGGCTACGGTTATAACGCCTTCTGGCTCGGCCTGTATGCCTGGCAGGATGACGGCGTGTTCGATATGTGGCCCAATGCCAAGGCGCAGGTCTGGATGAAGGACTCTGACATTCGCAGCCCCTCCGAATGCCTTCTGTTCGGTGACTCGCATCCGGCGGGTGGGGATTCCTACGGGATGTACTCGTCCACGCTGTTTTACCCCTTCATCGCCGGTCACCAGGATGCCCCCGCGCTCGGCGAGGGCGTTTCCACCCGCCATATGTCCACCGGGAACACGGTGCTCTACCGCTACCGCGCCTACCGCTGGTTCTACGGGAACGGCTTGGGCAACTGCTGTTTCGTGGACGGGCACGTCGAGGCGCGGCGCTCCCAGCAGATCAACATGATGATCGACTGCCGCCGCTTCTGGGACCCGTCGCAAGGCATCGGCGGGCTTTATCGGCCCGACGAAGAGGAATACGACCGTCCCTAGCGCCGCCGGGTTGCTGGGGGTCGGCCGCAGACTTGCCCGTGCCGATCTCGACCCTCCCGCCAGGGTTCTACCCTAAGCTACGTTCACCGCGCCTCACGCGTGCATCCCAGCAAACTGGGGTGCCCTCTGGAACGATGGGCGACCCGCCGTCGAATGTTGTGAGGCGGTCGCGCTGGGAGTACGATCGCGCTGGGCCGCGCTGAGCAGCGTAGTGACGCTCACTGCTGCGCGGGCCGCGTCGGCCGAAACCGCGTTCTTCGAAGAGAGGATCACCAATGGCTTCGATCAACCGCAGACAGTTCATGGGCCGGGCCGCGGGTGTGGCGGCGGCGTTCACGGTCGTGCCGCGCCGCGTGCTCGGCGGGCCGGGTCACAAGCCGCCCAGCGAAACCCTCAACATCGCCGGCATCGGCGTGGGTGGTCAGGGAGCGGGCGATTTACGCAACGTGGAGAGCGAGAACATCGTCGCCCTTTGCGACGTGGACTGGAAGCACGCCGCCAAGACATTTGAGCGCTACCCGAACGCGCGCCGTTACCGCGACTTCCGGGTCATGCTCGAAAAGGAAAAGAACATCGATGCCGTCGTCGTGGCCACGCCGGACCACGTTCACGCCGTCGCGGCAATGGCCGCCATCAAAATGGGCAAGCACGTCTACGTCGAGAAGCCGCTGACGTACTCCGTCCACGAGGCCCGCGCGTTGACCGAGGAAGCGCGCAAGGCCGGCGTGGCCACGCAGATGGGCAACCAGGGCCACGCGGCCGAGGCCATGCGCCTGCTCAAGGAATGGATCGAGGATGGGGCCATTGGCACCGTCCGGAAGGTCGAGACCTGGACGCCGCACGCCGTCTGGCCCCAGGGCATTGACCGCCCGACGCAGACGCCGCCGGTTCCCGATACGCTGAGCTGGGACCTGTGGCTCGGCCCCGCGCCCGAGCGGCCGTATCACCCCGCCTATCTGCCGGCGATGTGGCGCGGATGGTGGGATTTCGGCACGGGCGCAATGGGCGACATGGGCTGCCACATTCTCGATATGGCGTTCTACGCGTTTGAGCTGACCTGGCCCACCAGCGTCGAGGCCAGTTTCTCCACGTTTGTTCCCGAGGGACTAAGCTGGGACAAGAAGTTCAACACTGAGAGCTACCCGCGGGCGTCGATCGTCCGCTTCCGCTTCCCCGCCCGCGGCGACCGCCCGCCCCTGAAGGTGACCTGGTACGACGGCGGACTGATGCCCGAGCGGCCGGATGAGCTGGAGAAGGACCGCAGGATGGGCAACATGTTTGGCGGCCTGCTGTTCATCGGCGAGACCGGCAAGATCATTTGCGGTGCTCACGGTGCCGACGGGCTGCGCATCATCCCCGAATCGAAGATGCAGGCGTACGAGCGCCCGCCCAAGCGCCTGCCGCGCTCGATCGGTCATCACGCGGAATGGATCGCGGCCTGCAAGGGCGGGCCGAAGCCGGGCTCGAACTTCGATTATGCGGGTCCGCTGACCGAGACGGTTCTGCTGGGGAACATCGCTATCCGCGCCCAGCGGCGGATCGAGTGGGACCCGACCAAGATGGAAATCGCCAACGTGCCCGAGGCCAACCAGTGGCTCCGCCGGGAATATCGGGATGGGTGGGCGTTGTAGGGCAGACAAAGAAAAGGGGTCAGGAACTTTTCTTGACTAACGCCATTCGTTCCTGACCCCATTTTCCGTTCAATCAAGGTCGGCGGGCCCACTAGCCTTCGGTTCGAGCGGCCCGTTCGGCCTAACGTTCTTCACGCTACGCGCGCTGGCGGCGCCGAATCGCAGCCAGAACGCCTACGCCTAGAGCCAACGCGGCGAAAGAGGACGGCTCGGGAATGCTCCACAGGATCGCCTCGTTTTTCCCTATATCGGTGTTGTACGCGTAGCCGGCCACGTAGATGAAGTCCCCTATCTCCTCGATCCCATCGGCTACGGAGGAATCGTAATTAGCCGGCAACACAGCGTGCAGGTCGACCACGCTGTCGGCTGTGCCGCTCCAGATGAGGGCGTGGTACTTGCCACTTGGGGCACCATTCAGATGGGCGCGTCCAACCTGGTGCGTGCCGCTCGTGTCCTGGGCCCAGGAGTCGGTGACTCCAGCCGGGTGCAGGTCGACCCAGCTATCCATCGTGCCGCTCCAGATGCCCGCGTGGAAGAGCCCGGGGCCGAAAGACGCGCACCCAGACTGCTGAGTACCTGTGGTGGCCAAGACCGATGACCACACACTTTCCGGCGGCGTCAGGTCGACCCAGCTATCGGCCGTGCCGTACCAGATGCCCGCGTGGGCTTGGCCGTCGTAAGCCGCATATCCGCCTTGCTGATTGCCCGCCATGGCGTAGACGACCCCTTCGTACGTCCCCGGTGGCCCCAGGTCGACAAAGCTACCGGCCGTGCCGCTCCAGATGCCGGGGTGGAATTGGCTGTTGATGACCGCGGTTCCGCCCTGCTGAGTACCTGTCACGGCCCACACTTCCGAGCGGGTCGCCGTTTCCGGGTGCAGATCGACCCAGCTCTCGGCCGTACCGCTCCAGAAACCGCCGCGCCAGACGTTGCTGATACTGATGAGTCCGCCCTGCTGAGTTCCGTTCGTAGCGAAGGCCTGCGAGTACTGTGCTCCCGTCCAGGCCGGATGCAAGTCGACCCAGCTTTCGGCCGTGCCGCTCCAGATGCTCGCGTGCCGCTGCCCGTCGATGCGTGCGTGCCCGGCTTGCTGACCGGCGCTCATAGCGGTCGCCCACGATTCCGTCGCTGCTGGCGGCTGTAGCGCCGTGTATATCCAGTCCGCTTGCGTTACAGTTGACAGGAAGCCTACAAAAGCGAGCACCACGGCGCCCAACGGCGCGGGACGTCTGAATTGTTGCATACCACTAACGTCGATCGTTCTCACGATCCACCTCCTCTTTCTTCTTCGTAGCCCGGAAACGTGCGCTGTCCCGCAACCTCCCGGGCTGACATAATTCCCTGAACCTTCAACCAACCGTGCCGTGAAATCGGCTCTCATAATGAAAGACTCGTCCTCCCGCAACCTCCTTTCCCAATCACTGACTCGGAACTCAGCCTACGCCAGCCTGTCGCTCGCCCGCTATGGGCAAACCGTTGCAGCCCATCCGCAAAGCGCCTGGCTTGGACATCCGGCCGCGTGGTCAAGGGGCCTTGGCCCTACCTGGCTCGCTTGAACGACAGGTCAAGCGCTATGAAGCTCCAAGGTGCCGCGGCGTCATGTCAGGCTTCAATCGGTTCTCCGTACTCGCCGGCCGCGCGTTGCCGAGAAGACGGTATACTCAAGCCGCCTAGCGAAGCTTGGCAGCGCAACCGCGCCTAATCGATTTGGTCATTCTAGCGATAGCTATCCGCTAGTGCAAGCAAAACCGATACGCTCAGCGTGAAAAATTTTTCCGCTCGGGGCCGGGTACTAGCCCTGGACACGCAATCCCCGGCTGCTAGACTGGACCCTGTATGCCAAGTGACACAGGCCCTGACCAAAGCTCGCCCCGTTGCGACGGTCCGTATGCCCCGATCGAAGCCAAGATCGGCCGCGTGGGGGCACACCTATGCCGCTCGCTCAGGCACGTGCTCGCAGCGGTGCCCGGCGCGCCCCGCCGGCCGGTTGAGCTCTCGCGGGCGTTGCGTGTCAACCATGACCTCGCCAGCAAGACGCTGCTGGCGACGAGCAAGCCGGACCCTTTGGCCGCAGCGCATAGCATGCCCGGGCCGGAAGCCCTCCGCACGCTACTGAAAGCCGCCCGGCGCCGTAAGATTGATAAGGCGCTCATCGCGGTCGCCGAAGAAGCTGTTCGCGAGTTCGAGAGCTTACTGCGGGACGACGTCGGCAGCCGTGCGGAGTTGGACGCGGTCCTGAGCGCGTGGCTGCCGGAGGCCCGCCGCCGTTTTGAGGCGAGCAATAAGCAACTGGCCTTCAAGGCCAACTGCAACCTGAAGGGCGTGGTGGCCGAGGTCGGGCTGACCGCGGTTTTATTCCACCCCGCGGACGACCAGGTAAACTGCGATGCTGTAGGGATCATGGGCCGCATGGGTTTGCGGCGCCTGCGTCCAGGTGTGCCCATCTGTTTTTCAGCTCGGCATAGTGGGCCAAAAGCATCCAGCTTCGCATGGGAGACCTTAGAGGGAGCGCGCGTGGACTTCCCCCAGTCGAACGTGCTGTTGAACGAGTTCTGTTCGCAGCCGATGCCGAAGCTGGAGATTAGCATGGCGGACGATGCGATCCATTATCGCATCGCCCGCAACGGTATCGGTCCGAAGTCCGCCGTGAATGTCTTCCTGGCCCAAGTGGTGCGAAATGCCCTGGACCGCTACCGACGTCCTGAGGCGCCCCGCAGAAAGGGTGTCGGAACCGAAGTCGAAATCCCCACGAAGACGATGGTCCTCGATGTCCTGTTGCACGAATCGGTCTGGCCCGGATGCCCGCCGGAACTGGTCATTTACGACACTGTGATCCGCGGGCGCGCCAACGTCAATGACCAGAGCCGTCTCATCGACCGCATGGACCTGTCCGAATCGATCCAGTTTCTCGGCCAGGGCACGGCCAGATTCCGCATCGCTGAGGTCCCCAACTACGTCGAGCTGATTCGTAACGTCTGCGACAAGCTCGGGTGGGCGAGCGAGAAGTTCCGCGGTTACCGCTGCCGCATAAGTTATCCCTTCTACGGCTCACAAGTCTCGATGGTCTTCGACCTTCCCAATCCGCCCGCGGAGTGAGCCAGCCTAGCAAAAGGGTAGCAAAAGGGGGCAGGACCGAACGCCATAAAGATAAGCCGTAAGTCTGCGCCAGATAATGACTTACAACGCTTGCGCAAGGTGTGGCCTCCGGTGATGATGTTGTTAGCACAACAGCGTCAAGCACAGGAGGCCAC
>Ga0307379_10010821_pt1 | contig 12045 bp, 22 predicted proteins | sample UN2MG_FD_202237 | JGI IMG/M metagenome (GOLD analysis project Ga0307379, IMG submission 202237) | Soil microbial communities from Risofladan, Vaasa, Finland - UN-2 | ecosystem: Environmental > Terrestrial > Soil > Coastal area > Acid sulfate soil | place: Finland: Risofladan, Vaasa | collected... | reverse complement strand
GCCAATCATCCGTTTTTGCCAGGTCAGCCTTATTAGAAATTAGCTAAGACGAGCAATTATTAATAACTGAGCAAAAACACACAAATAGCCTATCTCGCCAAAATCCCTGAATGAAACATAACATATCGACACAGACGTAAACTCTTATTATACAAGGGTTTACGTTAGGAAAGGACGCCGTCTATGGCCACGGATGGCCCTTATTCAAAACCGGAACCGGGGGAAGTAGAAGTCGGGTCCAGCACCGCAAAAAACATCGTAAAATCAAATCAATTTTACACAAAACCATTCACAGTAGAAGGCCGTGAGTTTTTTATTTTCAGCCGCTTCGGTGATTATATCAAGGGGATGCTGCTCGGTGGAAGCAACGACAACAGGGCTTTTAACAGGACTAAAAGTTTTCGTATGGAATTATACCAGGGCAAGCAGCACGGAGAAAAATTGGATGTCGCAGAGAATGATATCGTGGAGTTTTTCGCAAACCGCCAGCTCCAGCATTTGATAAAACGTCACGAGCTGGCCAATAAAATAATCCGCATCATTTACATCGGCCGCGAAAAGAATCCGTACACCACACACAGCGCGAAAGTCTATCGCGTTTTCATTGACAAGGGTTTTTTCAAAGAAAGTGAGGAAGAATGTAATGGTAGAGAAAAACGAAAATCAGCCAAAAAGGTCACTGTCTGAACAGTTCGAGATCGGGCCGCCGATCGGGCCGCCGGCGGAGCCGGCCCACAAGTGCTTTGTCTGCAATGGACTGGATCATAGGGCTTGTGGATGTGAGGCAAAGGAAATGCAAAAGCAAATCAAACACGATGACGAAGCGTTTAGAAGCCGGGATATACTGGATGAGGAAGCCCGCGAAAAAGTCCCCGGTCGATCTGCTCAGGAATGGGCACAGACCCACGTGGATCAGGTAGCCGCTATTCTCGATTGCCTGATTGACGTCAATTCAAACCTGGAAATTCTCGTCAAGCTGCAGCAGGAACGGTCAGATTTATTGAAGGACATTCAAAATGCCAGCAAAAATTAAACATTGCACGAGCTGCGGATCAGATCAGATCGTAGTTGCCGGCCAAAAGTTTTTATGCCGTCCCTGCAATATCGTCTATGAAGTCACGGACACCGGCACAAAAGTCCTCGATACCGATCCACTCGGCAAGCAGGAGCAGCGGCTTAGCCAGGCGGAGCAAGATATTGCGGACCTTAAAAAGCAGGGTGGTAACGAAACAGTCGAAGCGCCGGACCCGTTCGGCGGCGGACCAATTGACCGAGTGGTGGAACCCGAAAAAACCGATGCCGAGGAAACCGAGGAACCCGAAGCCGAGGAAGATGGTTTTGTGAGCTGGAGCTGATATGGCAAAGAATAAAACAAAAAAGCAAAAACCTGTTCGGACGAAAAAGACGGTGCCGGCGAAAGAGAAAAGCTCCGCCGGCACGGGATCGCCTACAAATAAAGAGCCGGTCGTCAAAAGGGATCCGCTGGGTCAGCTCGAAAACCAGAAGCCGGAATTTGAGCAGACGTTAAAGGATATCGCCGGCAGCCATCAGCCGGCGGCAGGGGGCGAGGAGAAAGTCGAACGCAGGGGCGGTCCGCGGCCCGGCTCCGGCAGGCCCAAAGGCGTCACTGAGGAATTTGCGGCGGTGAACCGGCTGCCGGAAAAGGCAAACTTGACACTGATCCCCGTCCTGCAGATACCGTTCAAACTCTGGTCGAAATCACAGGGCGTAAAAGAGCTTGAGCTTAATAAGGACGACGCGAAGGAGCTGGCCCTGCCGGTGACACAGTTGCTTGAGTTTTACTTCCCCGGTCGAATCCCGGAGATCGCGTGGGTCTGGCTTATGTTCGCGGGCACAGCTTATCGCATCCTTGAGCCACGGCTGGAAGTATTGGCCCATATCCGTGATGAAAAGTCAGCGTCCGTGGCAGCCGAGAGGGGGCCGGTCCCTGGGACTCCCAGCCGGCCCCCATCCGGTGCTGCTCAACCGGCCGGCGGCTATCCCAAAGAAAAATGAGTGACATCGAAAAAATAATCGAGCTGATCCTGGGCAAGCGAGGCAGCGGCAAAAGTTACCTGGCTAAAAAAATGGTCCTGCAGCACAGCCGTTACCTGATATACGATACCCTGGGCGAGTACACGGACGGCGTGGTCATACAAAGCCTGGCTGAGCTGAGCACGTTCTGGGAAAAGGTATATCGCAAGAAATTTCGGATCATATATCAGCCGCTCGATCCAGAGCTGGAATTTGACGCGATCTGCGAGCTGGTCTGGCAATGCGAGAATATGACTTTTTTAGTCGAGGAAGTTGACCGTTACGCACGGCCCCTGGCAATGTCGCTGCCGTTTAAAGAAATAATCCAGCGGGGCCGGCATCACGACATCACCTTTATAGGCGTGACTCAGAGGCCGCACGGTGTCGACAAGCTGATCACCAGCCAGGCGAAGGCAATGTATATCTTCAACACAACCGAGCCGCGTGACATCAAGTATTTTCAGGAAGTTGTGGGGGACGGCGTTATCGAAAAGTTTGCAGAGCTAAAGCAGTACGAGTACGTGAAGTGGCAGGATGGAACGGACCAGTTAGAAATCGGAAGGGCATAAAAATGTTGGAAGACGAAGTAATAAGGTTTGTAGAAAGATTGACGCACGAGGTCGTTATTGAGAGGATTGAAGCCGAGCTGAGAAAAAAACCATTCACAGAAATCGAGCTTATGCTTGGTGATTTTGGCTGTGCGACTACCAGACATTTGGCGAATAAAATGTATTGGGATTATAGAAATTCGCTTGATGAAAAAAAAGAAACGGGGTAGGGACAATGGCAGGATGGAACGGACCAGTTAGAAATCGGAAGGGCATAAAATGGACACGGGAACGGACGAAAAAAATTGTGAGAATTGTATCTTCTCTAAAATGCACAAAAATGCATACAGCGATGAACAAATAATGTTACATTGCCATTATAGACCGCCGGAACAGGATAAGTGCTGGCCAATAGTTAGTTCGATTGAATGGTGTGGCTGTTGGTCGGACGGCACTTGCGAGTTATGTGGTCACAAGCCAAAAAATAAGGGGTAGTGACAATGGCAGGATGGAACGGACGTATTAGAAATCGGAAGGGCATAAAATGAGCTTGACTTTAGAAACATTGGCCTTGCTTCGCGGTATTCGGAAAAACATTCTTGTCGATACAGGCGAAGGCGTTAGAGGAGTATCGGCAATTACAATAGCCGGCTGCGAAGGCAAAGGTTATCTTTTTGTGTTAGAAGAACCTGATTCAGATGAGGGTAGGGACAATGGCAAAGAAACCAGACACCGAGACGCTTGTAAGGACCGTGGTTAGTATTATGGAAGCCGACACGGAATCCCGGAACGATGATCGCCGGCTGACTTTTAAGGTCCTGCTGCGGCTCAAAGGCGAAAGCGATAGAGAGCCTGTTTTGACTTTGAAGCTGAGGGAGCTTCGGAAGCTGCCGGCGTTTGCAACGATTACGAGAGTGCGGGCAGTGATCCAAAACAACCTCCATAAGTATCTGCCGACATCGCCGGAAGTGCGGCGGAAACGTCTGATCAATGAGGACGTTTGGATGGAATACATCACGGGCACGCCGGTTTTTCCGGGAATTGCAGGCGGAAATTAAAATTTTTTTGCGTTACCGATAGCCAGGGCAACTGTCAAAAAAACGGCTTAGATCGAATTTATGAGTAACGGAATGTGGTGTCATACAACACGATATTGCCGATGGTGCGGAAAAGAGTATATAACTAAAAAGGACATCGGCAAGGATGGTTTTTGCTGCACAGCCGAGAAGCAGGCACACTATCGGGCGGTCAAAAAATGGCGTTACGCAAAAAGCCTGGCTGCGAGCAGCATCCGGGGGCGTAGAGTAACGCGGCGAAAAAAGAAATGAGATTTTTTTATTGATTTTGTGAAGGCAAGTATGTTAAACTGGAGCTCGGACGAAAAATCGGCTTTCTTGTGAGGCTTGGCCACGGACTAACAAGCTCGTGGTCAAGCTCTTTTTTTTAACCTTTTTTGTAGGAGAAAAGTTATGGCAACACCAAGACTGAGTATTCCGAGCCCCCAGTATATGGTCAATGTCGCAATCGCGTTATTGATCATAATGGCGGTAGCACGCCTTGTGGTCCCGGAGCAATACAAATCATACTTCCGTGTCTGAGCACCGGCCGGGAGCTGATTTGTAATGTGCAAAAAACAAAAATTTCCTTGACCACGGACGGGAAAGGAAAAGTCGTGGACATAACAAAAAAGTTACACGAAAGAGATCTCGGCTCGCTGAACTTTACGGCCGGCCAGACCTCGACCCTGGAGCTGCCTCGCAACTATTCGCTTGACAAGCTGAAATTCAGATTGACGGCGACCCTGTATCGGGCTGCTGGCGCTACAGCAGGGGCCCCGATGGACCTGGGAAGCATCGCACAACTTATCTCAAGAATTGAGGTCCGCAAAAACGGCAGGGAAGTCTTGAAGGCGATCGACTTTGAGACCTTGTGCCGGCTCTGCGAGCTGCGGTCCGGGACGCCGATGTCAAACCGGCGGATCATAAGCGGCACCGGGGCCGCGGTGACAACGGAATGGGATGGTTTTGTGGCGGTCACAACAGGGGCAAACGCGATAGAATTTGAACTATCGGCCGTGCTGGACTTTGGGATGTGGAACGCTATCCGGCGAAACGACTCGCTGCTCGATACCACCTGGCGGGGCGGCATAACAACCCTGGACCTGGTTATCACCTGGGGCCAGTATGATGATATTATGACAAGCGCATATAATCCGGCGGCGGCCCCCGGAGTGGCGGCGGACGTGGCGCCGGTGCTGCAGATATCGACCGATGAGTATATCGACCCGGACGCCAAGCCAGGTGAGTACATTGAGAATCGCGAGTACGGGGTCCGCATAGTTGTCACCGCCACAAACCCGAAATTACAGCACAGGTTTAATATCGGAAACCGGTTCAGGTCGTTTATAATCAAGACTCACAGTGACGATTGTCAGCGCAACGACATCTTGAACAACGTCAAGATCATATCCGGCTCGGACGTCTACAAGAACCGCAACTCGACACAGCTCAGGCAGGAAAACAAGTCGGAGCTGCATCTTGAGACAATGCCGACCGGATATTACTTGCTTGAGTTCTGCAAGGACGGGCACTTGTCGCGTTCGGTAAACACGGTTGGACTGTCGGACCTGACCTGTGAGATGGATGTTACTCTGCAGGGCACAACCTGCATTGTCGAGATCTTCCCGGTTGAGCTGGTCCGCGTGCCCGTAACCGCCATTCGATAAAAGGCTTGACTGAAACGGATATTCCTGGTAGAATAAGTGGTCAAACAAAACCATTTATTTGAAAGGAGATCTTATGAAAAATTTACTGTTGGCCGGCTTGTTGCTGGCGATTGTCGCGGGATGTGGTCCATCGTACAGGTCCACTCCGTTGCGTCACCCTGTTGGAGCTGATGACCGGATAGCAGTCAGGGAATTTACTGCCGATAGTCCGGCGACTGCACAAATGATCAGGGAGACGTTGGTAGTTGAGCTCAAAGAGGCAGGCCTGGCCGTTGTCGATGTCAACGATTCGCCCGATCTGATAATCAGCGGCACAATAACAGTAAACGAAGCCGGGTTTTTGAGTGATCGTATTGTATTTGTCGATTCTATATTTCTTGTGGTCACAACGCATACTGATGATTTTGTCACATCACTTAGATGCAATCAAATTTTTGCTGAAAAAACGCCTGGTGAAATTGGGACGCAGCTCGGCAAAAGACTTGCTAAAAAATTCAAGAAAAAAACAAAGGCGTTCTGATGTTTATGCCTGTATTAGGATTTTTGGGTATTGCTCTCGGTTGGTGGATATTAGCTGGAGTCGCAGCGGCGACAACAGTTGTCTCTGCCGAAGTGCAAAGGAAAGAAGCATCGAAAGCTCGCAGCGCACAAGTGGCCCTCGAAAAAAAGCGGCAAAAACAATTAGAGCTCGAAGCCGGCGAATATGTCGCGCTCACGGAAAAGCAAATGAAAATCCAGGCAATGCAGTCTCAGACGAAAACGCTTGTGGAACTGATCGACAGGCAGGACCAGGCAGCAGCTCCGCAGATTTACACGCTGCCAACTGCGCAGAAAACGAACCCGCTCGACCGCATCAATGCGGCGATCGATGATCTTATAAAAGGCAGAGGATAATGGCCGAAGAAGCTAAAGACACGGATGTCGATATTTTTCAGACACTCAAAAAGACAAACGAATCGCTCATCGAGTATCTCGACAAGGCTCAGCAGCAACAACAACAGCAGCAGCCTACTTACGTTCAGCCCGCAGCCCCGGAGCCGGCCAGGCCAAACTATGTTATGTACGCGGCGATCGGCCTGCTTGCCCTGGTTTTATTACGAAAGGTGAAATTATGACGGCTTATAGTTCACAGAGTCTCGGCCTATCAACTGTTGAGCCCTCAGCCTGGGCCCAGGAATTGGCCCCTATATCCGAGCAATGGCTTATGGAGCCTGCGGTGTCAGGTTATCCATCACCAGGTAGTGTCGTAGGGGTTGTCACACAGTTGCCGAAACTTAATATTTGGGACAAACTGTGGAAGCCCTGGGGCGAAGCGCTTGGCACTGTCGGCACGGTGGCCGGCGGGCTTTATGAAAAGCTGCCGGAAATTTTATTTGAGACGGGTATGGAGAAGCTCGGCGGCAGCACAGCTCGCAGCGTATCGCAAGGGGCCGGGACAACTACTGTTTATACGCAGCCGGCCCAGCCAGGCGGGGCCCCGGCAAGTCAGCCCCTTATCATAATCCCGCCGGGTGGCGGGGGGGGAATCGTACAGGTGCCGGCCCAGGCGGCCGGCGGCCTTTCAATGACAACGCTCGTGGTGATCGGGATAGGCCTGGTCCTGATAATGTGGATGAGAAAATGAGAACTTTCGCCGAACAATTAAGTTTAGTCAAACAGTTGGGCCTGCAGGCCGCTCAGCAGATAGTTATTGACTTGTCTGTTGTCGCTACTGATCAGGAGTACAACCTTGCCGGCAATTTTTTCTATGTCAAGGACGCACCGAATCAGGACTCGTATATCGAGGTCAAAATCAACGGCAGCAATAATGCGTCAATAAGCTGGACGAAGCAGACGGGATTCATTCACCCGTTTAACAGATTTTATATCACAACGCCGGCGGGCCAGACCGGCATAATGAAAGTGTTAATTGCAGCAGAGGCGCCCGAGCTGTTTGACATAGTCGATAACCGTTCTGCAATGAGCCAGGATATGTCGGACATACTCGGCGAGCTGCAGGGCGATGTAACGCCGGAAACATTCGGCATCGAGAAAACAGTCGGCACCGGGGCGGCCGTTCTGATCCTGGCGGCGAACGCGGACCGCAAGGGCTGCATAATTCAGGCCAAAAGTGTGAACATCGGAATCGTTTATCTCGGCTTTGACAACACCGTGACAGAGACAAAATGGATCGCGGAGCTGCAGTCGAGCCAGGCGTTTTCAGTTGGCGATTATCGCGGTGACATATATGCCATTGCAGACGGGAACGATCAGTTAGTCGGATGGGGGGAATGGTAATGCTGCCAGGCAGTAATGTCTCAGCTCCTGTTAAATACTTCCCCTACTGGTCGACCAAGGCAAAAGACACGGTTTACAGGGCGATGTCAGATGGATTTGTTTGTGCCAGGACTACTGGCATCAGTGAAGTCGAGGGTAGAACGGATGGTTCGAATCCGCCGACCACAGCAAGAAACATAAATGAAGGCCACGTTGCGGCAGATCAATGCGGAATTACAATGCCTGTTAAAAAAGGTGATTATTGGAAGGTAATAAATGCCGACCTTAGTGTTTTTTGGATACCGTTGAGGCCGTAATGAGCAAGATTTTAGTGCAAACAGGTTTTGGATTTTATCAAGACGCCCAGGGACATATTGTTTCAAAGGCTGAATTGCCAAAAGGCCCACACGATTTGGCGAACGGCCTAACGTATGTGGAGCTGAACAGCCGGTCCGAGCTTGACCAGGTCGAAATCTACCGGGACCCGGCGGCGCTCGAGAAAGCTGAAATTGTAAGAAAGATCGCCGGTGCGACCAGGGCGATCGCAATCGCGGAGCTAAAGAAAAACGGCGAATTGCCGCCGGATTATAAGGACTTATAAAAATGGGATGGCAGAAAATTGCAAAAGACAAACCGTTACAGCCAGGCGATAGGGTCCGGCTGCACTTTAACGCATACGGCCCCACGTGGATGAAGGCCACGGAAGCGGCGATAATCGAACAGACGCTGAAAGGTCGCGAGGGCTACGAGCTCAGGAGTATTGATTACTGGACGCCGGGCAAAATGATTTTCGAGTTTAATATCGTGCAGACAAACCCCGTGATCGTCACGGTCCTTGTGATCACGGGATCGGTATTGCTGATCGGTGCCGCCATCGGGCTCGTATTCGAATCGGCGGAACAGTTGTTCGAGACGCCGGCGGCCGTTGTCGGATCCGTGGGTTTTGTAATTATTGCCATCGTGATATTGCTCAGCGTTTTGTCGAAGAGGAAATGATATGCAGTTCGATACCTGGGACCAGCGGATTAAAGAGCAGCAAGGGCGGGGCTTCAAGAATTATGCAACGCTCGCGATCGATCTAAGTAAGGCCCGAACAAATGAGGTCCATAATACCCCCGGCGACTGTGTCTATGTAAACGGCGTGTCGAGCAAGAGCGCTGCTGCAACGGCCAGGCTGAATCGCGACACTAACGAGCCGATCAGCCTTAAACTCCACACCAAGATCACCACGGTCTTTACTGAAATTTATATCAGCAACGCCGCCCAGGCCGGCGAATCTATGGAGCTGATCATCGGGATAAACTTCGACATCGAGAACATCCTGCAGCGATCGGAAGTACAGCAGGTCCTCAATTTAACGCACGCCGCCGCAAACACGAATGTCGCGGCCGCCGCGCACCCCTGCAACTCCGCTTTAATAAAAGCCGATGTAAAAAATACGCAGCCGGTCTGGATCGATTTTGGAGTGGCCGCCGTCCAGGCCGACTGTTTCCCCCTGGACGCCGGCGAATGGATCGAGATCGATATATCGAACACCGATCAGATCAATGCCAACTTCGAAGTCGGCGGCGAAATAGTCTTTATCGCTTACGAGGTCTAAACATTGAAAACGGGCCGAAACATAATCACCAGGCTTTTGCCGAAAACCGGCCAGATTACAGAGTATGTGGCCGGCGATGACGGCACTCACGAGGCCGGCTGGTGGAAGGGCAGGCTCAATTCTAATAATCTAACCAGGTGGATTCAAAAAACAATCGGCGGCGATGATATTGTCCTGGACAGGGCGACCGGCTTGATGTGGGCGGCCGATGGCAATGCTTTGGGATGTGCGAACAGCATTCCACAGGAGTGGCTCCCGGCAATTCTTTACGCGACCGGCTTGACTTTTGCCGGATTCGATGATTGGCGTTTGCCGAATGTCAGCGAGTTACAATCAATTGTTAATTACGGCCAAAATGCACCGGTCATTGAACAACCACCATTTTCAAATACGGTATCAGATTCTTATTGGTCATCAACTACGTATCATCTTGGAACTGCATACGCCTGGAGATGTTCCTTTGGGCAAGGCGGGATATCCGCAGGTCAAAAAACAGTCGATTCGCTTTATATACGTTGTGTCCGCAAAGGATTGTAGGAGAAAACAAATGGCGAAAAAAACATACAAGAAAAAAGCGAGTGCCAGGCGGGCCAGGCGAAAGGGCCAGCCGGTTTACAAGGTCAAAGGCGGCTGGCGGATCGGCAAACGGAAACGCCGCAAAAGCCGCCGCCGTAAATGCAAACGATAACACGGGGACACCGCGTTACTCATTTGCATTGAGGGACTTTCGGCCGAAAATGATTATTTTCAGAAATCGTTATTTTTGGCTTAAAATCGAAGAACCGCGGTCCTGGACCCGGAGGCCGGCAGCAGATCTTCGAAGGACTATGAGTAACGCAACGTAATAAAGATTATGGGACGAATCTGGACAAAAAAAAGAAAGCGGGCCTGCGTCCGCAGAGCAGACGGGACCTTCAAATTGTGGCGGGGCGGCCGGACGAAGTCGCAGCTCAAAAAGAAGCGCAACACATACCAGGGGATCGCGGTCCACATCGGCAAGGAGTACACCCGGCAGCACGGCCGAATCGCGAGAGTGGGGGCTATTGTCAGGAAAAAACGATTGGATGGTCAATATCACCGGGGGGCCGACTGGTACGTCCGCACGAAATACGGCTGGCGTGACACCGGCAAACCGACAAAACCGAGCAGGGCACGGATCAGGCAGATATGCAGGCGGGCCAGGCGGGGACGGTGACTATGGGTACAAACTTTTGAAATCAAGGGTAGTTTGGTATTGGACGAACCGAGATCGGCGGTCCTGGGCGATCCTCGAAAGCCGGTTTTGGACCAAAACTGAAAAAAGGGGCAAAAATGAAAGATTGGAAAAATTATCTGCTTTTGACTGTCGGGTTATCAGCCCTGGCAATACTTAGCTGTCGGACTTATGTTGACAAGGTGACACCGGCGACAAGGCCGCTGCCGGCACTGGCCTATATCAACGCCGAACCGAATGACTTTGGATTATTCGGCTTTCGGTTTTATTCCCTGGCGGACGCCAGGGAGACAAAATATCAGGTCGAGCTGAAGCACAGGTCCGAGAGGTTAAGATTAAATCGGCAGCTCAAGGATGACAGCCTGTTTCACGGTGACGCCATAAACTCGGTCGACTACTCCATAGAGGACTCGGAGATATTCCAGGACATTATGATCGGCAGCGACAAAACCGATATAAGTATACTCGGAATCCTGGCAGGTGCGGGAATTACTCTGCCGATCGGCAGGGCGATGAAGCGCAAGGGCGATCTGGACCCGAAGGAAGTCGAAGCAGAAAAAGCAAAGGCCAAAGACGAAGGCCGGAAAGAAGCAAATGGCGAAAACGCCTGAGCCATCACCGATTAACCTGGGCGTGATCAAAGGCGTGATCAAGTCTTTCGTCGGGGACTTTGCCGTGAAGGTCGATCGCCAGGCCAGGTCCGTTATGATCCAGGCCAAAGGCCGGGAATATATTTATACATACGATCAGCTCGTAGACGAGCTGGAGAAGCTGATCAATGAATGACAACAACAAAGTTAAGCTGAATTTTTACGGTAACATCATCACCAAGATAGCCATTGCTGCAATCCTGTTTTGGTGGATCAGAATAGACGGCCGGCTGCAGGACCTTGAAACCCGGATGCGGTCCCTGGAGCTGAAAGTTACGGCGATATCCGTTCGGCTCGGCATTGAGACAGACGCTATGCTGAGCAGCTCACATCCAGGCCCACAGCAAGAGCACCAACATCTACGTGGGCAAACACTCCGTTAGACCAAGAAGCGCACAGCGGCGGCTCAGGCCGCTTCCTGGAGAAAGTGCATTTTTGGCCTATTTTTTTCTTGACACCGGAAAAAAAGGGGTTATAATGACAGGGCATGGGCGGCGGGTCCATCAAACCCCTACGGCGTTTGAGGACCCGCCGCGACACACGGTTAATTTTATAACAACCCGTGTGTGTGTCAAGAATAAAACCAACCACAACCCGTTTTTTTTTGCCAGGCCCAGCCCGTGTGTCTAATAAGGAATCGGGCTAACGCCCGATAGCCTCTTTTCCGCCGGCTAACGCCGGCAGTCACAAAATCCAGGCGCCGCCAAGCGACAACCGTTTTTTCACTTCGCAAGCACAGGGCCGGTCGCTGCGCTCCGTTGTTCAGTGGGGAATCGGGCCGAAAAAACCAAAACAAACAAAAAAATTCAGAAAATCGAAAATTTCTCTTGACTATTCCCGCCAAAAGACGATAATGTAAAATAGTACACTATCCCATAATAATTGTTTTGATTCGTTTTGAACGGACGCTGAATGAAACATAACATATCTTATGGGACGTTCAAGCTTGCAAATCGCTTTATGCACAATATGTAGCGTCATCCAGTTTCCTTTTATTTATCGGTACTTGCTTCTTTCAC
>Ga0307379_10010819_pt1 | contig 12048 bp, 8 predicted proteins | sample UN2MG_FD_202237 | JGI IMG/M metagenome (GOLD analysis project Ga0307379, IMG submission 202237) | Soil microbial communities from Risofladan, Vaasa, Finland - UN-2 | ecosystem: Environmental > Terrestrial > Soil > Coastal area > Acid sulfate soil | place: Finland: Risofladan, Vaasa | collected... | reverse complement strand
ACCTTTCATCTCTTTGACTTCACCAAGAATCGGTCTGGCGTCAGGTGTCACATCATAAAAACCGGTCCAATGCCGCAACAGGTTTACATGTTTTAAGACAGGGGCATACCTCGTCAAGGTTTGTGCCATATGCTGAAGGAACGAAAACGTCGGCATCGTCTTGTACCCGCTTTTCTCCTCAGGTATAGGAAGACCACCAACGATTTGTCCTTCTTTCTGCTGACTAAAATAAATACCATCTTTAAAGGAAATCACCATCGCTTCAAACAATGGTTGTAATCGTTCTGTTGCCATTATCTCCTTACGAAATGGGGTAAGGGGCAATAGTATATTCACCATATCTGCTATCGATTTTGAATCAATCCCTGCTGCGTTGACCACAACATCGGTCCGAATCGTTCCTTTATCAGTTACTACAGCGCGAATTACTTTTTTTGTTGTTTTTATATGAGTAACCATGGTATGAGTATATATCGTAGCTCCGTATTTCCGTGCTGCATCCGCATACGCAAACGTAGTTTTAAACGGATTCGCATGACCATCAGTTGGACAGAAGGTCGCACCAATCGCCCTCATACCCTTCACTTCAAGAATAGGCACAACATCGGTCATTTCCTCAGGCTTTAAGACATCCACTTTCAAACCAAGAGTTCGTTGCATTGCGACATTCTTTTCTGCTTGTTTCATTTCTTTTTCATCATGAACTGCGATTAAATATCCACCTTGACGAAACTCAATATCCTGACCAAGTTCCTTACTTAATTGCTCAAAGATCTTGACACTTTGAATCGCAAGGGATGCGTTCTCCTGGGTTGACCACTGCTGTCGAATCCCTGCGCCACACGCACCGGTCGCACCAGACGAGAGATATTTTTTCTCAACTAAGACAACGTCGAATCCTTTTTTAGCCAAGTGGTACGCAAGAGAACAACCGTTCACACCACCACCGATGATAACGACATCTGCCTTACTTTTCATCTTTCTCACTTGCCAGTGTTCCAAGAGATACAGGAACCAACGGAGGTCGCACGGTTGGAAGTGGGATGCATGCTACCTTTTTGCCCGTTTTCTTTTCAAGGATGCGTGCTACCAGCTGTATACAGACACGACCTTGACAAGGGCCCATACCAATCCGGAGTTTCTTGCGAAGCTCCTCGATATCGGTGTATCCCTCCTCAATAGCGTGAATTACGTCTTCTTCGCTGATATCTTCGCATCGACAGACAATGCTTCGCTTCATACATCAAACCTTTATATTTCTGATATCCATTGCTAATGAACTTTCAATCTCAATGGTCACAACCATGGTTTTCCCCTGTTTGACTACTTTTTTCACTACTGCTTTACTCCGTACCTTCCCTGTCCTATCTAAGGCCTGCACTACCTCTCCAACCGTAGGAATCGGAACAAACTCATAGGGTAGCGTCACCCATGCTTTATCATCTTTTACCTTTACTACAAAAATAGCTAACCCTGGACAAATACCAACACATTTTGTACATCCGATGCACTTCTCAAAATCGTTTACTGGTGGTGCATTGATATCTTTCATAGTGATTGCATGAACCGGGCAGGAGCCTACACACGGATTACAAGGGATCTCCTGAACACACTCAAGGATTGCAACCCCCTTCTTAAGTTGTTTCTTTGAGGGTACCTGTAAATCCTTGGTAGACAGTATACCGGTTTTCTCATACACGTGCATGGTGTGCCTCCGTTAGCCTTGCTATTTTTTCTTTCGCGATCCGTGGCTTTTCCCCAAAAGGACCTGCCCGAAGCTGACAAAGCTCCTCGCGGTACTGTTCTAAAAGCCTCCGCTGCTTAGAACGACCTAATTGGATGGCCGCGGCAAGACCAGCTATTTTTCCTTCGATCATCGCGGTTGACGCTTCCTCAATGCCTGAGGAATCCCCTGCGACATACGCACCTTTAACCGATGTTTGCATGGAATCATCATGAAGCGCGACGTACCCGCCTGCTTCGGGAATGAACTGGAGATTAACACCGATCTGAGAAAGCAATCGCGTCGAAGGAGTTAAACCAACCGCAAGACAAATCGTATCACATTTGATATATTCCTCCGAGTCTTTTATTGGTCTCCAATTCTCATCAAGTCGTATCACAACCGCACCTTCGACGTTCTTCTTACCACACACTTCTTTAATAGAATGAGAGGTTTGTATCGGCACACCACATCGTCGAAGTTTTGCAGCATGAACATTATACCCACCAATAACAGGAGCTGCCTCAACGACCCTATCGACAGCGATCCCGGCCTGTAATAATTGATAGGAGACAATTAAACCAACATTCCCTGCACCGACCATCAGAACTCGCTTACCAGGTTTCACCCCATAGACGTTCATAAGTGTCTGCACAGCACCAGCACCATATACGCCAGGAAGATCATTGCCTGGAAACAACAATATGTTCTCCATGGCACCGCAAGCAAGGATTACCGCGTTGCATCGAACGTCGTACAACGTGCTTTGATACTCAAAGCGTTTCACCACACCAAAACGATTCTTATTATCGCTATCACTCTCATAATAACCGATGACAGTTGCATCGGTCATAACTTGAATTTTTCCTTCTTTCTGCATGCTCTGCAGATCGTTTCCCAGTTCTGTTACAATATCAATACCACGAGTCCCAGCACGTTCTTGTTTAGAACCAAAGAATTTATGAGTCTGCTTAACCAACTGACCTCCAACACATTGGTTTTCATCAACGATTAATACTGTTGCTCCCTGCCTTGCACTCTCAATTGCTGCACACAGACCAGCAGGACCAGCACCCACAATTAAGACATCGACATCAAGAATTTTTTTAGATTCCCCCAAGAACCCTGCGTCTGGTAACTGAGCAAGTTTCTCCTGCATTTCAACATGAATCCCTTCTTTTAATGGTGCGATACATGTCCGTACATTGGGAATCCCGTTCACTCTCATTAAACATGAGGAACATTTTCCGATTCCACAAAAAAAACCTCGAGGGCTCTCATACTTCAGACTCGTCGTAAGAGCTCTTACCCCTGCGGCATGCAACGCAGAAGCTATACTGTCCCCTTGCTCGCCAACGATCTTCTTTTTTTGAAAGTAAAACGGAATTTCCTTTCGTTTCTTAAAATCAATAATAGGATGAGCCCGTATGCGCACACTCTGCCCCCTACCATCCTGGAATACAATACCCTTTAAAAGTATTATCTACAGAAGAGATATCTTAAATAATTTGAACATCCTTTATCCGATGATGACGCTGAGCCATTTTTCTGATCATATTAATATTTCGTCCGCCTTTACCAATCAATTTTGACTTATCTCTTGGGTTCACTTCTATCCTAGCTACACTTGCATCCTCGTTTCCTTCGAAGCTCACCTTCTTTACATCATACGGTTTGCAGAGATTCTGAACAAACCTGGTTTTATCCTCATCGAATTCAACAAACTTCACGCTTTTCTTAAAAAGCATCCGCAACTTTTCAAGGTTCTTGGCTTTACTTCCTATCGCAATACCAAGCTGTCCTTTCTCAACGATAAATATGACACGATCGTCCTCAACGACACAGTCTCTGATGCTTGCTCCTGAATACTTCGATGCAAGATTGATATACTGAACAGTCTCGTTCGAAAGAATTATCTCTGCCATGCGCCTTATTTCCTTTTTTTCACAAGCTGTAGGATATTCGATTCCCCTTCTTCAAGGACTGCAAAACAGGAGACCGCAAAGCTTTTCCCACAGGTATACCCTAGCTCAACACCAGTGGAAATGTAATTGTACAACGGTACCTTATGTTCGGTAGCAAGCGTAGTAATGCTTGTTGTAGACGGGCAGTTATTCGCCATCACGACAAGTTTTGCTGCCCCTTTTTGTATTGCTGCTTTCGTCTGTTTTTCACCTATACTGATCGTCCCTTTCTTTGATACATCTTTTAACGCTTTATTTACATCTACCATTTACTTTCCCTTCTGTTTTGGTCTTTTTGTATTCATAACCAGTTCAATAGCACCGGTGCCAAGGTTCACTGGTTGGCCAACAATAATGTTTTCAGCAACACCATTTAATTCATCTGTTTCGCCTCTCTGACTGGCGAGAAGAAGATGATTAACGGTAATCTCAAATGCAGCTCGTGAAAGCACAGAGCTTTTCTCACCACTGACACCATGACGGCCAATAGCGCGTACCGTCCCATCAGCAGTCATCACATCAGCAACAAGCATAATATGTCTCATATCAACATTTAATCCCTGTTCTGAGAGAGTTGCATACGCCTCTTGAATGATCATGTTTCGTGCTGCCTCAATCCCTAGCTCTCGAGCAATCGCATGGATGTCGTTGGTTGTAACCCTGTAAGGATCAACACCTTCAATATCTAAGACTTCTTTGAGATTGCTCCCTTCGCTATAAATCACATATCCTTCATTAGGCTCTTTTCTGATGATAACTCGTTTAATCCCATCAATGCCTTTGATTTTTAGATTCTTTAACGTCTCGTTCGTATTCTGAAGTATCTTATACCCCGGTTCGTCCAACGTCACTTTTATATTATCCTTTTCGACTTTTGCAGATAACTTACGAACCGATTGAACCCGATCTAAAAGTTCTTCAATGGTGATTCCTTTTTTCTCCATTGTTTTTTTATTTGGCTTAATAGCGATAGTAATATTGACGAGGTCCATTTCAATATCGGCGGCATCCGTAAGTCTGGTTATCTCAATTTTATTAGCGATTTCTTTTGCTAAATCCGGATTTACTCGATACTCATCTCGAAGATAAATGTTCATCATTGGAGTTGATGGACTAGACCTAGCATCCACTATCTCAATTAATCGTGGTAGCCCAAGGGTAACGTTAATTTCTGCGACACCAGCGTAGTGGAACGTTCTCATGGTCATCTGTGTACCAGGTTCCCCGATGCTCTGCGCACCAATTATACCACATGCTTCAGTTGGGTCAATCAGATTTTTCGTGTATTCTTCGAGTGCTTTTTCAACAATGTTTTTCAATTTCTTCTCAATTTTTTTATCTCGTGCTGCATACTCGACGATACCATCGATAACGGAAATGGGAAGAAAATGATTTTTCTGTAGTTTGTTTATTTCTGCTCGTATCGTCTTGTACTCTTTTGGTTCTTCTACTGTTTTTGTTGGCGGGGGAAGGAACGGGCGCTCAGGCTCTTTTTTCTTCTCACTTTTTTTCTCAGGCGCTGTCCTTTCTTTTTTCGTTTTCTTTTTTACTGGTTTTTTCTTCTCGAGAGCGTTCTCAACTTTTTGTAATTTTTTCGTAGGTTTTAGGACCTTGCTCTTTGCGACTTTTTTCACGGGTTGTTTGTTTATGTTAGCAGGGATGATTTTTGGCTTAGTCAATTTCACAGGCTTTTTCTTCTCCACTTTTTTTTGTGTGCGATTCTTCTTAGGAACGGGTTTTGCCATGTGATTATCCCTCCTGTTTCACATCATAAATGATACGATCAATATCCACTGCTTTTCCTGCGGTGCTTCGTGTGGGGTCAACCCCATCTTCACCATATCTGAATTGGATGATTTCTCCACCTGTGTGTCGTACAGTCCCGTCGCTTTCTACTTTGAGGTCTTCTAATGCATTGACGAGACGACGCTGCATATACCCTGACCTGGAGGTACGAACAGCGGTATCAACAAGACCCTCTCGACCTCCCATCGAATGGAAGAAATATTCAGTGGGGTTCAGTCCACTCTTGTAACTATTAGCAACGAACCCTTTTGCACTTGCTCCCAGGTCTCCTTTTTTGAAATGCGGCAAAGTCCGGTGCTTGTACCCCCGGGAGATTCGTTCTCCTCGGACTGCTTGTTGCCCGACACACCCAGACATCTGAGACAGGTTCAGCATGGATCCCCGAGCACCTGATTTTGCCATGATGACAGCGCTGTTGTTCAACCCAAGGTATTTACTCGCGATTTCACCAGCCATGTCTCTTGCTCGGCCAGTGACTCGCATGATCTCCATTTCTAAGGTTTCTTCCAGGCTTCGACCCGGGAGAGATTCAAGCTCCCCATGTTCATATGCAGCGACTAAAGTGTTGATCTTGTTTTGTGCTTTCTGCAACCCTTCCCCAATCTGTCGTTTTGCCTCCGCTGGTATATCCTCATCAGCAATACTCGTGGTAAACCCGATGACAGTCACCACCGCGATGCCTAGCCTTGTGACGTCATCAATGAACATTCTTCCTGCGGTCGTCCCATGGTCTCTGATGATCCGCTCAACAATCCTACCTTTGAATGCCCCAATGCTGTTTTCGTCAACGATTCCTTGTTTCAATGTACCGTTTTTCACGATCACGTACGCACCATGCGGGCACTCAGCAGCTTTACATACTTCACAGTGGAAACATGCTTTCGGTTTATACTCGATGTTTAAGTCCTTGGGGAGTAAGACGCTGAAGATGTCTTTTCCGTAGACAACACTCTCACCGTTTTCTTCATGGATCTCAGGGAACTTCCCCTTATACTTGAACGTTGCCAACATCTCAGAGGTTTTCTCTTTTGAAAACGTCTTATCCTTGTAGGTAAGCAGGAAACAACCTGAAATATGATCGTGCAGCCCGCCAATGATAATACCACCAAAACGAGGTGACATCAGATTCTCCTGTACTTTCATAAGAATCTCCGCTTCAGCTTTTGCTTCCTCCCCTTGCAATAGATGAAGGTTCATTTCATCACCATCAAAATCAGCATTGTACGGAGGACAGACGGAAAGATTAAATCGGAATGACCGGTTGGGCATGACCTTAATCCGATGCGCCATCATCGACATCCGATGCAAGGATGGCTGACGGTTAAACAACGCGATATCCCCATCCATAAGCTGCCGTTCGATGATAAAACCAAGCTCAAGTTTCTCTGAGATGTCATCTGCGTTTTTCTCGGTTACTTTCATTCGTTGTTCTATACCCTCACGGAATCGTTTCACATAATTCACACGAGGTCTGTAGTTATCACCAGGTTTTTCAATCTGCGCTGTTTGTTTAATGAGGTTTTTACACCAATCAAGGTTTTGGGTGGTGACGCGAACAGGTAACGTGAGTTCCCGTGCGATTTCCATAGGGACACCTATTTCATTGATGCTCAGATTAGGATCTGGTGAAATAACGGTTCTGGCGGAGAAATTCACTCGTTTCCCTGAAAGATTACTTCTAAACCTACCTTCTTTTCCTTTCAGACGTTGAGCGAGGGTTTTCAGAGGTCTGCCTGATCTATGTCGTGCTGGTGGAATACCTGAGGTTTGATTATCCAGATAGGTTGTTATATGATACTGGAGCAGCTCCCAGAGATCCTCAACGATCAATTGAGGTGCTCCCGCGTCCCTGTTTTCCTGTAATCGCTGATTGATCCTTATAACATCAACAAGTTTATGGGTCAGATCATCTTCTGATCGTTCACCAGACTCAAGAGTCACTGATGGTCGTACAGTAACGGGTGGTACGGGTAATACCGTAAGGACCATCCATTCTGGTCGCGCAGAATGAACATTAATATCTAATAAGGGAAGGTCTTCATCAGGGATTTTCTCAAGCCACTCTCGAATCTCTGTTGGCGTGAGTTTCTTCCCGTTTTCCCGGAACGACGTAGGCTTATCCAGATCGATTTTACCACTCATCGCCCCGCATCGTGGACACGCGTTTGTTTTTGTCGCGCCACTGATAATCATCTTGAACATGTATGCGTTGTCGCGTCCCTCTGAGCTGTTTTTTATGATAGTTTTCCGGTACTCCTCCAACTCTTTATCGGAGAGAAGGATTCGTCCGCATTTCCGACAGGTCGCCCGTAAAGAATTCCTGATCGTCTTTACAAACCCGACATGAATCACCGGCATCGCAAGATCAATATGCCCGAAATGCCCTGGACATTTGTCCTTGCCGACTTTCAATCCGCACGTCTTGCAACGCAGCCCAGGTTCAATGACGCTAAGACGCTGATCCATCAGCCCCATGGTGATAGGGAATCCGTCATCATCGTAGGTATCCGCAGTAATAACCTTTGTAGCGCTCATCTTACGAATCTCAGTTGGCGAAAGCACTGAAAACTTCAACATCCCAATCTTTTTTGTGATATTTCGTCCTGCCATTTCTTTTACCTCCTACACCAACGACTCTAGTTTAATACGTGGTACAACCACAAGAGATTTCAACTCATCAATAAGTAACTTGAACGCATAGCTCATCTCTACTGGGTGAATATCTGCTTTATCCCCACAGATGGGGCAATGTAACCGTCCATGACGGTCAATCATCGCGATATGACCACACGTGTTACAGACATATTTCATAGTGATATCTGATTCATCGAGTAATCGGTCTTTAATGACCATAGCAGCACCATGACCAATGAGACAGTCACGCTCCATTTCTCCAAACCGCAGACCCCCTTCTCTAGCTCGTCCCTCTGTTGGTTGTCTTGTGAGGATTTGTACAGGTCCTCGTGATCTCGCATGAATCTTGCCTGCGACCATATGATGAAGCTTCTGGTAATAGATGCATCCAACAAAGATATCACATTCCAATGGTCGTCCAGTGATCCCGTCGTAGAAGATTTCTTTTCCAGCGTGATTAAATCCATTCTTTATTAATGCTGTTCGTAGTTGATCTTCTGTTTCCCCGCTAAAGGCGGTTCCATCAACGATTCGCCCCTCAAGTGATCCGACTTTTCCGCCAATCATTTCCAAGACATGGGCAACAGTCATTCTTGAAGGGATTGCATGAGGGTTAATGATCAGATCAGGTGACATACCATCTTCGTTGAACGGCATGTTTTCTGCGGATATCACGTATCCAATGACTCCTTTCTGACCATGTTTTGATGCGAATTTATCTCCGAGTTCTGGGATTCGTTGTTCTCTGACTTTTATCTTCACCATTCGAGACCCGTTCACTGACTCTGACAGCATGACCTTGTCGACCACACCGCCTTCTCCATGCTGTACTGTAACTGACGTCTCTCTTCGTTTCTGCGGTGTCAGAAAATCAGTTGGTTCTTCAAGGAAACGTGGTGGTGATGTTTTTCCAATCAATACGTCTCCACCGTTTGCACTACATTCTGGGGAAATCAATCCATCCTCACCAAGATTATTATACGCGTTTTCGCTACGAACTCCTCGACAATCAGGATTCGGGATCTCAAAATGATCCTCCTGCCCACCAGGATATCGTTTCTCCTCGCTGCTATATGTTCTGAGAAATGTGCTTCGACCAAGTCCCCGTTCGATCGATGACTTGCTCATGATGAGTGCATCTTCCATGTTATACCCCTGAAATGAGGCGACAGCGACAATATAATTCTGCCCAGCAGGACGTTCCCTGAATTTAATATAGCGAATCGGATGTGTCTGCACTAACGGCATTTGTGGATAATGAAGCAGATGACCACGGGTGTCTGGTCGGATACGATAGTTTGACGCACCAAACCCAAGGGACTGTTTTCCCATTCCTGCGCCCATGGTAATTCTTGGGGATGAATTATGCTCCGGGTAAGGAACAAGCGATGCACCAATCCCAAGAATACACATCGGATCAAGCTCCATATGGGTATGGTCTGAGGTTAAATTTCCTGCTCGTAACGCGATGAGTGCATTTTCCTCTTCTTCAGCATCGATGTACTCGACAGCCCCATCGTTAATAAGGTTAGTCCATTTTTTCTTTCCTTCTTTTAACTCAACGAGAGTTTTTTGGTTTACCAAGAGTTTACCATTTTCAGCAACAAGCAGTGGTCGTCTTAAACGGCCGCAATCACAGTTGACAATCACATCATTTCCTTCAATATCATAGGTGACATTAATTTCAGTACTCAGCAGTCCTTTTCGTCGTCTTTCTCTCAGTTTCTTAACGAGATCTGCGCCATTTTGATGCATCCCAATAAGATCCCCGTTCAAATACACACGGGCCCCGGTGATATGTTTCGTCAATTCCTTAATCCCAAGTTCTCGTAGTACTGCCTCTACTTCTTTTTCACCGAATCCTTCTGAGATTTCTACCGTCAATGCAAGGTTTTTCACAAGACCGCAGTTTGGTCCTTCCGGAGTTTCATTAGGACAGAGACGTCCCCATTGGGTTGAATGTAAATCTCTGGCTTCGAAATGTGGTTGTGACCTAGTTAATGGTGAAGTGACTCGACGCAAATGACTCAGGACCGCTAGATTACTTGTTCGATCAAGAAGCTGTGAGACTCCTGCTCGGCCACCGACCCAGTTCCCTGTGGCAAGAGCATGGTGAATACGTTGACTGAGAACATCAGAACGTAACGATGACGCGATCTTGATCTCTTTGCCTTTGGCATGGATTCTTTCTATCTGATATTTTAAATCCTTGCATAAGGCGGTAAACGCAACTCTGAAGAGATCCTCCATGAGATCCCCAGCAAGCTTCAACCGCTTATTCGCATAATGGTCTTTATCGTCCTGTTCTCTTTTCCCGAGAGCAAGCTCTAAGACTGCCATCCCCATTCGAGCAACGAAAATAGCTTTTTTTAACCGATCATCCGGGTCGTTTCCAAGATGCGCAAGAAGATGTCGGTCCATGATTGTCTCTACACGTTTCACCCGGTACTCTTTTGCCTGTCCACCAGCGAATTTCTTACCAAGATACGCAACAGCTTCTTCTTTTGTCGCAATGCTGTATTCCTTTGCGCATTCCTCAATGTTCGCAAGGACATAGGGTTCCATCTTTGGATCAACGCAGATGACATCAACGATTTCTTTATCGTTTTCCATGCCGAGAGATCGCAATAAAACAATGAGTGGGATTTGACCGTAGGTGGTTGGCAAACTCACCATGAGCATGCCGTCTTTTCGTTTTTCGACGACGGTTAACGCACGATATCCCTCCCGTTGGGAAAAAACCTTTGCAACTTCAACATCTGTACCATATCTACTTGACCGTTCAACAAGGACTCTGTTTGGAGCCAGGTCTTCAACAGTGATTAATACTCGTTCCGTCCCATTGCTAATAAAATACCCACCTGGATCCAACGGGTCTTCCTGCATCTGTTGGAGCTCCTTTCGATAATCCTCATCTGAAAAGGGGCGATCCATTTTTTCTTCTAAAACTTTCTGGGAAATGTTGCATCGCAGCGATTTCACCATGATAGGTAATTCACCGATACGTACTGTTTCAGGTTCGTACTCTACCTCATTTTTCACAGGTATAAATTCAAGTTCAATCGGTGCTTCATACGTCAAATCACGTAATCGGGCTTCCATCGGGGTCAGCGGTCGTTCTGTTCCATCCGCTTCTTTTACCTGTGGAAGACCCACTTTGATTTTTCCAAATTTAATTTTATATCCTTCTATTTCAGGGTAGATAAACCCTCGTATCATTCCTTCTTCTTCTTGACCAATGATCGTACCATCGACAATTCGCTGCAGACGATGTCGTAAAAAATCATCATAGGAAGCGATTTGATGGTTCACGATACTTCTTTCTTTATAAAACGCATCAACAAGTTCTCTCATAAATACTCCTCATAATCCCCTTTTATTCTTCACTTACTGTACTGACTTCCTCAGTTGACTCAGCGAAGATAAAACTTTCAGAGGTATCACTCTCAACTACTAACCGATATGCAGTGGCATATTTCGCCGTGGGACTTTTCCGTATAATCTTTACTATCTGTCCGGGTTTCGCTCCAGTAGAAATCACAGCTGGATCGTTTGCGAGAATTCGTGGTAGTTGGTCTGTTTTAATGTTGTATTTCTCCAACAGCTCCTTTTTCTCTTTATCAGATAAAATAGTATGTTCCGGAACCAGCTTATGTCCTAAGATGTCGTAATATTTTTTTGATGGGGCTGCGATGCTATATTCCTCCTCTGTTCCTTTTGAGGAAAGGCGGGCCTGAAGGGATTCGAACCCTTGGCCACCTGGTTAAAAGCCAGATGCTCTACCTAGCTGAGCTACAGGCCCAGGGATGAGCCACAGTTCCACTGATTTTATATAGTATGCGCTATATCAAGTAAAGTGGGAACGGCTTACCCGTAATACAATTTCCCCTATAAATAATTTTACATCTCACTGCTCCATTT
>Ga0307379_10010818_pt1 | contig 12048 bp, 8 predicted proteins | sample UN2MG_FD_202237 | JGI IMG/M metagenome (GOLD analysis project Ga0307379, IMG submission 202237) | Soil microbial communities from Risofladan, Vaasa, Finland - UN-2 | ecosystem: Environmental > Terrestrial > Soil > Coastal area > Acid sulfate soil | place: Finland: Risofladan, Vaasa | collected... | reverse complement strand
GAAGTGGTTCTGGCCAGAACGTTATTCGCTTTATCCTTGAGTTTTATCTCAATCTGATAACTGCCCAGGCTCATGGTTTGGGTGGAGATCTTCAGCAGCCTTCTCTGGGCATAAATCCCTTCTGCGATAGGCACTTCAACCCGCGGAAAAACCATGAGCTCTTTCACTATTTCCGCTGTCAGGCTCCAGTCTTCCATAGGCGCAGTGGAATCGGCATAAATATCGATCAACATGAATATAGGTTTTCCTGCCGGATATTTCAAGGACGCCGAGCGAAGGAACTCATCCGGCTTAGGCAGGGCAGGCATAGTGTCCGCTTCCAGTTCGCCGGGATCGTAAAAGAGCGGGGTGCTCATTTTGGGCAAATTCGTGAAAAAATCGGGCACCACAACCGAAACCCGTCCGTTACCATACGTATTGGCCTGCATATCCTTGACCTCGACAAATCCCTCGTATTTGCCGGACGGGACATAAATCTCCTCCTGCAATGGATCGTAGTGCGCGGCCAGGGTCGTTTCATCATAACTCGGCACACGTGCCTTTTTGTCCCAGTCTCCGCGGACTTGATAGCGTGATTTACTGTCGCGCATGCTCAGGAAAACCTCGTAATGCGCCTCGTAATAGCCTTCACCGCGGTAAAAAAGCAAATTCTCATTGTCCACGCTGATAGTGACCAGACACTTGGTACTGTCCACCGACCCCCTGAAAAAACACATTCTCACGCCAAACGGAATCTCGCTCTTAAAAGAACCCAGTTCCTGGGCTTGTGAGTCTTGGGGAAAAATCACCCATGGGCAGAACAGAGTCAGCGCCAATATTTTTAATATTTTTTTGATCGCTCTATGAACAAACATTGAAATCTCCTGTGCTCTCAAAATTTATTTCTGACCATGCGGCCTGAGCTTACCGGGAATAAGATGCTTCAGGCATATCCAGCCGCCAACAGGAAAAAGGTCCGCGCTACCTTCTGACAACAAATCTAGTGTTGCGCTGGAATACGCTGCCGCTGTTATTTAGATCCTCCACTCTAATTGACAACTCGTACAGGCCGTCCGGGTTATCCGAAATATCTATGGCCACATCCTCATGGACCATTCTTTCGGCCATCGGGACCTTCTTTTTATCCACTGCCAGTACAACCCTTTCCTGAGCGCGGTCTATTGTCATCAGGCCTTTGAAAGTATCGACAATCCTGCCCAGCACATTACGGTCTCTCTTTACCGAGGTGATGATATAAGTCAGACGGTAATTGCAATTGCCCGTAGAATCCGGTCTCAGATTGTATATCTCCTGATAGGCGAACATCTTATCCGTGGGGTGGTATATCCGGGAAGGGTTCGGTTGAACCTCGAGATTGTAACGTTTGAATTTACCTGAATCGGCCACCGTGGTAAATATGTTCTGGGCGGCAAGTATCTGGCTGGACTTCAGTGAATCCCCGGCAAAAGAATCGACAGCTATTTGACCGTTGAAATTACCCACCGCCTCCCCGTTCCGGATTTTGACAAAATAATAGTAACTGCCGGGATTCAGCTCCACCTTGCCGAGACCCACCACCAGCTTGTCCATCAAATCGTGGGGATTGACCATTGTTTCATACTGCTCAACCTTTTCCAGGTTTTCCACCTGTTGCCAGTCCTGGTTGTAAACAACGAACTGGTAGGCAATATTGTAGGAGTATCCTTCTTTCTCAGCCTGATAGGCGATTTCCTGGCCCGGCACCCCGGCGTAAAACTCCAGGACACTTTTATCAGCCCGGGTGCCGCGAAACTCCACCAGGTCATAGAAGGAAGTAAGACGCTGGCGATACGGGGATTCAACGCTTTCTGTCTGAAGTGCGGTGGCAATGCCTATTGCATTGTTCTCAAATTCCTCCATCCGATTAAACTGGTCCCCAGGATCATTGTAAAGGCGAAAATAAATACCGCTTCCAATCTCCACCCGTGATTCGTATAGCTCCCTTAACCATTGCAGGCGGGTCTGCTCCTCTGCATTGCTCGGATAAGTCAGGCTCCCGCTATCAGTGAGCAAGCCCTTGGAGTTTTTCACCGCCGCATCCAAGGTACTAACCAATTGATACTCATAAATGCGGCCCAGAGCGACAAAATGCAGGATAAAATCATGCGAACCACGGTAGTAGACCCAGCTTTCATTGGGATGGAAACCCTCGCCCATATGGCTTATCGTTTTGTCCGGAGATCCGTGTCTGATATAAATTATCCCGCGGTCGTCATAAGGCACATCCCCTTCGGGATAATAGGGCGCCAAAGGGGTTATTGCCGGGTTGCGGGCGGCAAAAGGCACCCGGAAGAGGGAATCGGCAACCGCGAGGCGGTGCTGGTGCTCGATGAACCTCACTCCCGGGGAAAGGCCTAACTGGTAATCCCTTTTTAACCAGAAGGAGCGGAAAAAATTGTAAGCCCCATCAGGCTTCAGAGTGCTGAATCGTTCCTGTTCCTGTTCGGTGGCGATAACTGCGATATTATCGTAATAGGCATTGAGCTCCTCCTGGGTGGAAATTCCCTGCACTCCGCGCCAGTAGTATAGCAGGGCCTGATTGTAATTCTTGCGGCCGACCTCGATTTTGGCCAGCTCCAAATTGGCCAGCGGATCGACAGGCCCATCGCCGGAACCGCCCAATTCAGCCAGTATCTGCTCGGCATTCTCGATATCTCCCAGCGCCTTATGCAACAGGGCCAGCCTGAGACGAATATCCTTGCGGCTCCCTCCAAGCTGGAAGGCCTGTGACATATGCTCTAGTGCGCGCTCCAGATCCTTGCTCCCGACCCTTTTCATATAAGAGGTAGCCAGCCAGTAATGAGCCTCCCAATTTTTTGAATCCAGCTCCACTGCCTTTTGGAAATTATTAATGGCCTGCGAAAGATAATCTTTATCAAAAAGCCTCTCGATAATTTCGAGGATCCTGAGTTTCCGCGATTTCCGGTCCATGAAGCAGCGGCCCAATCCGATATAGATTCTGGGGTCTTCTGAATTCAGGCTGAGGGCCTGTCTGAAAGTCTGCTTGGCTGTCTGGGGGTCTTCCCTTTCGAGCTGGTCAAAACCCAGGCGGATCAGTGAGGAGACCCTTGCCTTGAGAGTATCGGGTTCGACAAAAGCCGCCGGAAGAACGAGAGAGTCTGCTCCCTGAGCCCGAAGGGGCGCTACTGCGCAAAGGAGAACCAATGTATAAGTCAGTTTCACGAACGAATGATACATGACCAAATGACCGTTTCTTTACCCGGCAATAGAAGCTTGGCAAAAACATATATAATTTAATTTCTAATACAAGAAACTGTTTGTAAAGGTTCCTTTAGGCTAAAATTAAAATATATATACCAAAAAGATTTTGACTCCCACAAAAAATTGGTTATGATATATCTTTCATGAAAAATAGTCCCGGCTGCTTCGTGATTCAGGAATGCTTTAAAAGACGCTAAGAATTTTCAATCTTATCTGGCATCATGGCTCTGGCATAAAGAAGAGGGTCAGGCCCGCAAGATTCTCAACTTAACACAGTCCGTGCAGGACAATCATGAATTGGCGTCGAAAGCTCGTTATCTCGGTAATCCTGGGTGTGCTGCTGCTCATCGTGTACGATATTTTTATTTTTTCTTTCAATCCTGAAGGACCCGGGAATGCAATTGAAATTCAATTCGGCAAACTTGCAGGGAAATTTTTTGTGCTCTTTTTGTTCGGAACCGTTATTTTTTTCGGAACTGTCTGCTTTGAACGGCGCTGGACAACCAATAATTCCGCTTATCTGGCTCTAGCGGTATGGGCCGCGCTCATTCTGCTCCGGCTCAATAAGATCGGCGGCCTGGGCTGGAGCTTAGGTTTTTGCGCTGTCGGTATTTTCACAATTCCGCTGATTCCTTTTGTTGCCGGCGCTTTTTTTGGCCATTATCTTGCCGAGAATTATTTGCCGCCTGCCTGCAAGGAACCTGAGGAAAGCTCCAAAGGCACTTAGGAGTTTTTAAACAGCCAGACCGGGATCGGCACATTCCGGAGTAACACCCGGCGCGGGAATCGAAACTGGAGACGAGCGAGGTTAGAGGAAATTAATATATTATCTAACGTAAAGGAGCGGTCAAAAATGGCAAGCGACAAGGGAAATGCAATTTCACGCCGTGATTTTCTGGCATCCGGAGCAATCGCAGCAACAGCGATTTCAGGGTTTCCGTTTGTCAATACCGGATATGCGCAAGACGCAAGACCAATCAAAATAGGAGTGATCGGCTGCGGCGGGAGAGGGACAGGCGCCTGCGCAAACGCCCTCACTGCGGATCCAAACGTACAACTTGTCGCTATGGCCGATCCTTTCAGCGAGCAGATCGAAAAAAGCCTGAAGGCTCTCCGGGAGGACAAAGATCTCCAGGGCAGGCTCCTGCAGAATATTAAAGTCAGAGACGACCACAAGTTTACCGGAATGGACTGTTACCAAAAGCTGCTCCGGACAGATATCGATTATGTGATCCTGGCCGAACCCCCTGGTTTCAGGCCCCAGCATTTCGAGGCCGCTGTTGAAGCGGGCAGGCATATTTTTGCAGAAAAGCCTCTGGGAGTGGACCCCGCAGGTCTCAGAAAAGTCAAAAAAACTGCGGAAAAAGCAAAGGAAAAGGGACTTTCAGTGGTTGTCGGCCTGAATTACAGGCACGATAAAAGCAATATTGAGACTATAAAAAGAATCCATGACGGAGAGATCGGAAAAATCCTCTCCGGCCGGATGTATCGTTTACACGGGGGCCTCTGGCACAGGGGCTCCGATCCTTCCTGGACCCCGATGGAATATCAATGCCGCAACTGGTACTATTTCTGCTGGCTCTCGGGCGATCAGATAGTCGAAATGGCCGTCCACAGTATCGATTTAATGAACTGGAGCCTGGGAGCCCATCCGGTGAGCGCCTTGGGAAGCGGCGGAAGGCAGGTTCGCACTGATCCCAAATACGGAAACATTTACGATCATATGACAATCGACTATGAATATCCGGACGGGGTCCACGTAATGTGCATGGTCCGTCAATGGGACGGATGTACTGATAAAACGGGAAATTTCGTTGTCGGAGACAAAGGGGAAAGTGATTCAACAGAAAGAATCTCCGGGGTAAACCGCTGGAAATACAGGGGCGAAAAAATGAACTCGTATGTCCATGAGCATGTCGAGCTGATCGAAAGTATCAGGAAAGGCCAGGCCAGAAACGATGCACTCGATTTCGCCATAGATAGCACATTGACAGCAATCATGGGACGGGAAAGCGCCTATACGGGGAAAATCATCACCTGGGACGAAATATTGAATTCAGACCTCGACCTGTTTCCCAAAAGCACCGGGTTCGGTCCGGCGCCCCAGAGGCCGGTACCGATTCCGGGCCAGCCGAGACCGGTCTAGTTTTCCGGTCTAGTTTTACTGTAATATAATAATTTGCATTATTTCAGCTTTATATTTACAATTGGGGGATGGGAAACCGGAGGCTCGATCACCGGCCTATTTGTCCGCTCTTAAAAAAATCCGAAGCCCGCGGCGACCTTCGGTTTGACAGGCGACTCGCAAGGCATGTCAATTCAAAAAGCCGTCCGGACCCGCTAAACCGCAGGCAGACCGCTGAATTTGCCTGTCAAAAAGATTCAACCATTTAATCCGGAAACTTATTTCCCGCACTCTCTGTCTCTGCCCAGAGTGTGCCCTTGATCTTTCCATTATCGATACCCAATATCTGGTAAAGAGGGGAGAAAAATGACCAACGATAAGGACAAGTTAATGACGCGCCGTGATTTTCTGGCCACCGGAGCGATCACCGCCACGGCGATCTCGGGATTTCCATTCGTGCGCACTGCTCATGCGCAAAGCGCAAAACCGATCAAGGTAGGAGTGATCGGCTGCGGCGGAAGAGGGACAGGCGCCTGTTCCAACGCTCTCGTTGCAGACCCTAATGTTCAGCTTACCGCCATGGCCGATGTCGGCATGGACCGCATCGAGGAAAGCCTGAAGGCCCTGAAAGAGGACCGGGACCTTCAGGGGCCTCTGGCAAAGAACATCAAGGTTGAAAAAGACCACATGTTTATCGGAATGGATGCTTACAAAAAGGTGCTCCAGACCGATATCGATTATGTCATCCTGACGACCCCGCCGGGGTTCAGGCCCCAGCATTACGAGGCATCAGTCCAGGCGGGCAAGCATGTTTTCGCTGAAAAGCCTGTGGCCACAGACCCTGTGGGAGTGAGAAATATCTTGAAATCAGCGGAGAATGCAAAGGCGAAGGGTCTTTCAACAGTAGTGGGCCTTAATGCCCGGCACGATAAGAGCGCCATGGAAACCGTAAAAAGGATTCATGACGGGGGCGTAGGGAAAATCCGCGCCGGGTACATTTACCGTCTCGGCGGGGGCCTCTGGCACCGCGGGTCCGACCCCTCCTGGAGCGAAATGGAATATCAATGCCGCAACTGGTATTATTTCTGCTGGCTCTCGGGCGACCAGATAGTCGAGATGGTAGTCCATCAAATTGACCTGATGAACTGGGCCCTGGGAGCCCACCCGGTCAGTTGTATCGGCAGCGGAGGACGGCAGGTCCGTACTGACCCGAAATACGGAAATATCTGGGACAATATGGCGATCGACTATGAATATCCAGACGGGATCCATGTCTCCTGCATGCTCCGCCAATGGGACAACTGTGACAACAAGAATGCCAATGTGGTTGTCGGAACCACAGGGGAAAGCGATTCCAGGAGCACGATTCGCGGTGAAAATCCCTGGAGATTCAAAGGGGAAAGGACAAACTCCAGTGTCTACGAGCACCAGGTACTGATCGAGAGTATCAGAAAAAGCCAGGCCAGGAACGATATCCTGGATTTCGCCGCCTACAGCACACTGACAGCTATCATGGGACGGGAATCCTCGTACACTGGCAAGGAAGTCACCTGGGATGAGATACTGAATTCAAACCTCGAGCTAGTCCCGAAAGACACGACATCCGGCTCTGCGCCCAAGAGGCCGGTGCCGATTCCTGGGCAGCCGAGACCGGTCTAGTGCTTCAGGTTCTCAATCGAGAAACAGGGTATAATAAGTTGCAATTAAAATGATATTTATTAATCAGGTCTTGCCTGTCGAATATTGATTTCATTTTATAACTGTCAAGGAGTCAGAAGACAGGAGTCAGGAGTCAGAATCCCTCCCCTGCCCGGATTACAGCCCTTGGTCATTCATAAACTCAGGGTTTGATGTTTTTGGGCGGGAGTGGAGCTTCTGAATTCTGTATTCTGATTTCTGACTTCTTATTTTATTTTTGGTACCGGCTTTGCCGACTTAGGAGCAGAATATAAAATATCTCTATGAACGCAACTTGGTATTAACTGTCATCTCTGAATGACCTCGTTCATGCTTCCTGTGCGGAACCCCTCGAGGTCCAGGGTGATATATTTATAGCCCAGGGATTTGAATTTCTCTACCACTTTTGCGCTTAGTCCGCTCTCTATCAGTTTCCCGAAATTCACCGGGTCCACCTCGATGCGGGCGATGCTCCCATGATGGCGCACCCTGACCGAGCCATCGAGCCCCAGCTCATAAAGAAAACTCTCTGCTGCGTCCACTTTGGCCAAATCCTCATCCGTTATTTTCACTCCATATGGGAAACGGGAGCTGAGACAGGCGAAAGAGGGTTTGTTCCAGGTGGGCAGGCCGGCCTGTCTGGAAAGCAGGCGGATATCCGCTTTTGTCAGCCCGGCCTCGAGCAGCGGGCTCCGGATACCGAGATTTTTCAAAGCCCGCATGCCGGGCCTGTAATCGCCCAGGTCCGAGGCATTGGACCCGTCGACCACCTGCCTGTAACCTTCACTCTCCGCAATCTGTTTGAAGCCGGTGAAAAGCTCGGTCTTGCAAATAAAACAGCGGTCCGGGGGATTGTCCCTGAACCTGGGGATTTGAAGCTCTTTGCTTTGGATGACCAGATGGCGGACGCCGAGGGCTTCAGGGTATTCCCCAGCCTCGACAAACTGGCGCTCCGGATTCAATCTGCTTTTCGCTGTCACCGCAAGGACTTTATCCTGGCCCAAGGCCTCCACTGCCGCATAAAGCAGGAACGTGCTGTCCACCCCGGCGCTGAAAGCCACCAGCACGGATTCCATCTCCCTCAATAGAGAGAGCAGACGCTCCCATTTATCTTCAACCTTTTTGCTTGACTGTTTCATCATCCCCTCCTGTAATCTCTAGATCCTTTCAAGACAACTTTAATCCCCCGCAGGCGCGGTTCGCGATCACCCTTAGATAAAAACGCCCGGCATTTAATACTCAACCTCAAGTTGCGCCGCCGCCGTAAATATCGAGCAGAAGCTGGTTGTCCGGGCTGCGGCTCTCCCCGATAGATGTGCAATAGACCCCCGGCTTGTCCACCAGCGGACAGACATATTCGCACATCCCGCAGCCGATACAGAGATAAGGGTCAATCCTCGGCTGCTTGACCAGCACCAGGTTGCCCTGGGGATCGGTCACCTCTTTCTCCTCGAACCAGATCGCTTTCTTGGGCGTGGGACAGACCTCCTCGCACACTATGCAGTTGCGGCCGAGAGCATACGGGATGCAGCGGTTCTTGTCAAAAAAGGCGAGTCCGATTTTGGTTTCGTGTTTCTTTTCGAGAGTAAGCTTTTCGAGAGCGCCGGTGGGGCAGACCTGCCCGCAGAGAGTGCAGTTGTATTCGCAGTAGCCGAGCTGCATCTTGAGGTACGGGGTCCAGAAACCCTCCAGGCCCGCTTCCATGAGTGCGGGGTGAATCGCGTTCTTGATACAGACTTTCATGCACTCGCCGCACTTGACACAGCGCTCGAGGAACTCTTTCTCTGCCAGCGCTCCGGGAGGACGGATGAGCAGGGGATTGAATTTCTTTGACCCCCGCATCTCGCCTGAGACCAGAGAGGGAGCGACTTTTCGCGGATCGATGCGCAGCAGGGCCACCGCTCCGATTGCCGCTCCGACCGAGGAGATCACGTGCCTCCGTCCCAGATCGACCGAACGGTCTGTCAGGCCGGGCAGGGCGAGCTTTATCTTGATCGATCCATGGGGGCAGCTTTCGACACAGTTCCAGCAGGGCAGGCATTCAGAGCGGATCCAGCTCTCAGTGGACTGCGGCTCGCAGGCGCCCTCGCAGTTTTTTATACAGGACAGGCAGCCAGTGCAGGTTTCCTTATCGACCACCAGACGCAAAAGGGAGAAGCGGGAGAGCAGGCCGAGAAGGGCGCCCAGGGGACAGAGGAACCGGCACCAGAAACGCCGTCTGAACCGGTTCAAGAGCACTATCGCCAGGAATATGCTCCCGATGAAAAGCCCCTGGTAGAAATAGGGCTGCTCAAACGATAGGACAGCCTGGCGCAGGAAAGAAAACACCGGCTCGATAACCGCGGTAAGCCAGGGCCAGCCAAGCCCGAGCAGGGGATAGAAAAGGGCCCTGACCAGCCAGTTTAAAACCGGATTCACCGCCAGGGCGAAAGAGCGGATAAGCACTGAAAAGGGGTCGAGGAAACCGACTAGCTGAAGGCCGAGAACCGAAAGGAGAAGAAAGAAAACAACCATGACATACTTCCAGCTCTGTCTGGTGTCATAGCGGTTCCCTTTGATTTGTTCCGCCGCTTTGCCCCGGGAGTGACTGAGCACATGGTTCAGGGTGCCCATGGGGCAGACCCAGGAGCAGAAAAAGCGGCCTGAAAGCACGCTCAGGCCCACGACCACCAGGCTCCAGAGCAACTCTTTTGGCACTCTGTGAGCAGCCAGAAAGGCCGAGACTGCAACCAGGGGGTCGAAATAGAAAAAAATCTCGACCGGGTATTTTATCTCGTCGGTTCCCTTGTACTCGGTCATGACCAGCAGAAACAGGAACAGGATGAAAAACAGTGACTGGCTTATCCGGCGGGCGGTCCTCATTAAAGGGTTACCTCCTTTACCCCGAGTGAGGAGAAATCAAGGGTCCCGATACCCATCTCGCTGCCGAGCGTCAGGTAGCGGACCTCCTGGGGGTCAATACCGAAAAATTGCGCGGCCCGGGCATCGGCTGCCACCGGGTCGGTAGTGGCGATCACGGTGTCAAGTTTTTTGACATCGGAGAGGCTGCCGCCTGAGGGACCGTTTCCGGTGAGAATACGCACCGCATCGACAACTGTCAGGGTGGGAGCGAAAAAAGCGGTCATCTCGGCGATCGACAGGTGTACATCCTGATGGAGCTGGTTGCGGCGCCCGCCCAGCAGCCCGTAGAAATTTTTCATCCCGATAGTGAGCCTGCTCAAGGAATGCACCTTGGCAATCGGGACATTGATTATCTTGTCCACCTCGAGCGCTTCGCGGTATACGGGCCACTCTTTGATCAGCTCGCCGCCGATATTGACCTTGCTGAAATTGTAGTCCTCGAGGTAGGGGATCTGAGCGCCCACCGCCTCCACGGCCGCCTTTATCCCGCTACGCGTGTAGCAGCGGCGGGCATCGCTGATCGTATTGTCTATCACCAGCACCTCTGCCGCCCCTGCCTCCTGACACATCACAACCAGCGTGGCCACCACCTCGGGATTGGTTGTCGCGGCCTGGGCCGGAACACGGTCCCAGCCGATATTGGGCTTGATCAGCACCTTGTCTCCGCGGCTGACAAAAAGCCCCATACCGCCCAATTCGTCAATGGCCCGCCTGGTTAACGCTTCCGGCTCGCCGCCTGTGACCACGGCCATCCGGGCGCCCTCCAGGCGCACCTTGCTGCGCTGAGTTTTCGGCATTGCCTGAACAGCTTTTCCGCCCCCTGAACTACCGCCGCAGCCTGGCAAACCAACAGCCAGGCAGCCTGCACTCAAAACTTTCAAGAATTTTTTCCGGTCCATTACTCTCTCCGTTCAAGTTCCTCAAAGTCTAACGAATTATCTCACCTCTTGGTACATCTATTTCGAACCAGTTTTACGGATTTAGGGTATTCCGTAATTTCAAGGGCCGATCAGTCCCCCAAGGTCCCGGCAGGTATTTCTTCGGCCCATTTGTCCTGTGCGCCGAATACCGAGACAATCTTTAATCCTTTGCGGTCCACAATATCCACCCCTTCATCCCCTGTAAAAACGAGCCTCTCTCGGCTGACACTCAGTGTCCCCCCGGCACGCCCCTGATAAAATTTTTCCAGGCCTGAAAAGACCCGCTCAGCCTGAGCGCTGTCCGGATAAGCCACCACGAGAACCACTGCCTCAGGCCCTTTCCCCTGAAACCGGTACGAACCCAGTACCCCGGGAGCGCTTTGACTCAAAGAGAAAAGGTTCTCATCGCTCAAATAGCGGCGGGAACTCAAGCCTAATGGCCCGCGCACCAGGACCGCGCTGTTTGGCAGGAGACCGGTCTGCGGCAGAAGTTTCAAGGCCTCCGGGATCGAAGTGCCGGCTTGCGCCAGGGCTGCCTCTACCCGGCGGGCAATCCCGCTCATTGCTGTATGCGCGGCAGACGAAGTATCCGCTGTCTGCAGCTCAAGAAAGTAAGCTCCTTTGAAAAAAATGAGCTGATATGGGGACTCTGACCCGGCGCTTCCCATATCAAGGGGCTTATGCTCCGGCCTCCGGTGACAGGAAAAGATGCCGAAAGCCGCCTCCGGGTCTGTCATCCGGTAGAGGTCGGCAAAGATCGACTCCCCGCTGGTCGAGCGATATTCCAGGGCGGCAACCTCGAGAAAACCGTATTCGAGATATATGTCAGCGCCGCCGTCAATGTACTCATACAATTGGCGCCCTTTGTAAATCGCAACAGAATCTGCAGCCTTCCAGCTTCCGGGAAGTTCCTCCACCGGCAACAAGCCGGCAGTCGAAAGAGCTCCCTGCCGGTCAACTGCGGAGCTTTTGCCGCAGCCTGAAAGAAATCCCGCAATAAAAGCCAGCCAGAAAAGGTTTTTCCACTTGCCAGCCAGGGTCACCTCCGGGGAGCTTATAACAATGCCCACCTTATTTTGGACATGACAAAATTACACCGCAGTATGCAAAAATGTTCGGCAAAAGAGGCGCAATAAACCTAAGCTTAATAAATTATGGGATTTAGCAGGCTTTGTCAATCTGATA
>Ga0307379_10010817_pt1 | contig 12048 bp, 9 predicted proteins | sample UN2MG_FD_202237 | JGI IMG/M metagenome (GOLD analysis project Ga0307379, IMG submission 202237) | Soil microbial communities from Risofladan, Vaasa, Finland - UN-2 | ecosystem: Environmental > Terrestrial > Soil > Coastal area > Acid sulfate soil | place: Finland: Risofladan, Vaasa | collected... | reverse complement strand
GGGGCTACATGGAGAAGGGGTCGAAGACCGTCCTTCCTCATGAGGTGACATGCAAGGTGGATATCCGGCTCGTGCCGAACCAGCGGAAGGACCGGATGATACCACTCGTCAAACGGCACCTTGAGAAACACGGCTACTCCGATATCTCCGTCAAGGAGGTGGACACTGGCTACGATTGGTGCAGGACGAGTGTGAAGGACCCCGTAGTGCAGGCGATGCTTCGGACGTTCGACGCTCACGGCTACGACCCGGAGGTGTGGCCCACGAGCGGTGGCGCGGTCCCGTTCTACGTGTTCAACCGGATATTGCGGATACCTTTCACGATGGGAGGGGTGGGTCACAGCTCTCTTGCGCACAGCCCCAACGAGTACATGGTCGTCGAGGGTAACAAGAAGGTCGCTTCCTTGATGGACACCGAGAAGTTCATGATCGACTTCATGGACGAGTATGGTCTGTCAGGTTGAGGCTGCGTTCGTACTCCTTCAGTGTGAGCCTAGCAGTATTCTCCCAGCTGTGCCGAGCGACATGCTGGCGACCGGCCGCTCCCATCAGGCACCGGAGGGCCGGATCGGTCAACAGCTTCGCAATGGCCCTGGCGATGCCTTTGATGTCCCCGGGGTCGACTAGGATTCCGTCGACGCCGTCCCTGACAAGCTCGGGTACCCCTCCCACGCGCGTGGCGACCACAGGTTTCAGGAGTGCCATGGCCTCCATCAGTGACAGTCCCCATCCTTCGTTTCTGGATGGAAGGACGACGACGTCCGCGTCGGAATAGAGCTGCAATAGCTCCTGTTGATCGACCGACTCGAGAAATTCGACGCTACCATCCACCCCGGCCCTCTCGGCCAGGAGCTCGAACCACTCGAGCTTGTCGACTCCCCGGAACCCGGTCTTGGCAACGATCCGAAGCGTTGCGTCCGGAACGGCCTCAAGGATATCTGGTAATGCCAGGATGAGATACTCGAGCCCCTTGCGCGGCTCGAGCCCTCCGACGAAGAGGATTGTAGGGTGCTTGGTTCTCCTATTCGGGACGGAACTGAAGTCTTCGAGGTCAATGCCATTGAGAGCAACGACCGAGTCAAGGCCGTAGTCCCTCTTGAGTGCGGCCCTCCAATACTCGGAGACGACGAAGAGGTAATCCGCCTGACTGACCGCCGTCTTCTCGAAAGCGAACAGCCTGGGCTCAGCAAAATCGTCCACATGGTGGACCGTCCTGAACACTGGCGCGTCCAGAGCTCCGCCCGTCTTAAGCCGCGAGAGCGCGGTCCCTCCGACGCAGTCCTGCGCGTGATAGATATCCGAGTCCGTCGGAAGCCCCTTTGCATAGGCGGCGATCATGCGCTCAAGCCGGGTCATTACATCGTCGTCCCAGCGGTACTCGTGGATGACATGGGGGACATCGGTTTCCCTGTAGAATCGTTTCGGTTCTGTGTCATCGTCCCTGCACAATGAGTGGACGACCACATCGACGCCTTTCCCGTGAAGATGCTCGGACAATTTCAGGGCGTGGGCAACGCCTCCACGCGCCTTCGTGCTGTATGTGAGCATTGTCACTTTCATCTGCCGCACTGCCTACGACCGTCCGCGGACTCGAATGAACTACCTGGTGAAAACAGTTTGCGCGCCCCGACGATGGTCTCCGCATGCACATTTATGGACGTGGTGCGGTCGGATACCATAGCCCGAAGTCCGACTGAAGACGTCTGTGACCTCGTATCTGGGAAACGTTCTTAAGGCGTGCGGATTTATCCCCATACCGAGACTGTCGATCCATCCCCTTGGCAGCGCGGTTTGCGCTGGTCGCCAGTAGACAGATGCAGCTATGGATGGGGTGGCTCTTGAAAGCAAGCGCCCTCGCGGGTCGGGGGCGCAGCCGAAACAGGAAGGAGCTCTGGAGAGGCGGAGACGCGACGCGACTTCGCACGAGGACTGCTTCAGGCGGGGGCGAACAATGCTCGATGAGCCGGACAAACCACGCAACGGAACCAATGAGCATCTGCTATGGTTGGATCAGATAGGCCTCAAGGACATCGCCAAGGTCGGAGGCAAGAATTCTTCGTTGGGCGAGATGCTCCGTCACCTCACCTCCAAAGGTATCCGCGTACCTGAGGGGTTCGCGGTCACCACCAAGGCATTCAGATGGTTCGTTGAGAATGCAGGCCTCGACGAGGCGATCTTGTCGACGCTCAGCGATGTAGACTCTGACAATCCTGGGGACGTCGGTGAACGGGGGAAGAAGATACGACGCGCGTTTCTCGACGCCTCGTTCCCCGCGGAGCTGGAGCGGGAGATCAAGTACGGCTACTGGGAGCTCGGCCGCAGGCTGGGGATCAATAATCCCAGCGTGGCCATCCGGTCCAGCGCGACCTCCGAGGACCTCGACGGCGCATCATTCGCCGGCCAGCACGAGACGATATTGAACGTGAGCGGTGAGAGTGCCATCCTGAAGGCCATCCGACAGTGTTTCGCCAGTCTGTTCACCGACCGCGCCATCGCTTACAGGGCCCACAGAGGGTTCGATCAGCTGAGCAACGCCCTGTCCGTGGGAGTCCAGCGGATGGTCAGAAGCGACCTCGCTTGCTCCGGCGTGATGTTCACTTTGGACACCGAGAGCGGGTTCGACAAGGTGGTGTACATCACCGGCTCGTGGGGCCTTGGCGAAATGATAGTGCAGGGAGCGGTCAATCCGGACCAATTCTACGTATTCAAACCGGCATTGGGCAAGTTCAAGGACCCGATAATCGAGAAGAAGCTGGGCAGCAAACAGCACAAGCTCGTCTACGCGACCAAAGGGCATGGCATGGTCGACCTGGAGGTGCCAGAACGTGACCGCCAGAGGTTCGTCCTGGATGACGATGAGATAGTCACGCTCGCGAAGTGGGCCGTGATGATAGAGGAACACTATCGGAAACCGATGGACATCGAATGGGCCAAGGACGGCGTCACGGGCGAGCTGTACGTGGTGCAGGCACGGCCTGAGACGGTCCACGCGGCCAAGGTCGGTGGAGTGCTGGAGGCCTACGTGCTCGAGGAGCGGAGCAAAACCCTCATCAGTGGAGAGGCCGTCGGCAGCAAGATAGGCGCTGGCACGGTCAACGTGCTCGAGAGCGCATTCGAGATATCGGATTTCAGGAAGGGCGAGGTGCTCGTGACAGACAAGACCGACCCGGACTGGGAGCCGATCATGAGGATCGCATCGGCAATCGTCACAGACCGTGGAGGCAGGACATGCCATGCGGCGATAGTCTCCCGTGAGCTGGGCATCCCCTGCATAATCGGGACAGGCAACGGCACGAGCGTGCTCAGCGACGGGCAGATGGTGACTGTGGACACATCGGAGGGCGTAGGCAACGTCTACGAGGGCAAGCTCAAGTTCAGAGTCGACAAGACGGACATAAGTGTGATGCCGAAGACGAAGACCAAGGTGATGATGAACGTGGCTGTGCCAGAGCATGTCTTCACTCAGGGGCAGACGCCGTGTGACGGCGTCGGATTGGCCCGTCTGGAGATCATCATCGCGTCTCACATTGGCATCCATCCTCTCGCACTCGTCGAGTTCGACAAGCTCAAGGAACGTGCCAAGACCGAACCGGCCATCGCAGAGGTGGTGTCGGCCATCGAGGCGAAGACCCAGGGGTACGACAACAAGGTGGACTTCTTCCTTGACAAGCTCGCTTGGGGCGTTGGGAAGATCGCCGCAACATTCTATCCCAACGATGTCGTCGTGAGACTATCCGATTTCAAGACTAACGAGTACGCGAACCTGCTTGGAGGCAAGCTGTACGAGCCAGTGGAGTTCAATCCGATGATCGGATGGCGGGGCGCATCGCGGTACTACGACGAGAAGTTCAGGCCGGCGTTCGCACTGGAGTGCCAGGCCTTGAAGAGGGTGAGGTCACTCAAAGGCCTCACGAACGTGAAGGTGATGGTGCCATTCTGCAGGACACCGGAGGAGGGCAGAAAGGTCATCGAGGTCATGGCCAGTCACGGGTTGAAGCAGGGGGAGAACGACCTCGAAATATACGTGATGTGCGAGATACCGAGCAATGTGATTCTCGCGGACGAATTCGCCGATGTGTTCGACGGTTTCTCTATCGGCTCCAACGATCTCACACAGCTCACACTCGGGCTTGACAGGGACTCCGAACTCGTGTCCCATCTCTACGACGAGAGGAACCCCGCGGTCAAGGAGCTCATCGCGCGCGTGATCAAGGTTGCGAAGGCGAGGGGACGCAAGATCGGGATATGTGGTCAGGCACCGTCCGACTTCCCAGAATACACTGAGTTCCTGGTCGGCCTCGGAATCGACAGCCTGTCGTTGAACCCGGACCGGGTCATCCCGACCAGACTGCTGGTGGCAGAGGCTGAGAAGAAACTCGGCATCAAGTGACGTCGCCCTCGACATTGCACACGAAGAGGCTGGCCGCAAAACGCCGTTATCAAAAATGATAAAATTTATCTAGAATGCACACTCTTACCGGTCTGATAGCCTCCCCCCCTTTTTCTATTTGTGAGGCGCGGACTCGGCTACTCTGCAAGGACATTTTCGACGGATGATTCTGCCCGGTCGACTTCGCGGTTCCACAGGACGATCAGTATCAACGCGATCGGGGCAGTGCACAGCGTCAGTACGAACAGGCTCTCTATCAGCCCCCACGCGGAGGCCATGAACCCGGCTCCGACCTCAACGAGCACCAGTACTATCGTGAATATGAAAGTCGCTATGGAGATGATAGTCGACCTGTGCTCGGAATCCACTCTTTTGTTGATGTATCCGAATATGATGGGTCCCTGGACGCCAGCGACGACGTAGATCAGGTACTGCGTCACGATGGCTATAGGCGACCTGACGACGAAGACCACGACGAACGAGAAGAAGACCGCCAAGTACAGGAACAACAGCGCCCTCTTCTCGCCGAGGATGTCCCCAACCCTGCGGGCGAAGCCGATGATGATCGCGCCGACTATCAGGAAGCTGCAGAACAGGAGGCCGATCTGAAGATGGTCCAGGGAGAGGTCCTCGTTCATGTATATCGACCTGAATATCATCATGACGTAGACGCCCACCTCGATGACTATCTGGAACAGTATGAGTATGACTATCGCCCTCGAGTTGAGCACCTGCCTGAGGCCTACTCCGAAGTGAGACCTGAAAGAGCTTACGCTGGTCCTGTTGACCTTTGGCTCCTTCAACGTGAACACTGTCATCGTGCCCATGATTGCTATCGCAGGCGCAATCAGCAGTGGCAGGTCCAGGCGGCCAGTGGTATGGACCAGATAGCCTCCCACCACACACGCCACTGCGTTCATCAAGTACGCCACCACTGTGGCGTTGATCATTATCACGGTGAACTCGTTCGGCCGCTTGAGTTCCAGGAGCGTGTCGTACATGAACGGCGTGTCCCCGCTCACCACAAAGCACACCCCGAGCGCCCAGACGAAGTTGGAGGCGATGTACTGCCAGAACTCCGTGCTGAGGCCGAAGGTCAGGACGCCCACGGAGAACAGTATCTCCCCTAAGAACAGCATCGCCTTTCTGCCGTACTTGTCCCCAAGCAACCCCGCCGGTATCTGGAACCCGATCATCGTCATCCAGAATGCAGCGTCCACAACCGTGATCAGGAAGACGCTGTCCAGGTTCTCATACGCCCAGAGTGTCCAGAAGGGCATCCAGAGAGCGAACGACGTGAGCGCCCTGAACAGATAGAACCTGCGGATTCGTCGGTCGCCCTCAGCCATCGGTTTCCCGTATGGGGGAACCGTAATAAACCTGATTGCAGGGCACACTCTGTGGAAAAGGTGAAATGAAGGGGTTTCTCGAGGCCAGCGCTCGGATGCTCAGAGCTTCTTCTCGATGCAGTTCATGCCGTACTTGGGCAGCATGTCCACGAACGGCTTCGGATCGAGCATCTCCGGCGGGAACACTCCTTTCTGCGTTATCTTCCCCTGAGCGAACAGTATCGCGCCTATCGCGATCGGCACACCGACTGTGTACGCGGTAGCGCTGTGCTTGTACTTGTTCCAGCAGTCCTGGTGGTTCATGGACGTGTAGATGTAGTACCCCACTTCCTTACCGTCCTTCACACCTGTGGTGATCGTCCCGTGGGCGAGGTCGCCCTTCGCCCTGTCGCCGATCGTGGCGGGATCGGGCAGGCATGCGGTGACAACATCTCTCGGAGCCACCATCACGCCCTTCACATTGATCTTCTCGGAATTGTCGAGGCCAATCATGCCCATCATCTTGATCGCGTCGACATAGTCGTCGCCCAAGTGTATCTTGAAGTCACAGTAGTCACAGCCCTTGCCGAGGACCTCACCGATGTATCTCGGAAGCGTTTCCTGCTCCTCGTGGTCGACGTTGTAGACTGGCAGCTTCCCCACGGGTCCAGGGAACTCGAACTCCTCCTTGCCGCTGAACGGCTCGACCTTCCGGTAATGGTTGTCTTTGTAGATCATCGGCGGCATAAGGACTTCCTCTATCAGCGTTTCTGGGGACCACATCGGCGCGAAATCATAGCCCTCAACGGAGCCGTTGTCGCCGTCCCTGACCAGCAAGTTCTTGACCCTGTCCATGTGATCCGCGCCCATCCTGGCGAAGACATTGACTACTCCAGGGTCGCAGCCCATGCCGAGCATGCCGACGATCCCGGCCTTCTTGTACTCCTCATCGTACTTGCGTGCCTGGTACTGCACCGGCGGCTCCTTGACGATCTCTCCGGGCTTCTCCTTGGAGAGGAATATGTCGCTGGCCATGTCTGCGTAGCTCGCCTTCGCCATAAGGCACGCATCCATTATGTTGAAGTTGAAGCGCGGGATGACACCGTTCAGGACGAGGTCCACCCCTTTGAACGCTTGGGCCATGCCCTTCGTGTCCGATGCGTCTATCCTCATCGTTGACACTTTGTCCTTGGAGATCCTCTTCTTCATCCTTTCCGCTTTCTCAATGTCTATGTCCGCCAGAACCACCTCGTCGAACTCCTCGGAGTTCGCAAGGACATCGGCGATGACGGAACCTACAGCTCCAACACCTATAACAATACCCTTCATCTCGTTCACATTAGCCCCCGGGTTCCGGCGCACAGCGTCAGAACCTCGGCGATACCCTGATGGCAGGGTCGTTACTTAAACTTCGCTGGTTCCTTCGAAAGGGTTTTTAAAACTTTCCAATAGGGTGCATAAAATTCGAAATGACAGGCCCCCTGTAGCGCGTTGTTCGATAGTCGGTCGCATCAACGGCCGAACGAATTGGCGATTGCGCGCGCGACTGTCGGGAACCTGTCCAGCTCTCTGTGTGGCAGGAACATCGCCTTCGCGAATTCGGATTGGAAGTCCTTCTCCGATGCCAGTTCGACGTACTCGACCTTCCGCGAGAGGTCGTCGGCGAGCTTGCGTGCATCGACAGATTTCAGCGCCATGCGGGCGCCGGAGCCAGCGGCGTTCCCCACGAACCGTATCCTCTCGGGTGGTATATCCGGATACATGCCGATTGTGATGGCCGCGGGTGCGTCGACATATGTCCCGAACGCTCCCGCCGCGTAGACGCGTTTGAGGTCCGAGCACCTTATCCCGAGTCTCCTCAACAGTGTCGAGACACCCGTGAATATCGCAGCCTTGGCTAGCTGTATTTCCTGCACGTCGTTCTGTGTGATCGCGACGTCCCTCGCGTCGTCCGTGTTGCTCTCGTCTACCGCGAGCACGAATTCGAGCTTGCCATCTGACCCTTCTCTTATTCGCTCCGCCCAATCGGACGAAGAGTTGATCTTCCCCGATGCCGAGATGACTCCGCACTTGAACATCTCGGAGACCGCGTCGACTATCCCGGAACCACATATGCCTCTCGGTGGGGCGTCGTCCACCGTCCGGGTGAGAACCGCCTTCTCAGCCGTGTCCATCCACACGCGCTCGATGGCCCCCGTCGCCGCTCTCATGCCGTACTTGATGTGCGCTCCCTCGAAGGCCGGTCCGGACGCGCACGAACAGCTGATTAGCCGGTCTCTGCTCCCCGCGATGATCTCCGTGTTCGTGCCGATGTCTATCATCATGCCAATCTCATCGTCGTCATACAGACCGGACGACAGAAGGACTGCCACGGCGTCAGCGCCGACGAAGCCCGCTATGTTGGGCAGTGACCCGACCTTGCCGAAAGGATAGATCTCTATCCCAAGGTGGTTAGGGTCGACCGATATCGATTTCCTGACTGCCGGAGCATATGGCGCCGATGCCAGGTGATTTGGTGGTATGCCGAAGAACATGTGATGCATCGCGGTGTTACCCACCATGATTAGTTCCAGTACGTCGATGGGATTCTTCCCCACCTTTTCGCACAGCTGTCGTATCAGTGAGTTCACTGTTCCGATGACTGCCTTCTGAAGTCTCGCGAGGCCGTCTTCGTTAGTCATGGCGTAGGTTATCCGTGACATCACGTCCTCGCCGAATGGTATCTGAGGGTTGGGGTGGCTCTCGGTCCCGATGGTGTTCCCAGACAGTAGGTCGAGAAGATACGCCACAACCTTCGTTGTCCCGACATCCACTGCCACCCCCAGGACATCACCGGTCGTATCGCCGGGATCGAGTCCTATCAACTCTTCCTTCATGTAGAGTGTCGCGGTAGCCTCCCAAGACTTCTCGCGCAGTGCATGTGGCATCCGCTGGTGGACTCCCTGAGCGATGTTCGCCGTGACGGCCGCCTCGGCGTTCAGTATGTCCAGCAATCTGTCGTCATCTGCCCTTATGTCGGTCAACGTGGCCGGTGGGATCTTCAGGAGTATCTTGGTCATCGCCGGCATGAGTACTATGTCTGGTTCGATGCCTGCCGCAAGCAACCTGTGGTGACCTCTCTGGCTACCCTCCGGGATGTCAACTGTCATGTTTCCCTCGGAAACGACACTTGCCTGGCACGCGAGCCGCAGCCCCGAGTCGATCTCGTCTTCGTCCAATGTCCTGCGCTCGTTGTCGTTCATGGGCGAAAGCAGGTCCGCCCCGGCCACCAGCGCAACCTTGCACTTGCCGCATTTTCCCGTGCCACCGCATATCGATTCGATTGACACGCCCGCGTCCCGAGCGAGTTCAAGTATGGAAGCACCTTCATTGCAGGCCGACTTGCTGCCCGAAGGTTGGAAGCGGACGACATTCTTGGTCATGTGCACCAAGAAGGTGAGCAATGCGGCACAAGATATACTTTCTCGCAGCCTGGCGCATGCACAGTACTTCTGATCATGGCGTTCTACCTGAACGGCGACTCCCTGGACGAGATATTCAATCCAATGCTGCGGAGGCGTTAGTTTCAATACACCACCATCACATGCCTCCCAGGCGGATGCATGTAGCGCGCGCCGTGCTCAGCAACCCTTTTATACAACGACCATCTACTGCCATTTGCTCTTTTGAATCGAAGGAGCCCGTGAATGATGATGGTGCGTGAGCACCTGAAGGAGGTATCGATATGGCAAAGCCGATATTCGTTAAGTTCGAGATGCCGAAGGAACTCGTCGACAAGGCCTACGACATCGTTGAGCTGGCAAGAGATGGCGGAAGCGTGAAGAAGGGCACAAATGAGGTCACCAAACTCGTCGAGCGTGGCGAGGCCGTGTTCGTCGTCATGGCGGAGGACGTCTCACCACCCGAGATACTGATGCACATCCCCGCGTTGTGTGAGGAGAAGGCAGTGCCGTACGCCTATGTACCCGCGAAGGCCGAATTGGGGAACGCATGCGGTCTCGAGAAGCCCACGGCCGCAGTGGCGGTCGTTGATGCGGCAAAGGGAAAGCCGGCGCTTGAAGAGCTCGCCGGAAAGCTGAAGGCTCTGAAGAAGTAGGTGTGACCGATGCCCGATGACAGCATACCGTCAACAGTGGTCGAGATAATCGGCAGGACCGGGATGACTGGGGAGGCTACCCAGGTCAAGGTGAGGGTCCTTGACGGAAGGGACAAGGGCAGGATCATCACGCGCAACGTTATGGGCCCAGTCAGGGTCGGCGATGTGCTGATGCTGAAAGAGACCTCGAGAGAGGCGAGGAAGCTCAGCGTAAGGTAATGCGCTGAGACCAAGCAAGCGAGGTGATGTTCAATGGTGGAGCGAAGGGTCTGTACTTTCTGTGGTAACGAGATAGAGCCAGGGACTGGCAGGATGTACATCAAGAAGGACGGCGTCACATATCAGTTCTGCACTTCCAAGTGTTACAAGAACATGGTCGAGCTCAAGCGCGTGCCGAGGCGCACGACATGGACGAGCTGGTACGCCAGAGAGAAGCAGGTCAGGCTCAAGGGGGCAGAGGCAGAGCCCGAGCCGAAGAAGGCGCGCAAGGTGAGGACACGCGCGAAGTCAAAGAAGCCCGCGCCCGTCAAGGGTGTCGCGCCAGCTGAGTCCGAAGCTGCGGATGGACCAGAGGCCGACAAGGGTGATGAGTGATGATGGAGCGCACGTTCGTCATGGTCAAGCCTGACGGCGTCCAGAGGGCTCTCGTCGGGGAGATAGTCTCCCGGTTCGAACGGCGCGGTTTCAAGCTGGCGGCTCTGAAGATCATGCGCATCCCGAAGGAGCTCGCGGAGCGTCACTACGAGGAGCATAGGGATAAGCCATTCTTCGAACCGCTCCTCGCATACATCACCTCAGGCCCGTCCGTCTGCATGGTTCTCGAAGGCGAGAATGCGGTCGCTGTCGTCAGGTCCATGATGGGCAAGACGAACCCACAGGACGCGATGCCTGGAACCATCCGAGGCGACCTCGCGCAGGTGACCGGCAGGAACGTGGTCCATGGCTCCGACTCATCCGAGAGTGCGCGGAGAGAGATAAGCCTGTTCTTCAACGATTACGAGCTGCACAAATATCAGAAGCCCGACGAGGGCTGGCTGTTCGAGGAATAGACTTCTCAGCGCCGTAGATGGCAGGGTTCGATAGACATCTCATCTGATCAGCGCCCAGCTTCATCTTTCACGCTAATAGGTTAATTTGATATACCGTTCAGCCTTTGGCGAATCCGTGCCTATTAGACAGCCGATAGTATCCGTACTTGGCCATGTTGACCATGGCAAGTCGACAATCCTTGACCGCATCAGGGGTACCAAGGTGGTGTCCAGAGAGGCGGGAGGCATCACTCAGCACATCGGAGCCACGGACGTCCCTATCGATGCGATATACGCTCAGTGCCAGAGCCTGATCGGCGACCGGAAGTTCAGCGTGCCTGGCCTCCTGTTCATCGACACGCCAGGCCACTACTCGTTCGTGAGCCTGCGGAGCAGGGGCGGCGCGTTGGCCGACCTCGTCGTGCTCGTGATTGACATCAACGAGGGTATGAAGCCCCAGACGGTCGAGTCGATACATATACTCAAGAAACTGAAGACACCGTTCGTCATCGCGGCGAACAAGATCGACCTGATACCAGGATGGCGGGCCCAGGCGGACAAGCCTATCGGCGTATCGCTCCAGGCGCAGGACCCCCGCGTCGTCTCCGAGCTCGACGACAAGATTTACGCGCTCGCTGGCAGGATGTACGAGATCGGCGGTTTCAGCGCGGACAGGTTCGACAAGATCAACGATTTCACCAAGTCGGTGGCGATCGTACCCGTCAGTGGCAAGACCGGGGAGGGCCTGCCTGATCTGCTGCTCATGCTCATAGGCCTTGCCCAGAGGTTCCTTGGCTCCGACCTAAGCACCGAGGAGGGCCCCGGCGAGGGGTCCGTCCTGGAAGTCAAGGAGGACAAGGGGATAGGGACCGCGATAGACACGATAATCTACAGAGGGACGATGAGCGTCGGCGACCTCATCGTCATATCATCGACGAAGGGGGAGCCGATTCAGACCAAGATACGCGCCCTTCTTCGGCCCAGGCCACTTGACGAGATAAGGGACCCAAGCCAGCGTTTTGACAAGGTCAAGTCCGTCTCAGCCGCTGCTGGCATCAGGATAGTGGCGCCCAATCTCATGGACGCCATGGCTGGAGGGCAGGTGCGCGTCGTCGCCGATAACCTCGAGGAGGTCATCTGCGAGGTCGAGAAGGAGAGCTGCATACGAGCAGAACTCTCCGACCAGGGCATAATCGTCAGGGGCGA
>Ga0307379_10010816_pt1 | contig 12050 bp, 12 predicted proteins | sample UN2MG_FD_202237 | JGI IMG/M metagenome (GOLD analysis project Ga0307379, IMG submission 202237) | Soil microbial communities from Risofladan, Vaasa, Finland - UN-2 | ecosystem: Environmental > Terrestrial > Soil > Coastal area > Acid sulfate soil | place: Finland: Risofladan, Vaasa | collected... | reverse complement strand
AGTTATACAGGCGGAGAATTACTTTAAGCTTCTGGATAAAAAAGGATATGTTAATAAAAGGTATCGAGTCTGAGATTTCGAAGCGACAGCGTAGAAATCGAAGATAAGAAAATTGTCTCAACAATTTTCGACTGCCGCATATATACTCCAAAGAGTCACACGGCTCTGTTGGATTAGTCCGCTCTGCCACCCCGGCAACAGGGTAAGATGAGTTATACTGGCGGAGAATGACTTTAAGCTTCTGGATAAAAAAAGATATGTTAATAAAAGGTATCGAGTCTGAGATTTCGAAGCGAGAGCGAAGAAATTGAAGATAATGTATTATCTATCGAATTTCCGGCCCGCCGTATCGTCTGATCTTGAATTCAGCACCGATCTCATCAGCTATCTCACGGCACTTTTCAATATCCACCGGCGGCAGGTCAAGCACTGTGAACCTTAACTTGATCCCCTCTTTTACCACATCCCTGGCAAAATCCTTCACTGACTGGTAAGCATTCTTATACAGCCTTGGCCTCACCAGCTCATTATAGGTTTTTTCATCATGGGTGTTCAGGCTGATAGAGATCTCATCAACACCCGCATTTTTGAGTTCATATGCTACGTTGCGATTTGGATATTGAAGCCTGGCATGGCCAATGGTATCGATTCGTACCTTCATATCCCTTGCCTTCAACCATCTTGTTATCTCCAGCACATCATCCAACCTGGACAGCGGTTCTCCAAGACCTGTAAACACCACTTCATTAAACGTTGAAAGATCGAACAAACCCAGATCTGCGATCACTTCTTTAACATCAGGTTCGCTGGATAATATCAGATTATAGCCATACACCCCATTTCCATAGTTCTTGATACAGAAGATACAGTTGCAGGTACATCTATTGGTAATGTTCAGGTACAGATTCCCATGTGCCGGATAAGTAATTGTTTTAGAGCTTTGTTCGTTCATTTGTGTCACTTTTTGGCTTAGCGCACTCCTTATTGATAGTATGCTTGCAAGCACTATTAAGGTTATTACCTTACACCGGCATTGAAACTGGTAAGCAGCTTCTTAACTGGTTCGGGCAGACGGCCGCGCTGCAGTGCCTTCATCTGCTCAGGATTTATCATTTTCATGGCCGTGCTCATCATTGGGTCTGACCTCATAAGCCCGTCCATTAATTTCTTGACATATACCGAGGTCTTTATCTCAAGTCCCATCTGCTTACGCCATCTGGTATCATACTCACTAAGCTGGCATTTGCCTGATACTGCATCGGCTGCTGTCTCCCCTGCTATCTTACCCCCCACCATGGCAGTGGGTATGCCGCCGCCGTTGGTGGCTATCAGGTGTCCAGCCGCATCCCCGCAGATCATGATATTGCCTGCCACAGTACTGGGCGGCGCACCTCCCACTGGCACGATACCGCTGATCACCGCTGTGATGTTAGCATCGTCCAGCATGGGCGCAGCCTTTTTGTGCTCGTACATGAACCGATGCAGGTAATCCTGGACCGAAACACCGGGCTCGCACAGTGGGCGCCTGATACCCACCCCGATATTGGCAGTATCCCCGCCCTGGCTGATTATCCAGCCGTAGCCGCCTGGTGCATAATCCCTGCCAAAGTACATCTCTACCGCATCATGGTCAATATCCACTCCCACAAGTTCGTATTCCAGTGCCGTGGCCCGGCCCATATCATCATTGCGATCGATCAGTCCTGCCGTCTTAGCAACCAGTGAAAGGGGACCGTCAGCTCCTATTATTACAGTGGCTTTGATATTGTATTCCCCTAATACACCGCGCAAGGCCACGGTATCACCTTCAATGGAGTCTGCTCTGGTACTTACCATCAGGTCGGCCCCTGACCTGACGGCCTCCCTGGCCAGATGCTTATCAAACCTGGCTCTGTCCAGTGCATCCGCTTCCACGCCGAACTCCTTGGGATCCAGGTTGGGGGAGAAGAACCGGTGGATGTGGGTGGATGTATGTATACTGCTGGTCGGGATTTTCTCCAATGTGGACGGCAGTTCAGCACTGGGTAAGAGCTCTTGCAATTCTTCATAATGGGGCAGAAATCCGCCGCACTGGATAGGGGATCCCAGGTCTTTTTTCTTATCTATGAGCAGCACACTTGCGCCGTTCTCTGCTGCATATTTGGCAGCAGTGGAACCGGCAGGACCTGCGCCGATCACGATAATGTCATAGGATTCTTCAGGGGTCATAATTGTATCTCATAATGATTGATAACAGGATACATGGACAAAATGGACTTAAAATTGACTATTATACTTGATCCAACAATCCGTCCATGAACCTCACTTTAATCTTGACCGGATCCAATGGGATCTCATCCACTGCCTCATTGACAGGTTTGACCACTGTTTCTATCAATACCGGACCAGGCATATCTTTAAGCTTTTTATAAGCAGCCAGCAATTCGGCTTCATTGTGGGCCTTTATCGTATACTGTATACCATGACCCCTGGCCAGAACTTCCATGTCATTACACCCGCAGGCCAGTGTCTCCTGGTTGCCTGTAGAACCGTATGCTCCATTGTTAACAGCAATTATGGTCAGATTCGTAGGCCACTGGGCTGAAATTTGTGTAAGAGCATTAGGATTCATTAAGAGGCTGCCGTCCCCGTCGATCACTACCACGTGTTTGTCCTGCGCCATTGCCAGGCCCAGTCCGATAGCAGATACAAGACCCATTGAGCCCAGCATATAGAAATTCAGTGGCCTGTCCCTGATATGGTACAGTTCCTTGCTTGGAATTCCCAGGTTCGACACTATGATCTCACCATCAATAACAGACATCAGGGATTCAATAGCCTGGTATCTTGTTATCGTAGGGATGCTGATCCGGGATGCGATCTCAATATTGCAGGCCCTGGATACCATTTCTTTTGGTGCAGGGGGAAGGGGACATTTCGATTGTTCCCAGACCGAAGGCAGTATCAAGGCCACATGAGGATGGTTGTTCTCAAATGCGTCAGAAATAACGTGGTCTAATAATTCCAGTTTTTGATACGAGTCAATGATAGTGTAGCTGATATTTGAAGCTTTAAGAATTCCTGGCAGGGCCTGTCCCAGGGGATTCTGTGCAGGGATTTTTTCATTATACACACCTCTCCAGCTTGCTATTATAGGCAGAGGTATCCCATATGTCATATTAAGTGACAACAGGGCATTTAGCATATTACCAAGTCCTGTGCTCTGGATGACCATGATGGGTCGTTTCCCTCCAAGGTAGAAACCGGCACAAATGCCGACTCCGTTCTCTTCCCTGGTCATCCTGACAGTCTTAAAATCCCTGTCAATAAGCGGCAGCAGTCTCTTTATCCTGTCACAGGGCAGGGTAGCGGCCAGATCGATATGTTGAGCCTTTAATATTTCTATTACCTGCTCCTCAGGGAATGATCCGTTCATGATACAACCAGGTTTTCATTAAAGAAATAACTGATCAATATCAGCATCCAGGGAGTTGAACTGTACTTCTGGTTTAATGTTGCAGAGAGTGTAATCTTCTTTCAGCCGCTTGAAACCCCCGCCTGTGATATTTAGCAGTATATGATCATCCCTGCCAATATTACCATCTTCAACAGCTTTTACCAGAGAAGCTACTGCCACACCGGCCGGTGCTACGATGTCAATACCTTCCAATGCTTCGAACAGCTTTCTTGACGTTTCGGCTTCCGAATTCCGGATACCGTACACATTCCCATCAGTAGCTGAAAGGGCATCAAACACCCCGCCCGGGGCAGAATATGGAGGTTTGCGGTTGGACAGCACGTCGGCATACATCTGGCTGATCTGCTGTTTGGGATATGGCATGTCCAGGTCTTCAATGATGTCCCGACGGCGGTTCTGCCAGGCACTGAACATGGGAGCAAAAGGCATGTTCTGGGACAGGTGCAGCCTGGGTAACCTGCTACCGAAACGTCCGTCTCCCTGAAGCCGCAGCGATGCTTCCCAGGCAGCGATACCACCTGTGCCGCTGCCAATGGCCTGGAAATAATGATCAGGCATTCTGTCCATGGTAACTGTACCGTCCAGCATCACGGTACCCATACCGTCCCGCCTGGCTACGTTGCGAGCCCCACCTTCAGGGGTCATGCCAGGCAGGGCCGCGATCCTGTCTGCCAGTTGTATGGCATCAGTGTAATCGCAGGTATTTGCCATGGAAATAAAATGGATATTATCTGTGGGTACTTCAGGCAGCCACATCTTTTCCAGACCGCTTCCGGGTACGACAATGTACAGTTCGATATCAGAACCGATGGCTGCATGAGAAAAAGCCCTGGCCGTGTTGCCGGCAGATGCCAGCACTAATTTCTTTTTTCCCAGCTCGCGCAGTCTTTGCATGGTGGGGTAGGCTTCCAGTTCTTTGAAACTGCAGGTCAGGATATGGGCGTCCCTTTCGGGCCAGTAGCCGTTAAACCCGATATACAGGTTGGAAAGGCCCAGTTCCCTGGCAAGTCCGGTACTCTTGTAGGTGATGGGGCCTGAATCAGTAGTTAAGGGTTCAGAAATGGGCAGCCAGTCATGGAACCTCCCCACACCGCTGCAATCGTGGAGATGCAGCTGCCTGGCTGAATATTTTGTACGCAAAAGGGCGCTATCATTAGTACAGGTTAGACAATCATCAAGATACCTGATACCGCATTGTACACATTCGATAGTGAATTTGGAATGTTCAGGTGCCGTTTGTTGAAGTGTGACCTGATCTGAAGAAATCATAATGCAAAGTCTGAAATACAAGTATTTATTGTTTTCCAGACAATGTCCTACAATTGTCCTTGATGTATAATTATGTGGGGGATATCTGACTAAACGGATAATAAATTATAATTATAAATAATGAGGAGGCTCAGAATGTATCTTTTGGATTATTGAAGTATCAAAAACAGCATCTTCCTTCAAATGTTTTTCAATATAACCCAGATTCCTGAGCACTGGCACGAATGCCATTGAAGAAAGAATATATTCCCTGGGAAGGCTTGCACAGTATTTGGGAGATATGGCATATGTCTCTTTCACAAATTCAATATCCACCACCTGGACAAGTTCAGACACCAACCCTGCTGCACGATCCGGATGGTCCCTTATCAGATTTGAAGCATCCTCGTGCAGCCGCAGGAAACCTTCCACGAGCCCGGGTTCTTTTTGCAGCAGGTCACGGCTTACAATAATTCCATAGCTGGGGTTCCACGGCCAGAGTTTCGAAGGCGGTATAAGCACCTTTGCCCCGCTGGATTGAGCTGCTGATACAGATAACGGTGGTGTGCCAATAGCTGCATCTATCTCTCCATCAGCCAGGGCTTCGGGTATGAAATCAGCCCAGGGAAAATTCTTTACATTAATGGAATCTGTCAAACCTTTAGTCTTTATCAGGTCGCGGATGATCACATCATGGATAGAGCCCGAAGGGGGACAACCGATGACTCCGCCTTTGAACTGCTCAAGTACTGCTGCAGCATCTCCTCCCAGCTCTTCAAAGGATTGGCTTCCAGGCGGCCCGATCATTACCGTACCCTCTACATGGCCTCCCCCAACACATGTTATAGGGACGCCCCTGTCAATTCCGATCATCACTGGCGGCAGTCCGATATATCCTATATCCACTTCGCCCTTTTCGAAAGCCTTCACGATTGCAGGGCCGCCGCCGAACATGCTCCATTCTACATTGATATCCAGTTTTTCTTCTGGCCAGTGGGTGCCCATCAGGATGAAGGAAGTATGGTAGAAAGTGGAGAGATGGCCGATACGCAGAATTTTTTTCATCATTCCATGTAATTTGGACTCAATGGTAAAGTATGTTTCACTCTTATCTGTGACTATTCTAACTGATTCTTAATACATTGCTAAAATACTCTGAATTATTATTTCTGGACTTCAATTTTGTTTCGCCTGCTGTGCCAGATGATAATCCCATTCTGGAATTTTTGATATTCACCGGAATCATTTTCCAACACTTTTGATATCGGAAGTCCGAGTTGCCCATTGGCTCCTCCCAACTTATTATATTCAGTCCTGATCTTGCCTCTTAATTCGAAGACGTCTCCATCAGGATGCCAGTACATCTCTCCGGATTGGAACGGCTGGCAAAGGGCTTTACCTATAGCCTCAGCATTCTCAATAGGATACCCTAAGATACCACGTACTGCTCCTGACTTTCTCCAGCTGGTAAGTATAGGATCGCGGACGATATGACCTCCAAACAGGGGACTGTAGTATATGGACCCGCCAAGGAAATCGCAATAACTACAGCCTTTGCCCAGATCAATGGTATCAGAAACGGGAAGGCCAAGCTGACTGAACTCGTATCCAATGTTCATATACGTTGATTCTACACCTCCGCAAACAAGATGTGCTCCCGATCCTGCACTCCAGTAGATCGTCCCATACTGGAACCTCTGATACAGACCATCACCTTTGTGTATCTTTCTACTGCCATTACCGGGGCTACCCAGCGGTCCCTTCTCTCCACCAAGAGAATTCCATTTATCTGTTATTTCTTTGTTGATAGTATCACACTCCCTTAGAATCCCAGTTTTTCAGGTACCAGGATCAATTTAAGATTTCTATTAGGGTCTATTTCAAATTTGACAATTAATAGTTTTCCGATAACACTTCCAGAATATCCCTCATGTTTCATCCTGGCATCTTCCCGAGGCAAGACATACTCTTCCACCCGCTGTATGGCATCGGCCAGGGTGGGTACGATCTTCTGGGTCCCTGCGACCCATATTACATTCCTGCAGGTATAGGCATAGGATGGAAGCTGGCTGCCGGTGGCACTTGCAAAAACCAGTTCTCCGGTCTCTGCAATGGCATGGACGCTCCCCAGGAAATACTCTGACAGCACGCTTTGAATCCTGAGTTCTGCCTGTCTGGCCTCATCCTTTTCAGCCATGATCTTATCCTTCAGGTTGTTCCAGGTATGGTTCCCAGATTTCAAAAGATCGATAAATCCGATCTCCTGCAGGGTCTCTGAGCCACCGGTCATGACCTGTGCACCGGCAGGAATGAGATTTTGTACCATCCTTAAAGCATCGTCTTTACTGCTTACATATTCGATATGAATATTCCGGCTTTCTGCTGCCTGTTTGGTTCGTTCTACTGATTCATCTGAAGCTAACGTTTCATATTCCATGCTATTAACCCCCATATTTCGTGGAGAAAGAAGATTATGGAAACAAATCGATCTTCTGCCCTTAAAAAAAGATAGTTGAAGTAATAATTAACATTTTCTCTTAACATACAGGAAGTCCGGGATCGTCGGCAATCCTGGAATAATACAGATATTGTTGGGCATACCCAGCATAATGTCCGAAATAATCGCGGGCAAATTCCCCAATAATGCTGTTCATTCTGTGCTTGGGTCCTTTCAGGTATTGGTTATAATGCTCATCCATTATGGAAAGGATATGTGTATCGGCTGGAAAAGCCCCTAGCTTATCATATGCAAACAGCAACACGCAATCAGCAATTTTTGGCCCAATTCCCCTTATTCCCAATAACATCTCCCTGGCCTGCTCATAATCCAGGCTAAAAGGTTTTTCCATATCAAGATCTCCCGCTTCAACCAGCTGTGCAACTTCTAAAATATTCACTGCACGAAATCCCAGTTTGGTTTTCCTGAGTTGGAACTCGGTGGTTTGTGCCACTGACCGGGCCGTGGGAAAGGAATAATACCCGCCAAGGTCTTCCCCGTATAATCTGCAAAGATTGGAAATTGAATCCTTGATATTAGGTATGGACTTACAGCTGGACGCCATGTAGGAGATAAGGCATTCCCAGGGTTCCTGCCTGATCAACCGGAGTCCACGGAAATGTTGGATCAGCCCGTCCATGATAGGATCCTTATTGATCTGGGAATAGATATCCTGCATATCATCATCCAGTCTGAAATAGTGGATGATCCTGTCCCGGCTGAGGTCAGAATCAACTATAAGCGCCTCAGCTTCCTGTCTTGCTCTTACAATATGGCTTCCCACTACACCAATCCATCCTCCATTGATGCTTTGCCATCTGAATACCTGGCCGCAGTCCAATGTATAATCCAGGTTGAAATCTTCAGTTTTAATTATAGTCCTCAAATGATATGCCTCGATACTGGATTATTGTACTTTAACACTATTAACCATTTTATTTGTATAGAATATATAGTTTTTATAATTTCTATATATTTACGACACAATCACTTATCAATAATATTCTAATAATCTCTGTACATCCCCAGGCGGATAACCAGAATAGTTCTTGCTGAAATACCCGTACACCTCAACAGAATCATCCAGGAATCCTTTAACCTTTCCCGCCCACTCTTTAATATCACCGCTCCTGTCAATTTCAGTCTTTCCCTGGTCTCCCTTTACCTTCTTGCGATCCCCTTCCCACCTGATATAGGTAAAATCTGCGGTAATAGTATCCATGTCCGGCATCCAGGGATGGTCCATCAGGACCAGTGCAATTCCATGGTCCCTGAGTAGGGAATAAAATCGCTCTTCCAGCCACTTCTTATTCCTGACCTCTACCGCATATCGGTAACCTTCAGGCAGATCGGGCAGGAAATCCTCCAGGATGTTGATCGATTCTGGTTTGAATTGGGGAGGGAATTGCAATAGCAGAGGACCCAGCTTATCACCTAACAGGGACATGTGGTCAATGAATACATCAAGCTCGTCCTGGCAGTCCTGCAGCATCTTGATATGGGTGATCTTCCTGGGAAATTTCGCGGAAAAAATAAATCCTTCCGGTGTCCGGTCCCTCCAGTTCTCCACGGTTTCCCTGTACGGTATCCGGTAAAAAGTGCTGTTTGCCTCGACAGTATCAAAATGCCTGGCATACACGTTCAAAAACTCGGCCGCTTTGGTATCCTCGGGATAAAAATCCCCTTTCCAGAACTCGTAGCTCCAGCCCATGGTCCCGATATGGAGCTTGTCCATCTTCAGTCACCTGCCTTAAATAACAGCCAGTTGTTCTCACCAGCTTTTTTAAATCTCACCAGCACGTACCTGCCTTCCAGCTTATCCCCTTTCATGAGGATCTCGATCTTGTTGTCTCCCCACACCAGGGGCTCGTACAGCCCTTTGTCCCAGATCTTCACGGTCCCTGCACCGTATTGTCCTTCAGGTATGGTCCCTTCAAAGGTGCCATACTCCAATGGATGGTCTTCCACCTGGACAGCCAGGTGTTTTTCTCCCTGCGATTTAGGGGGACCTTTTGGGACGGCCCAGCTTTTCAGCACCCCGTCCCTCTCCAGCCGCAGGTCAAAGTGAAGCCTGCGGGCATGATGTTCATGGATCACGAACGACTTGCCAGGGGTTTGGTTTCCACTGGAGATAGGCTCAGGGGTCTTGATGAAATCCCGTTTGGCAGTATATTCCTTTAACGGTGTTCCTATCTGGTCGATGGTGCAATCCTGTGGCTGTTTGTCCTCCTTAAGACCTTTGAATACTGGAATGCGCAGTCTGCCATCCCTGGTCAATGTCTGGTAACCCACCTCGCATACAAGGTTGGGCTGTACCCAGACGACCTCACGGTCTTCATCCACGCCCTTAAGGGTTTTTTCCTCTACCTGCAACTCATCCAGCTTCTGTATCAGATCTTCCATATATGTTATGGTAAACCCGGTTCCCACTTTCCCTACAAATACCGGTTTCGAATTATCATACAATCCCAGGACCAATGAACCAAAGGTCTTTTTCCTGCTTCCTTCACCCCTGGTGTACCCGAAGATAACGCAATCACATGTTTTGAGCTTCTTGATCTTCAGCCAGTTCCCGCTTCTTTTCCCTGGCTCATACGGGCTTTCTTTCTTTTTGGCCATTATCCCTTCAACCCCTTTCTCCAATGCTGCCTGGAAGTATGTTTCGCCGGTCTCTTCCACAAAGAGGGAGAGCACGACATATGTTCCTTCCTGTACCGATTCCTTTAATATTCTCTTTCTCTCCACAAGGGTTTCATTGATCACAGGTTGATTGTTTTTTTCCAGGATATCAAAGACAACATACGTGACCGGGTATTTTTTGGCCATGTACTCAATAACCCTTGCTGACGTTTTCTGGTTTCTCTCGACAAGGGTCTGGAAGTCTGCCTGGCCATCTCTCATGAGAATGATCTCGCCGTCCAGGACGGTACCGCCAGCCAGTTCCTTCAACTCTTCCAATTCAGGAAAATTACTGAGAAGCTCTTTGTGGTTCCGGCTTTTAATGCTAAGGTCTTCACCGATGTAGCTGATGGCCCGGATACCGTCCCACTTGACCTCAAATATCCAGTCCCGGGACGTAAATGGTTCTTCCACAGACCGGGCAAGCATGGGTTTATAGGATTTCATTTGCCCAGTTGTTTTATGGTTTCCTGAAGGGCGACCATCAAATCCTTGACCTCTTCCTGCTTGGGTGCTACTGCCACCACCACCTCACCCTTCATCTTCTTCTCGATCAGCTCTTCCAGTTTGTCCCGGTAAGCATCCCTGTACTCGGTAATATCGAATTCCCCGGACAGGTCCTCGATGATCTTCACTGCCAGCTCGAGCTCTTTCTTACCCGGTTTTTTCAGTTCCCTGAGATCTTCCATATCCCTGGGGTCCACTACTTCATAGGCATACCGCAGCGTGGTCAATACCAGTGCATTATTGTAGACATGCACCACCACCGGATACTCCTTGGTCCTCATTGTGACCCTGCCCATCCCGGCCTTGCCCTGTTGCTGGATAACCGTCATTAACAGGCTGTACGCATCCTCGCTCTTGTCAGGGACCATGATGTAGGATTTTTCAAAATAAACGGGATCAATTGAAAGCAGGCTGACGAATTTATCCAGCCTGATCCTGGTATCTGATTCGGGCCTGATGGCTTCCAGTTCCTCTTTTTGAATGACTACGAACTCGTTCTTCCTGATCTCATACCCCTTTACTGTATCCTTCCACTCCACCACCTTATTGTCCTTAATACAGACCCTTTCATACTTCAATGGCTGGCCGTCCTCGCTGTGCAACATCTTGAACGAAAAGGCCTGGTCCCTGATCATGGTATAGAGCTTGACCGGTACATTTACCAGCCCGATACTGATACTCCCGCTCCAGATCGGCCTTGTTGAAGGTTTTGCCCTTTCCTGAACCATTTACCCCACATCCAGTGTCTGTCTGTGCTCAAACATTCCTTCCCAGGGACGGGAATTCCGCTTTAACACAGTAAATATGTTGAACTCCTCTGGTCTTAATCCTTTCTTAAGTTCCATCCATTCCAGAGGCGTGGACACGGTAGCTTGTGGTTCTGCCCGCAGGCTGTAGGGTGATATCATGGTCTTGCCTTTGGTATTCTGCATAAAGTCTATGAAGACCGTTCCCTGGTCCCTGGACTGGGAGAATTCGGAGACGACCATATCTGATTCCCTGGCCAGGTGCTTGCCGAATTCATGGACGAATTCCCTGGTCTGCCTGAAATTGTAACCACCGGTAATGGGTAGTACTATGTGCAGCCCTTTCTTGCCAGAGGTCTTGATGAATGACGTGAACTGAAAATCATCCAGTTTTTCTTTGAGCATCAGGGCTACCTCCACAGCATCATCAAATCCGGCTGGAGGTTCAGGGTCTATGTCAAAATAGACCAAATCAGGGGTATCGTAGGCATTAATGGTTGAAAGGGGGATGTTGATCTCAATAGCTGCCAGGTTTGCCATAAAGAGGAGCGTATCCAGTTCATTGCATACGATATAGTTCAATTCCCGCTGTGCTGTCTTAGAATAGGTGTTGAAGGTCTCCACCCATGAAGGTAAGCCTGATGGGGAGTCTTTTTCATAAAATCCCTCATTATGTATTCCGTTGGGAAACCTGTTCAGGACAACAGCCCTGTTCTTTAAGAATTCCAGCATGACGGGAGCGACCCTGATGTAATACTCAATGAGCTGGGATTTCTTTACATTCAATTCCGGATACAGTATCTTATCCAGATTCGTGAAGGATACCTTTGTGAGAGGTTCCATAATAGTGAATTAACCGAAGAGGTATTAAATCCATTATGGTTGACATTGTGTTTTGCATGTTTTTCATGTCTTA
>Ga0307379_10010814_pt1 | contig 12051 bp, 19 predicted proteins | sample UN2MG_FD_202237 | JGI IMG/M metagenome (GOLD analysis project Ga0307379, IMG submission 202237) | Soil microbial communities from Risofladan, Vaasa, Finland - UN-2 | ecosystem: Environmental > Terrestrial > Soil > Coastal area > Acid sulfate soil | place: Finland: Risofladan, Vaasa | collected... | reverse complement strand
TTATATTTTTCTCCAGAACATGCGGGACAACTGCAAGGACTTCCTGTTGTACGAAAAGCGGTCATATTACCATCCTTTTCAGTTAAACAGTATTTCTTCAGTCTTTTGCGATAATGACTGAACATTTGTTTTACACGTACTCTATTTATCATTTTAACTCAAATAAATGTTTCGTTCAACACACCAATAGTCCAATTTCAAACCCTGCCACATCCAATAATCAAATTCCCTTTCATTCTTAGAGTCTTGAAGTTTACTATAAATGAAATCGGCAAATTTTTGTAATAGTTGTTCTCTTAAATATAATAGTTTCTTTCTCATGTTTATAGTTTTTCTTGTGTCTTAATACCACGTGCTTTTTTTACTTCTTTCACCAACTCAGCATCAAGTTGCTCTGGTGTATATTTTCCCAATTGTGGAACATATGGTGACATTAAAATCGTTTTAGGGTCATGTTGCATACAAAATGCACTATGTAATATCTCATGATAAACGATTCCCTGTACATCATATTTACCGGACAATGATTTTGCGGGAATGTAAATATCGTTTCCACCCATTGTTGCACAACCAACAAATAAATTTGGAATGAAATCCCCTTCATACATTAAAAATACCTCTGGGTCTTGGTCTATGACTCTTATTTCTTGACGTGGTAAATTAACATTAAGTTCATTCCTTAGTAATTTTTTTGCCCTATAAATAAAATCCATGACTTGCCTTCTCAGTGCATAAGTTTCGGGATTCATATCACGTTCTCTTGCGAATGATTTTTTTCCTGTCTCATACCTACCCTTTTCATTTTTCCCCGTCCAATATAAATCTTTGCCCCTTTTTTTCATTTCGGCAATTTCCTGATTAATTATTTCTGTTAATTTGTCCATATCAACAATTTTCTATAAATACTTGATTACGGCTCAATGACCAATGATTTACTGCTCATTTTATGTAAATATTGAGCTGCATTGGGGTTTTATTTGAGCCACAATTGTCCCCAGAGTGGGATTCGAACCCACATAATTTCGCTTTTGAGGCGAACACGTATACCAGTTCCATCACCTGGGGTTATTTTTTCTTCGAAACTTTCCGAATAATTTTTCTTTTTGGATTGGTTATTTTTAATGGCTTACCACAACCACAATCATCATCTTTAGGAAGCACAGTTTTTCCTTTAATTATATTACCCATTGACTTCTTTTCTTAATTCTTGTTTAGCACGCTGTCTTTCAGCACCTTTATCAACACCACCTAATTCCACTTCCCACCAATTCACAACATCTTTTCCAAGTCGTTTTGGGTGACAGTCAGTATAATTATACCGGAATTTTTTATTTTTCCCGTAGGGTAACATGATTACAACATAAATGGTTTTCCAAAAGCATCTTCTTTTTTATGGACCATTTTACCTTCTTTAATTAAATCATGCTTTGCTTTGTCGAGAACCATACAACAAATATTTCCCTTATCTTCTTCGTGATATTTTAAAAATTCTTTACGAAGGTCTAATGAAGATAATCTAATAATTTGCTTTGCTTCTTGATGAAAGTCTTTTGCAATTTCCTTCACAATTGCTTTATCACATTCCTTTAATAGAGTTTTGGATTTTACCTCTACTTTAAGTTTTACTTCTTCTTTAGGTTTCACAACCACTTGTGGTTTTACTTCCTCTACTTTTTTCTTTTTACTAAATAGTCCCATATTTTAAATTTTATATATAAATACTCGGTGGTGAGACTCGAACTCATGTTACCGATTTTCACCGATGTTGGGAAACCAAACCCGCCTTTGTTTATTTGTAACAATACCACCAAGCATTTGTAGCGAAGATGGGAGTCGAACCCACACGGACATTACTGCCCACTGGATTTTAAGTCCAGCGTGTCTACCAATTCCACCACTACGCCATTCTTATTCATCGGTAGATTCCAATATTATTTTCTTACTAAAACCACCACGAATACTTTTCTTTGTTATTTTCTGTTCCTTGATTTCATCGAGTCCAATCCCATTTAATCTCGCAATGGTTTCAATAACTTCCAAAACATCAGCAATTTCTTCAGCACACGGTTTTTCAATAAACTCCTGAACTTCTTCCAATAATTTTTCATTCAATTTCAGACGATATTCTTTATCATCGGCAATATGAATGTTATATTTAACACCATCTTTTTTTATGATGTTTGGGATTTTGTCTCGTACTAATTTATCGTATTTTTTCATGCGCTTAATAAATGTTTTAAATCGTCACCATTATATAAATCAAATACCGAACCTTGTCCATGCATTATTCTGAAATAATATCCCTTGAAGAACCTAATTTCTGTGGGGAACATGTTTTCGAGTTTCGGAACACTAATTGGTGCTAAATTATGAAACACATAATCAATAACAAAACTCAATTTATTATTTGAATAGACCTCATATCCCTTATGCCAGCACTTTTCTCGCCATTCCTCACCATGTTCCAAAATCAAACGATACATTAGTTTATCAAAATCATTAGTTTTCAACCATTCCTCAAAACGCAGGTAACGTTTCTCTTTCAATTTTTGCTTTTCGGCAAGTTCATTAAAATATTTTTCAGTTTCTGCCTTTCCTTCTGGCGAGTCGAGATACGCCTTCAATTTTTCAATGTCCATCACTTCAGTTATTATTATTAATATTGGTGGAGCAGGGGGGAGTCGAACCCCCGTCCAAACATGCGATTAATCAGTCTTCTACAAGTTTAGGATGAATTTTTCTAAATTCCCAAAAATATTGGTTTTATCTCTCCAGAATAACCACAAAACTGTCTCAGTTTACCCTTCTGAGTTCGGGGTTCTTTGCTGTTTTTACTGCTTCCTATGCTGCAAGTGCGAGTTCAGCGTTTCTCGCAAATACGCTTTCACCTCTCGTAAGAGATGTTGGAATAGACATTATGTCTTCTGCATTTATTGTTTTGAACCTTTTTTAAGTAGTCTGATTCAACTACTACTTGCTTCCCTCATTGACCTTCACGCTGTCAAATCCAAGCTGCCCCATTATTTTAAAAGAACGTTCCACTTTTCGTGGTAATATTTTTCAAATTCACTTCCATCACAAACATTTAGTTGCATGTAACCCGTACCAGTTATAATTCCCAACAGTAAATACTTAGGGTTTTCAACCTTTTCAACCATTATCGGTTCAAATGCCCTTAATACCATTTCTTCACCTTGTAAACATTTCAAAAGAACATTTCCATCTTCCCTATATTTTACGAATATAGCAGGTATTATATCAATTTTCTTTATTTCCTGCTCCATTTAAAATGTTTTTGCTGTCAACTTATCACCAGACAAATCTAAATGGTCTTCTTTAACTAAGTACAATCTCTTTTTTTCTGGGAAATGCTTCTCCAATTGGTCTGCTAATTTTAAATTTGTATATGTACTCGCTAATTTATCCTTACCTAATAATATCTGAACTGCGTCAGACCTATGCATTTCATAAAACGTTTCTTCCATTTTTTTAATTTAAAATAATGTTATGTATTAAACCACTCAATTGTTTTACGATAGAGATTTTCTGCGAACTGCTTTGCTTCTGCTATCGTATCTTTAAATACTTTCTTCTTTTCTTCTTTCACTTTCAAACTACCATTTTCTTCTTTCAGTATTCGCAATTCATTTTGCAACGTGAGTATTGTTTGCACCAGTTTTTGTTTTTCTTGAAGCAATCTCTGATTCTGCTCACCCACCGACCTATAATATATTTCTTCGTCACTCAATCTTCTTTGTGGTTCTTGATATGAAACACTGGCTTGTGGTGGTGTAGGATACAATGCACCACAATAATTCGGACTTATCTGTGCACATTGACCATAATTACCTTGTTTTCTTGATGCTTCGATTTCTTCTAATAGTCTTTTTCTGAAATCATCAATCTCGTTTTGATGCATATTTGCCATAGCTATCTATTTTTTGGTTTCCGGTTCTTTTCTAAAACTCCATTTATCAAATCCGTGTTGTGCAATCTTATACTTATCTTCTACAACCACGATTTCCTTTTCACCCCTACCAAGTACTCCACCTAAAAACATTGATAATTCTTGGAATGCTTGAAATGCGTCAACTACTTTATAAAATTCATAATCCTTTAATATTGGATTGACGAGGAATATTCCTGAATTCAATTGACGACCATAATCACCACGTTTTATAACCGCATCATTATCGTAAACAAAAACTGGTGCGTTTATTTCTCTGAACATATTAATTGGGTCATAATTTAATACGTATTCGATATCATCTTTAAAATTACGTCTCCAATATCCACCCCTAACAAAATCTTTAACATTCTCATATCCATAGATAATATCGACTTTCGGTACTTTGGTCATTGCATTCTTTTCTACATCGTATTCTTCTATCGTATATAAAAGTCTCCAACCCAAATAAAGTTTTCCACAAAATCCAACGATAAAGAGTTTGGCTTTCTCGTACTTTTTACAATTTCTTTCAACATCCGAATAACCAAGATTTAAAAAATGATTATCATAATTTCTACTCCACCCAAAATTACCGTGAAATTCTTTCGGCATTTCCTTTTGATTTTCAATTTCAATTAAATTACGTTCATATACAAGAGTTTTGTCTATGCCAGTACTACCTGCCACACCATCGTAATAATCTTTATGTTTTGAAATTATATACATTAGTATAAAAAAGTTACTTTATATTCAAATTTATAATCAAGAACCCCCCACGTATTACCAACATAATCCCAAATCCAAACCTTTATTGGTAATCTGTAGTAAGCAATATTATTTACAAGTTTTTCAATGTGTCTATCTTCTTCACGTCCCTTCACAACCAACAAAATACCTGCTTCTTTATTCAATAATCTACCGTAATTCAATGCCTGTCCAATACTTTCTGCCCATTTATCAGCAAAATCAACCTCAATTGCATAATTTTTAGTTACGATATCTGCACGTGTACCATCACTTAAAACAACTTCAGTTTCACCACCAACGATTTTTGCAAATTTGTCTTGGTAATAACTTTCTCTTTGTTTTGTTTGTGAAAACATTGCTACTGAGAACAATAACAAGGTAATCAATAATAAAAATTTCTTCATAGTTACGTTTTACCATAAATACTTGCGCTAAATTAGATATTTATACGAAGAAAAACAAGGAATGTTACAAAAATATCTGACTTTCTGAAGCGGTGGCAAACCACTAACCGATATTGCTCTTGGGTACATTTCTGCCCTCGGTGGTAGTCGGTGTAGATTTGGACTCTACGATGACCTGTGGTTTGTACCTGCGATTTTTAACCAACCGCTTCATTTTAGGGTTCGAAAAAGAAAATTAACTTACGTAACCAATTTACTTTTCTTAAAGTAATTAAATCGTCAATTTTTTGGAAACGTTTGTATTTCTTTATTTCCTTTTCTGTGTGTTTTCTTCTTCTCACATAATATTCATTGAATAATCTTTTGTGAAAATAGTTGTAGTGTATTTTCTTCCACCACCACGTTTTACGATAATAAAATTTGATTTTGAAGACATACTCCTTTCTTATTAGTTAATATTGCACGCCAGGTAGGATTCGAACCCACGAACTCTTTCGAGAATGGTTTTGGAGACCATCGCCTTTAACCGCTCGGCAACTGACGTATTTAGGTTACTTTATCAACACATCGATGCGAACCACCACACCTTGTTTATATCAATTTCGCCAAAGTCGGCTTCGCTTCACTGGTTAGGATTCACTCGTACCAACTTTAGTACCCCGTCTCAGATTCGAACTGAGAAACTTGGCTTTTAAGACCAATACGGTTGCCTGTTACGTCAACGGGGCATTATTAAAATAATTGAATTCCTAATGCGATGCTGATTGCTGTAAAGGCAACTAATTCAACACACCACATTGCATATTTTTTGAATAATAATGCGACAAGTCCTGCGAGACTTAATGATACTATATTTAACCAAAGTAAATCATATTGGAGATAAATTGCTAATTGACTGGCAATTATACCGCCAATTGCTCCGGTTAAATGAACTGCTCTTGTTGGCATTTTATGCATGGCTGCCGCTGCACCTACAAATACAATTCCTGCGCCTGCTGCTAACATATAATAACTACTCCCAAGAATCATTGCGGGAAACGCAAAGAACCATGTGAATAACACAAAAAGAAAATTCCATTTTTCTGGTAGTACGTAATAACTCTCTGATATTGATTTCTGTGCACCGTATTTAATCCAAATGAACGAAACATATGCAAGAAATACTACTTGCATTAAGAAAAACAGAATTGTTTGCAACATAATTTTAATTTAATCATAAATACAAGGCAATCGATTGAAGGACATGGTTGGAGCATCAACCAACTTATCCCCACGCACGCACGGACATGTTACCCTTCAACCACGGGATTTTAGATTACCCGCCTTATTTGCATGGATTGGTGGAGCAGAAGGGAATCGAACCCTCATCTGTAGATTGCAGGTCTACCGTGTTAGCCTTTGTCACCACTGCCCCGTTTGTGACGAATGAAGGACTCGAACCCCCGTTACCAGCCACGCAGGACTTACGGTAAACATTAGCCAGTTATGTTAATTCGTCATGTTAAAGTAATTTGGTCGAACAGTTCTTTTGTACCGAGTTTGCTGTCACGTTCTCACAGTAGAATTCGAAGTCTACCGAATATTGAAATGAACCAAGCCTACGTGCCACGTTCGCACTTACGAGTTTCCATTCATACTACGTTACCAAATTACTTTGTGGAGTCGAAGGGACTCGAACCCTCAATCCCCTGCGTGCAAGGCAGGTGCATTAGCCAATTTTGCCACGACCCCAAATAGTACGGAAGGTGGGACTCGAACCCACAAATTTCTGCTTCTTAGGCAGTTGCCTATGCCAAATTCGGCTACTTCCGCATTTTGTCCTTTCGGTGGGACTCGAACCCACAAGCCTTTCGGCACATGTTCCTAAGACATGCGTGTATACCAATTCCACCACGAAAGGATTAGATTATCGGTTGTAGAACCGATATCAGCGTATTATCGGTTTTTAAACCGATATTGGCAATTAACTGACATTATTCTACAACCGTTTTGTAGTCCCTATAGGATTCGAACCTATGCATCTTCTGGATGTAAGCCAGACGTTTTTACCAGCTAAACTAAGGGACTGTGAATGTGCTTCCTGTAGGATTCGAACCTACGGCATCTTGCTTGTAAGGCAAGCACTCTGAACCAACTGAGTTAAGGAAGCAAATTATTGGCAGTAAATTGAGATTACTGCCGATTATTGAATTTTGATAAATCCATTTCGATTGTCGGAAGTTGTTCGTTATGCCAACAACCGATATCCGGAACGGTTTGAATTGCTAAATCATAAATTGATTTGAAAGTAGTTCCTATATTCCAAACTCCCGACCTACCTTCTTTTATTAAATCGATTATCTGACCAGCAATAACATCAACATAATCAAAATTTCCTTTAATATTTCCAAACGCTTTTTCATATGGAAATGGTTTGGGTTTAAAACTACATCGTACTATCAAATGGTCTTCAACCCTTAACTGAACATGTGCATCAGAAAGTAACTTTGTATATGCATACCAAGTATTTTGGTGAACAGGCACATCAGTTTCTTTTTTTGCCGACCCCCCTTCGCTATTTGCATAGATGTAATCCGTTGATATATGGACTAATTTCATGGATTCCGTGTCGCATAAACTTGCAAGATTTGCGACAAACTCATAATTAATTTCCCAATGTTTTTGTCTTTCTTTTGAGTATGTATCTGTCCATCCAATACAATTTACAATTACATCAGGGTCAATATCCATTATTTTGTCTTCCAAACCATCAAAATCCTCAACAACATCAATTCCATCTTTATTCATTGACAGGTATTCCCAACCTGTTTGTTTGATGACTTCAGAACCCAGGAGTCCGTCACCTAATATTAATATTTTCGGATATTCATTCATAATGTGGTATATTTTCCCCAAATATAGTTCTTTTGTGGATAATATGCAACACTTTTTGTATGCAACACTTTTTGTACTCCGTAGCAGAATCGAACTGCTATTTACAGGATGAAAACCTGCCGTCCTAACCGTTAGACGAACGGAGCATTTGTACTGCGGACGGGAATCGAACCCGCAATGACCAGATTGAAGGTCTGGTGGCTTAACCTAATTTGCCAACCGCAGCATGACAACACTAAAAATTTTCAAACCAGACTTTGCCAGTCCACGCATTATAGTATTGATGTTGTCTTGTTTTGTAATTACTTCCTATTCTATGTTTGAAGGAAGACTTAATTGCGTGTATAAAATAATTTATTGTCTTCATTTTTCAGTTTTTTAATTACTACCCAATTTTCCTTGAACAAAAACATGTCGTTTATGTCCTTTCAGTTCTGCACTTAGATTTAAAACCTCTGCAACTTCGTGAACACAATCCCGTAGGGGTACACCTTCAGTTTTTTTCTCCAATTCACAGAGTTTTTCAAATTTGGCAACGTCTTCTTCAGTCTTGACGTACTGTGTAAAGTCATATCCGAGATACGACACATACTGTTTTTCATTTTCAGTCATAATTTCCAATTTTAGGTTAATAAAATCACACTATAGTATCATATATGGCACTTTTTACTGTTATAGCGGTAATTTTCACTAAAAAATCACACTATAGTATCATATATGGCACTTTTTACTGCTATAACAGTAAATTTGCCGTCCCCGTGGGATTCGAACCCCTTCTCCGCATAGACAGTGCGGAATGTTAACCATTACACTACGGAAACGATATAGCGGTGCTGATGGGACTCGAACCCACGACCTCCTGCGTGACAGGCAGGCATTCTAACCAAGCTGAACTACAGCACCAAATTCCAACATGTCAAAGAACATACACCCCTAAATCAAAAAACCCGACCAATTTTCATCAGCCGGGTTTCTTTTATTAAGAAAGGAGTGTAATATGAATATTACCCGACTGAACGTAGCTTATCCTCAACGGCTGCCCATAATAGCGCATCCACTAAGTTTACCATCAATATGTCGAGTAAGTTTTTCATCATTTTAAATTTTAAATTGTTTCTTTAATCTAAATACGTTGCAAAGATAATAAATTTTTCACAATACCAAACTTTTTTTCAATTATTTTTAAAAAAAGTTTAATTTATGTAATCCATCCACTCATCGGGGTCTCTTCTTCGTGTAGGTCTTGGAGTGTCACTTATTTCATCAGATGATACTATGTAAGTCACTAAACCACTGTTTTTCCATTGTTCGTCACTCTCGATTGAATTAAGAATTCTTTTAGCTTCTTCTGCTGATACCTCATCACTTAAAACATATTCAGAATTATCGTGAGTTGGTGTTGTAATTGTTTTCATATATCCCCTTTTCTTTGCCCAACCTCTATAATTTTGATTTCCTACAACAACAAAAGTCTTATTTGGTCCTTGTTCTTCTTCATTTGTTGGTTGTACACCTTCCTCAAAATCATCACCCATTCCTTGTTCTAATTTATATTCTTCATATTCTTTCATCAAATATTCAATATTGACCCTAAAAAGTCGGTTATTGTGGAATGTTTCTTCAGATACACCTTCTGGTCTGTGTGTTATCCAATCAAAATATGTTGAAAATGTAATTTTTCCGCTTGGGAAGTTCCCAATTGCAGGTGCTTCTCCAACTGCCTCTAATATTTCTTCTATTGGGTCACCATTAATGAATATTTCCTTATAGTTGGGGATATCAACCTTAATTGTCTTACCGTCCTTTGTCGGTAAATTCATTTCTTGAAGACCACCTCTTTCGTTTTGACTTGCTTCGAATTCATTGTTTGCATCATTAAGTATTCTTATTAACCCATCGAAATTACTAACAACATCTTCAAGTTCATCGACTTTCCTAATGTTATAATCAATAATAGTTATATTAACCGGAATACTCATTCCCATACCTTTTCTAAAAACGTGACTTAAATCTCTTTTCATTGATTCGAAATCAGATTCTATTTGATTTTCATATGGTTCGAATTCATATGATTGCTCAACACCAAAACCAGTAATAAATATTTGTGACTTACTGTAATCCAATATAATATTTAATTGGTCTTCATTACCATCGGTTTGTTGATAATCACTAATTGGGTCTTCATCAGTTGCGTGTGATAGTGTTACTTCATTAATTTCCTCATTTAATTTGGGTTTGAAGTTTTTATCGAGACTTCCCATCATTTCAAAAAGTCTTTGTTTATTATCTTTTTTCATAAGATTAAATTTAATATAAATACGTTATTTTATTGGAATGTGACTCGACTAAGTATGGTATATTTATTACCAACAATCTCTTTATGTGTCTTGATTGTTCCCTTTACAGTTACATCCGTATTAATTAATGCTGGAATTGCGTTTGCTATTTCTTCTTTTGTTTCAGGCGATGTTATTGAATAAACTCCGTAACTACCCCGTATATAACTGGCTTTATATTCAACACCAGTCAATTTTGACATTCCCTTGGGTGTCGAATAGAATTGAAATCTTTCATTATCGGTTTCCAATCTAACTCTGTAACTAATATCATTTCCATAATCAGTATAACCATCAGGTTCGGATTTATATGCATCAATTTTAATTATTTTTGCCGCAACATTAATTTTTTCGCCTGGTTTACCATAATATCCTTTGGTATCAACTGCTCTATTTGCGTCACTCATTGACCTGAAATATGTATCGGTAAACTCCTGTGCTATTTTACGAAACTCTTCTTGTTTTGCATTCCTTGCGGTGAAATTTTTCGATATCCATATCACATATTGTGGGTTTTCAGCATATACTTCACCAAGAGTCCTACCACGATACTTACCGAAACCAACCACATCTGCTGGCGCACCAAGAAGTCCTTTAAGCGTTTCATATTGTTCGAAATATACGGGTTGTTTTCCTGCAATTTTTCTTGCCTTTTCTGCAGCTCTAATTATATCAGTCGCAAGATTTCCCATGTAATAGGTCTCTCCACGTGGATTATATTTCCAAAAAGTATAATATACTTGATGTCTTCCGGTAACACCGATAATCATACACCCCCATTGACTAACATCCCAACTTGGGTCAACCCCTCTTGACAATATTTCTTCGGCTTTATCTATATCTTCATCTGTAACTTCATTAGAAACAATATTTCTTGTTTCTGTGCCAGGTGTATATACTTCAGAAAGTAATTTTTTAACTTCTTCTGAGATTATGTTTTGTAAATCCATAATATGTGTTTTTAACTTTTATTATTTTTTAAATAACTGATTTGGAAATATTTCTTTTGTTGTTCTATTATAATACCCTTTAATATATTGTGGTGGAAGAATGAATATTTCATTATCTTCATCATCAGTTGTCTTTTCGCTTATAGATTCATAATCCTGAAGACTATGACTTATTTGAATGATAACAGTAAAATTCCCATATGCTTGTCTAACATATAACATATATACTAAAGCATCGACATTTCCAATATAATCGGTTGTCTTTTGAAACTGTTCAAATCGAAAACCATTTTGACATATTGATTTGGCGTTTTCTTCGGTTTTAGTTGTATGTAAAAAATTGTCATATCCTTGCGATTCACCAATGAATTCAATTAAGTTCCGATATTTTTCGTGTTCATCATATTTCAATTCTGTACTGAATTCTGTTAGTGTCATACCACCAACTTTATTCATCATTTCAAAAAGTCTTTGTCTATTATCCTTTTTCACATCACCAAATTTATCATAAATACTTATTTTTCATATTAAAAGTATTGGCACGTAAATTGTATTTATATATAAAACCATAGACATGAAAAAACTATTAATAACACTACTACTCACACTCTTCTCATTTACGTTAATCGCACAAGAACGAGAACTCAGCGATTATGAAAAATATCGTATGGAAAAAGAACAGGAATTATACGGTACTCCTGACACAACAAAAACAGATACAGTTTATATTGTTGTTGAACAAGAGGCTGAACCAGTGATAATTAACAAATATTACAGAGATTATAACTAGC